>ERZ1032794.676-NODE-676-length-9792-cov-8.867310_pt1 | contig 9792 bp, 5 predicted proteins | sample MGYA00516957_ERZ1032794 | MGnify/ENA primary metagenome ERZ1032794 (study PRJEB33719, sample SAMN04262543) | wastewater metagenome | biome: sewage system; feature: street-access sewage; material: sewage | place: Peru: Lima | collected 2013-01-15 ... | reverse complement strand
GGAGGGCAGGACGATGTCGCCCAGCGCCTCCCGCCGCAATTCCAGCCCCATCAGGCTGCCGAGGTAATCCTTGTGCGCCGGAAGAGCAGCCCCGGCCTGCACCCGGCAGGTGAGCCGGACGCAGCACAGCGGGCTGTCCGGCCAGCTGCCCTCCGGCTCCAGGCAGAGGAGCCGACGCTCTGCACCGGGCCAGCCGCCCTCGAAGTGATACACATTTTCCGGGACGGCGGCGCGGTTGAGCGCTGCTCTGGCAAGATCCTGCTCCCGGTCACTCAGAAAGGCGGAATAGCGCGGGATGCCGCGGCTCTCCACCGTGCGGGCCAGATCCTCGATGTGCCGCATCAGATAGCGCTCTTCATCGCTGCGGGCGGGGACGAAGCCCCGCACGGCTTTGGGGGCAGGATCAATAGAACGCGCCATTGTTCTCCAGCTCGTCCAGCAGATCACCCATGATATCCACGTTGTAGGGGGTGATGATGAAGGTGCTGTTTGCCACGCGCTTGATCTGGCCGTTGTTGGCGTAGGCGACGCCGGAGAGGAAATCGACCAGGCGGCGGGAAACTTCCTTGTTGGTAGACTCCAGGTTCAGGACCACGGTGCGCTTGTTGTTCAGGTGGTCGGCGATGGTGCTGGCATCCTCAAAGCGCTCCGGCTTGACCAGAACGACCTTGAGCTGGGTGGTCGCATGGATGTTGACCACCTTGTTCTTTCTGGGGGTGCCCTCTGCGGGCTCCTCATCCTCTTCGTCTGCCCCGACGCCCAGACCGTTGTTGTTGTTCACCATCTGGGGGCCGTCGTCGATGTACTGATCGTCGTACTCGTCCTCGCTGCCGAAAAGCCCCTTCTTCAGACTATCCACAAAAGACATAGAAACTGCTCCTTTCATTCGGGCGGCTTGCGCTGCCTGGCTGATTTTGCAAAGAGATGCAAATAGCTTCTACTATTATCGGATTTTTTGCCGCAGATGTCAATAACTACAAAAGTTTTCCATCATACAAATTTTGTCCGGAGACGATAATCTCGTCATAAAGGCGAACCTGACTGACCGAACCGGCCGTTCCGCTGGGCAAAACGATGAGGTGATCGCCATCCAGCACCTGGGGGTGCTGGTCGTCCACGGGGTCGATCTTACAGAAACGGGCCAGGTTGCCGTACTTGACATAGACGCCGGGGATGTAGTTCTCGCCCTGACCCTCGGCCTCGGAGCCGTCCTCTTTGAGGTAGTGGACCGCCGCCTGCGGCACCCGCAGACCGGTGCTCTGCCCCACGATGACCTGCGCATTGGCCCGGTTCAGCCGCAGCACGTCGCCGTTGACGACCTCGCACGAGAGGACGAAGCGGGCCATGTCGTTCTCGGTGTCGATGTTCACTTCCTGCACGGTGGCCTTGAGGGGTGTTTCCGCCTGACCGGGGAAGCGGATCTCCACCGAGGTCTTCCGCGGTTTTCCGTCCGAGCCCAGCAGCTTTTCGCCCTGTTTGGCCGAGCAGATGCCCGCGTAGTACCAGGTGAAGCCGGAGACGATCTTGCCCGCGCAGCCGTCCAGTTTGATCTCCGGGGAGGACTCGATGTAGGCTTTCAGATCCGCAGCACCCAGCGCAAGGATGTCCTCCATGCCGGCATTGAGCCGACCGGAACTGGCCGAGCGGATGAAATAGCCCGTCTGCGGGGCGGTGATCTGGGTGGGGCTGCCCAGCTGGGCCTGCACATTGGACGCCTGCTGCACCAGCGCGGCGATCTGGTCCGAGAAGGTGGAGACCTCACCGGTGATGATCCAGAGCTTGTTCTGGGCCAGCAGATAGTCCTCCGTCTGGGCGTCGGTGTCCTCGTAGTCGGAGGCATCCAGCGCATCCATCAGATCGTACAGCGCCGCCGAGCGGTCTTTGCGCAGGGATTCCATCTGCGCCGAGGTGGTGTTCTGCGATTTTTGCAGCAGGTCGATCTGGTCGTTGATCTGGGTCAGCTGCTGGCGCAGACCGGCCTGGGAAGCATCGCTGTAGACTTCCGCCACCGCAGTGCCCGCCGAGACGCGCTCGCCATCGGCCACAAGGTAGCCCAGCGTACCGTCCCCGGCCACGTAGCTCTCGTTGAACAGCAGCACGCCCTCGGCATCCACCGTGTCTTCCACCGTGGCCAGAAGGGCCGTTTCGTAGGTGTTGGGCGGGAACAGCACCTGCATGGCCTGATAGAAGACATACACGGCCGCCAGCAGCAAAAAGACGATGGCAACGCCTGCCAGCGTCTTCAGTGCGCCGGGCAGCTCACGTTTTTCCTTCTCTTCCTGCATTCTGCTCATCCTTTCGTGATAAATTCCTGCGTCAGTGCGGCGGCGCGGGCCTGGAGGTCCGGTGCCGCTGCGTCCAGCCAGACCACGCCGTCCATGTGGCGGAACCAGGTCAGCTGACGCTTGGCGTAGTTGCGGGAAGCCTGCTTGAGCTTCTCCACGCAGGGCGTCAGTTCCGACTCCCCCATAAAGTAGGGAAAGAATTCCTTATAGCCAATGGCCTGCGCTGCCGTTTTGAAGCGGGCCCGGTTCGCAAACACGGTTTCGGCCTCGGCCAGAAGGCCCGCGTCCATCATCCGGTCCACCCGCAGGTCGATGCGGCGGTAAAGCTGGGCGCGCTCCGGGAAGTCCAGCCCCAGCACCAGTGCGCGGTAGGGCCGCTCCGGCGGGAGCGAAGCCGCCTTCTGTTCACTGAGGCGTCGGCCGGTGGCGCGGTAGTGCTCCAGCGCCCGCAGCACCCGCACCTGATTGTTCGGGTGGATGGCGGCAGCGGCTTCCGGGTCCACCTGTTTCAGCTCTTCGTACAGGGCAGCCGGGCCTTTTTCGGCCAGCTCTGCCGCCAGCTGCTCCCGCAGGCCGTCCGGGGCTTTTTCGGCCGTGAAGCGGACGCCGTAGAGGAAGCTCTGGACGTACAGCCCGGTGCCGCCCACCAGAATGGGCAGCTTTCCGCGGGCGGAGAGGTCGGCTTCCAGCGTTCCGGCCAGCGCAGTGAAATCCGCCACGCTGAAGGTCTGGTCCGGCTCCAGAAGATCGACGGCATGGTGCGGGACGCCGTGGGTCTCTTCCGGCGTCACCTTGGCGGTGCCGATATCGAGGCCTTTGTAGATCTGCATCGAATCTGCGCTGATGATCTCGCCGCCGAACTGCTCGGCCAGCGCAACGCCCAGCGCGGTCTTGCCGGTCGCGGTCGGGCCGACCACAGCGAGGACCGGGTGTTTTTTCTCAAACGATTCGGCCAAACTGCTTTTCCAGCTCCTTTCGGGTCAATTTGAGGACGCAGGGGCGGCCATGCGGGCAGAAGGGCGGCACTTCGCCGGACAGGATCTTCTCGGCCAGCGCCATAAGCTCCTGCGGGGAGGTGTGGTCCCCTGCCTTGATGGCCGCACGGCAGGAGATGGAGTGGAGCACCCACTCGGTCTTTTCGCTCAGGGCGTCGCGGCTGCCGTGGGCCAGCTTCGCCGCCAGCTCCACGAGAAGGTCTTCGGCGCTGCTCTGCTCCACATCGGCAGGGACCGCGCGCAGAAAGACCGAATTGCCGCCAAAGTCGTCGATCTCCAGCCCGGCACGTTCCAGCAGGTCGATGTTGGCCAGCAGTGCCGTCTTCTCCTCGGCTGAGAGTTCCACCACCACCGGTTCCAGCAGCAGCTGGCTGGACACATCGCCGTAGGACGCGGCCAGCTTTTCAAAGAGCTGGCGCTCGTGGGCCGCGTGTTTATCAATGATGCACACCTCGTCCCCCCGCTCTGCGAGGATGTAGGTGCGGAAAAGTTCGCCCACATAGCGGAGTGGTTCCGGCCCCTCCTGAAGATCAAAGCCCATCTGTTCGGGCGTCCCGGCGGGGGCCGATGTCTCTTCTATTTCGGCAGGTCCGGCCGCAGCGGGTTCCGGTCCTGTCGTTTTGGGCTGCGGGGCCGGGTCCCATGCTGCCATGTGGTCCTGTGCTCCGGGCAGGTCGTCTGCGTCCGGTTCGATATCGAGCTGGGCCTCGCTGGACGCTGCACGGAAACGCGGCGCAACCGGTTCGGCAAGGTCTGCCTCCTCTTCCGGCCGCTTCGGGCTGTGCAGGCTGACATCCGGATTCAGGGGAGTCGAAGGTGCAACCGTTGTCCAGCTGTGTTCGCTTGGGGATACCGTGGACGGCCCCGGCAGGATATCCGCTTCTGCCGCCGCCGGGCGGACGGGCCGGGCGGACACAGCCGGAGCCGGGGCCGCCGGTGCAGCAGATGCCACGGAAGGGGCCGTTTGGGGGTGGTGTTCCAACGCACCCGGCTCTGCCTGCCCCGGAATGACGGCAGAAAGCCCTATAAAGTTATTTTTCTTTACAGTATTTTCGCTCGGTCTTTCGTCTTTTTCTAAAATGTTGGATTTTTCGTCGTTCTTCTCGTTTTTGGATTCCTCGAAGGCGAACAGCCGCTCGCCGGTGCCCGGTTGAGCCAGCGCCAGCTTGGTGGCGTGGTACACGAGGTCGAAAATATCATTCTCGCGGGCGAAGCGGACTTCCGTTTTGGCCGGGTGCACGTTGACATCCACCAGGTCTGACGGCATTTCTAGAAGCAAAATTCCTCCAGGGAACTTGCCCTGCATCGTGGTGCCCTTGAACGCCATTTCCATGCCCGCCATCATGGTGCGGTTGCGGACATAGCGCCCATTGATATAGAAGTACTGCATGCTCCGGCTGGCACGGCAGCTTCTGGGCTGGGTGATGAGGCCCCACACCCGGTAGACACCCTCGAGGTTTTCCAGCTCGATGAGGTCCCGGCTGAATTCTCGGCCCAGCACGGCATACGCTGCACTGCGCAGCTGACCGTCGCCGGGAGTGACGTACTGCAATTTTCCCTCACGGATGAACTTGAAACTGACCTCCGGGTGGCTCAGGGCCACATGGGCGACGGTATCCGCCACAAAGGTGCCCTCGCTGGAATCCTTTTTCAGGAACTTCATCCGGGCGGGCGTGTTGTAGAACAGGTCCTTCACCCGGATGGTGGTTCCCACGCTACGGGCACCGGGTTCGATGGGGTAGGCTTCCCCGCCCTCGATGCGGTAGACCGAGGCGCATTCGTCCGCTTCGGTCCGGGTCAGCACCTCCACCCGCGCCACACTGGCGATGGAGGCCAGTGCTTCGCCTCGGAAGCCGAGGGTGTGGATATGGTTCAGATCCTCCTCGGTCTGGATCTTGCTGGTGGCATGGCGGATGAACGCCGTGGGGATGTAAGCGGCTTCGATGCCGGTGCCGTTGTCGCTGATCTCGATCAGCTTGACGCCGCCGGACTCGATGCTCACCGTGATCTGGGCGGCACCGGCGTCGATGGCGTTTTCGAGCAGCTCTTTGACCACCGAAGCCGGCCGCTCGACGACCTCACCGGCGGCGATCAGCTCTGCGGTGTGTTTGTCCAAAACATGGATGACTGCCATAGGTTCCCTCCCCTTTTCGTTGGTGTTGCGTCAGTTTCAGCCGTTCAGGCTGCCCTTCAGGGTCTTTTTGAGCTCGTACAGAAAGTTCAGTGCTTCAATGGGGGTCAGCGTCTCCACATCGAGGGCTTCCAGCTTTTCCAGCACTTCGCTGGGCACGGCCGGAGAATTGTACTCCTGCAGGGCGTCGAAATCCATCTGTTCGACGTTGTTCTTGGGGGCGCTGGCTTCCAGTGCCCGCAGCACTTCGTGGGCACGGCGGGTCACGGTGCCGGGCAGACCGGCCAGCTTTGCCACCTCGATGCCGTAGCTGTCATCTGCCGGGCCGCGGACGATCCGGCGAAGGAACGTGATATCTTCGCCGCGCTTTTTGACCGCGATGTTGTAGTTCTTCACGCCCTCCAGAATGCCTTCGAGGTCGGTCAGCTCGTGGTAGTGGGTGGCGAACAGCGTCTTGCAGCCAAGCCCTTTGGCCTGGTCGGAGATGTGCTCGACCACGGCGCGGGCAATGCTCATGCCGTCAAATGTAGAGGTTCCACGGCCGATCTCGTCCAGAATGACCAGACTCTTTGTGGTGGCATTCTTCAGGATCTCGGCCACCTCGGTCATCTCCACCATGAAGGTGGACTGCCCGGCCGACAGGTCGTCCGATGCACCGATGCGGGTGAAGATGGCGTCCACAACGCCCACATGGCATTCTTTGGCCGGGACGAAGGAGCCGATCTGCGCCATCAGCGCAATGAGGGCATTTTGACGCATGTAGGTCGATTTACCGGCCATGTTGGGGCCGGTGATGATGAGGCAGCGGTCGGTGGAGCAGTTGAGGGTGGTATCGTTGGGCACGAACAGGCTGCCCTTGAGCATCTGCTCGACCACCGGATGACGGCCTTCCACAATGGTCAGCTCGTCGCCGTCGTCCACGACAGGGCGGCAGTAGTTGTTCTCGGCCGCCACCTGCGCCAGCGCTGCCAGCACATCCAGTTCGGCGACGGCATTGGCCGTCCGCTGGATGCGGTCCAGCTGGGCGCTGATGGTCTCCAGCAGCTCGGCAAAAAGGCGGTGTTCCAGCGCGATGAGGCGCTCATGGGCACCGAGGATCTTGCTTTCCAGCTCCTTGAGTTCCTGGGTGATGTAGCGCTCACCGCTGGTGAGCGTCTGCTTGCGGATGTAGGTCTCCGGCACCAGATTTTTGTAGCTGTTGCTGACCTCGATGAAGTAACCAAAGACGTGGTTGTAGCCGATCTTCAGCTTGGGGATGCCGGTCTCCTGCCGCAGGCGGGTCTCCAGCTGGGCCAGGATGCCCTTGGTGTTATCGCGGATGGAACGCAGCTCGTCCACCTCAGTGTGGTAGCCCTTGGCGATGACACCGCCATCCTTTAAGGTGGACGGTGCGTCCGGGCTGACCGCCGCGTAGATCTTTTCCTTGATGTCGGTCAGCGGGTCGATCTGCGCTGCCAGTTCTGCCAGCTCCGGGCAATTGCAGTTTTCGGCCTGCCGACGCAGCCCCGGCAGGCGGTCGCAAGTCTGGGCCATGGCGTAGATCTCCTTCGGCGTGGCCGAGCCGTAGACCGTGCGGGTCATCATCCGCTCCAGATCGGAGATGTAGTGCAGCTCTTCCATGAGGTCGCCGCGCTGGACGGTCTGGTTGACCAGACTTTCCACCTCGTTCAGGCGGCGGTTGATGATGCCGCTGGAAACGAGCGGCTGTTCGATCCAGCTGCGGAGCATCCGCTTGCCCATGGCGGTGCTGGTCTTGTCCAGCACCCAGAGCAGGGTGCCCCGCTTCTCGCGGCCGCGCAGCGTCTCGGTCAGTTCCAGATTGGCCCGCGTGACCGGCGACAGCCGCATGAACTGCGCCTTGTTGTAGCTGATGACGGTCTTCAGGCGTTCGACGCCCTTGATCTGGGTATCGTGCAGATATTCCAGCAACGCCGCCATGGCAAAGCGAACATTGCCCTTTTCGTCGATGCCGGTCTTCGCGGGCCAGTCGCGGCCGAACTGATTTTCCAGCGCGATGGCCACAAGGCCCGGCGCATAGCGCTCCTCTTCGACAAGTTCGACGGAGCACTGCATATTTTTCTTCAGGTAGGTGGTCAGCTCCCGGCAGTCGAGGGTGTTGGGGTTCATCAGCACCTCGCTGGGGTGGTAGCGGCACAGCTCGGTGATGACGGCCGGGACGACCTTTTCCTGCCGGAGTTCCGTGATGTGGGCCGTGCCGGTGGAAACGTCGGCAAAGCAGAGGCCCGCCGTGTTCCCCTTGATGAAAATGCTCGCGATGTAGTTGTTCTTATCATCTTGGAGCATGCTGCTCTCGATGATGGTGCCGGGCGTGACCACACGGATGATATCCCGCTTGACGAGGCCTTTGGCCTTGGCGGGGTCTTCCACCTGCTCACAGATGGCGACCTTGTAGCCTTTGGCGATGAGCCGGGCCACATAGCCTTCGTAGCTGTGGAAGGGCACCCCGCACATGGGGGCGCGCTCCTCCTGACCGCACTGCTTTCCGGTCAGCGTCAGGTCCAGTTCCCGCGAGGCCGTCCGGGCATCGTCGAAGAACATCTCGTAAAAGTCGCCGATGCGGTAGAACAGAATCTCGTCCTTGTGTTGTTTTTTGATCTCCAGATATTGCTGCATCATGGGCGACAGTTCCGCCATGGTAGTCCACCTTTCTTGCATTGAATCCCTGTTTGAGCGCAGTTTTGAAACATCATGCCGGGAAAACCGGCCTGTGTGCGAGATGCCTTCTGCTCTGGTTTGCAGGGAGTAACCGCTTTTGCAAGGAAAACGCGGCCTGCAAAGCGCAGCCGCGTTTTCCGTTTCACATGTGCTCAGTGGCAGCCGCCGCAGGTGGAGCAGCTGCCGGTGCAGGACGCGCTGGGTTCCTGCACGGTCATGGGGTCGCCGCCGTTCATCGCGGTGTTGATGATGGCGTCGATATAGTTGACGAGATTCTCGCAGTCCTTCTTGGCCTCGTTGTAGGCCACCATGCCCTCATCGGCCATGATCCTGCCGTACAGATCGTTGACCTTCTCGTTCAGCTCGGAGATGCGCGCATCGCTGCGCTCGCTCTTGCCGATCTCGTTGTTCAGGTCCATGCGGGCAAGGTTGAACTCGCCGATCATGTTCTGCAGCTCCTCATCGTTGTCGTTGAGCTTGCGGGCCTGGTCGAGGGCCAGATAGCGGGGGTCGGTCTGCAGTGCCATGGCGGCACGCTTAAAGAGGTCGATGCAATCCATAAGAATAGTCTCCTTTAATGTTCTTTTCGTTTGATGGAGCCGTTCCGCTCCGGGAAATCCTGGTCAATCTGCCAGCTCGCCCAGCAGGACGGTGGCGCGGGCACCGGTGAGGTGCACATTGGCATACCGGCCCATCCAGCCGGGGTCGGCGGCGAACTCGACGGTCAGGTTGTTGTCCAACCGGCCGGAGAGGGTGCCCTCGCTGCGGCCAAAGCTCTCCACGAGGACGCGGACGGTCTGGCCCACCTGTGCTTTGACGAGGCCCATGGCGATCTCGTCCTGGATCTTCAGCAGGCGGCTCATCCGGTCGGTCTTTTCCTTGCGGGGGGTGGGGTCAGGCATTTCAGCCGCCTTGGTCCCGGTGCGCTTGGAGTAGATGAAGGTGAACAGCTGCATGTAACCGACCTTCCGGATCAGGTCGAGGGTGCCCTGGAAATCCTCCTCCGTCTCACCAGGGAAGCCGATGATGATGTCGCTGGAGAAGGTGATGCCGGGCACAGTCCTGCGGGCGTACTCGATGAGTTCGAGGTACTGCGCAACGGTGTAATGGCGGTTCATCTGGGCCAGCATCCGGTCCGAGCCGCACTGCACCGGCAGATGCAGGTGCTTGCACAGGTGCGGCTGCGCGGCGATGGTGTCAATGAGCTTATGGCTGGCGTCCTTCGGGTGGCTGGTCATGAAGCGGATCTGATAATCGCCGGGCACCGAGCAGAGCAGGTTGAGCAGGTCGGAAAAATCCACCTTCTCTTCCAGACCCTTGCCGTAGCTGTTGACATTCTGGCCCAGCAGGGTGATCTCCTTGTAGCCCGCTTCCACAAGGCCCCGGAATTCGGCCAGGATATCGCCGGGCTTGCGGCTCTTTTCGCGGCCGCGGACATAGGGCACGATGCAGTAGGTGCAGAAGTTGTCGCAGCCGTACATGATGGGCAGCCAGGCGCGGAACTCGCTCTCGCGCCGGATGGGGATGTTCTCCACGATGACGGGGCGCTGAGCAGGCTCCAGAAGGACCCGCTTGTGCTTTTGCAGCTTCTGCGCAATGAGCTGCGGCAGGGTGTCGATGCCGTCCACGCCGAAGACGAGGTCCACATACGGGTAGCTCTGGCGCAGCTTTTCCACCACATGCTTCTGGTTGGCCATGCAGCCGC
>ERZ1032794.671-NODE-671-length-9817-cov-11.244520_pt1 | contig 9817 bp, 8 predicted proteins | sample MGYA00516957_ERZ1032794 | MGnify/ENA primary metagenome ERZ1032794 (study PRJEB33719, sample SAMN04262543) | wastewater metagenome | biome: sewage system; feature: street-access sewage; material: sewage | place: Peru: Lima | collected 2013-01-15 ... | reverse complement strand
CACGGAGAAGCGGCTGGCAAACCTTCTGGAAGCCATTGAACAGGGCATCCTGACCTCGACCACCAAGCAGCGGCTAGACGAATTGGAAGCCCGGAAAGAAGCCCTGAACACCAGCATTCTGGAAGAAGAACTGAAAAAGCCCGTTCTGACCCGTGAGTGGATTCGGTTCTGGCTTGAGAAATTCCGCAAGGGTGACGTGGGCAGCACGGAACACCAGCGGCAGATCATTGATACCTTTGTCAACTCGGTCTACGTCTTTGATGACCGGGTCGTACTCAATTTCAACTTCACGGATGATGCCAAAACGGTCACCCGTGAGGAAGTGTTGGGTTCGAGTGCCGTGGACAATGCTCCACCAAAAAAGCACGAAGGTCCCGGCCTTCGTGCTTTTCTTTTTCCTATCAGAACTTATCCTTATACAGTTCTCTTCGGCGGCTGAATCAGTGCACAAAGTTCTTCCTGCGTGTAAACGTCCTTAATGGTTTCTTGTGCCTTTACCATCTTGATTTTGAACGGTGCTATTTCGTCCTGCTCCATGCACCAGTAAAGGAACACTTTCACCGAACGGATATAGTGGTTGACACTGTTTGCGGTCATTCCGCTATCCGTCAAAATGATGATTTTTGATCCATGACTTGGTGGCGATCTGAGTGACTACAAAGATAAATTTGATACACGGAAAGAAGAATGCCCACTCGTCTGAGGAGTTCTCAGGGGAGTGGGCATTTTCACACAAGTGGTTAATATAATTTCGATTATGATAATTCAAATTATATTAAGACGTTCCATGGGCTGTAACAGCTTCACCGCTTGGTTCTCAAAAAACACCTGTTGATAGCGGTATTACTTCTTCACAAATTGGTATACGCCATATTCTGGTGACGTCACCAATCCATGCTTGATAAGATTCTTGATAATAGAGGATGCACGAGATTTCTGAACGCCATATAGCTGTGCAACGTTTATGCTGCGGAACTGATATCTCTTGAAAAGTTCAAGCGTCCGCTCTTTTGTACTTGCAGTTAGTCTCGTGCCATTCAGCCTTTCGCAAAGTTCACTCACTTCTGCATCCGTACTCATTCCGTGGAGCACTGTAGAAGTTTCCGCACTTTCCACAGAGGTTTCCGCACTTTCCGCACCACTTGCCACACTTTCCATACTGATCTGTGCCGGAGTCGCTACACTTCTATTCGGCAGCGTAACGATAAAGAAATCCGAATCTGAGTAGAAAGTCGGCTTCTGGGCTACTTCCACATGAAGCTCTAAGTCCTAATATAGTTCAAGCGTATTATACCGTATTTTATCAGTACATTCCACTACTTTATGCGGTTACATGGGTGGCATTCTCTTTCACCGAATTGATCGTATCCATCAGTTCACTCCCTGTTTTGCCATCAAACAGGCGGGTAAACAGAATGGGCTGGTCAAAGGGTGGTTTCATCAACACCGCTTTGCTTTCCACATAACCGTTCTGCTCGATGTAATGAATGACCTTCTGAACAAATGCGATCTGCTTTGCATTCAGCGATTCGTCATTGATAAATTTTGAAAATGCCTGCATGGCAGCATCGTGGTCCAGCTTTGCCATTTTACGCACCAGCAGACCAAAGGGCGTATCCCGAAACTCCCGTGCATAGTCCTCTTTGCTGCCCAGCTCACAGGTAAAGATATGTTCCAGCTCGGTATAGTCACCCTGAGAAAGCGGAATGTTCTGGGTCAGCTTGTGGATGGCCAGCGTATCGCTGCGGTGCTCCATGATGTAGCGGTTCACACGTTCCCGGTACTCGCCGAAATCGTAGCCGGGATCCAGCGTTTTGCCCTCGGTCTGCTCCAGTACCGGGTCGGCAAGGGCCGTGTAGACAGGCTTTTGCCCTTCTACACCGTCCACCAGAAACTTGATAAGCTCCCGCAGTTCCTGCCGCATTTCCTCAAAGCGGAGCAGATCATGCGAGGTCAAAAATTCGTCTGTCTGCACCTTCCGAATGAGGGGCAGCTTTGCCTGCACCTGCGGGATGGTAGCTTTCCCTTCCAGCAATGCCGCTGTGCTGCGCAGCTGTTTCTGGGCGCGGCCCAACCCCGGCAGACCTTCCAGCTCACAGAGCAGCAAGCCATACACAAAGTTATCGAACCGCTTGGCGGCCTCGTCCTTATCGTCCAGCGAGATGAGCGGTGCAACCTCTTTCATCAGCGTGCCCTTGTCCGTTTCGGTCAGGCTGACAAAGGCTTCCGGCTTCTGGTAGCGCTCCACAGCCTGTCGGTGCAGCCGCACGGATACCAGCTCCGGATTCAGCGCTCCCACTTCGGCACGGCAGGTCTCCGTTAAGATCTTGCGCCAGTTCTGGTATTTTTCATCCGTATAGGCTCCATCCTGCAAGGCTGCAGCAATGCGCACCTGCTTGCAGAAAATGCTCTCGGACAGGCTCTTGGTGTCCGCGCCCTCGTAGCCGTTGGGCTTCTGCCGGAAAAATTCAAAGTTGCCGCAGTAGTCGAAGATCAGAAACCGCCGTTTGCCCGTATATTCGCCGTCGATGGCATCCACGCAGGCAAGGGATGGGCAGAGCCGCGTGCCACGGCCGATCATCTGCCAGAACTTCGTTTTGCTGCGCACTTTCTTGAAGAACACCAGATTCGCGCACTCCGGCACATCAATGCCTGTATCCATCATATCCACCGAAACCGCAATAAACGGCGGCTTGTCCGGCTGCTTGAAGTCGTCAATGATGGACTGCGCATAGGCATCGTCGCAGACCACCCGCTGGATGAACCCCCGGTGCTGGGTCTCCAGCTGCGGGTAGAGCTTGCCAAAGCGTTCCCGGATAAACTCTGCGTGGCGCTTGTTCTGGGCAAAGATGATGGTTTTGCCGATGCGGTCACCGCCCGCCGTCTGGATGCCCCGTTCCATCAGGTCTTGCAGCACCGTGTCCACGGTGTTGGCGTTGAAGATGAACTTATTCAGCTTTTCGGACGGGATGAAGGTGGGCAGGGTGTCGTCCTCGGCAAAATCGTCCTCGTAGCGGGCCTTATCCTCCGGTGAAAGCTGGTCGTAGTGGATGCCCTCTTCTGTGAATTTCGTCTTGACCTCGTAGTTGTAGTAAGGCACCAGCACATGGTCGGTGTAGACCGCGGTGTCGTAATCGTAGGCGTAGGTGGGGATGCCGTGTTCCATCTCGAAAAAGTCGTAGGTGTTGCGGTCCACATCGGTTTTCGGGGTGGCGGTCAGACCCACCAGAATCGCATCGAAATAATCAAAAATGGCGCGGTATTTCTTGAAAATGCTGCGGTGGCTCTCGTCCACGATGATAAGGTCAAAGTGGGCGGGCGAAAACAGCGGCACGCCGTCCTTGGTCTTGGCGTTGTCGATGGCGTTGAGCATGGTGGGATAGGTGGAAAACACGATGCGCGCGGCCTTATCGTCCTTGGAGGAGCACAGGTTGCAAAGAGACTGGTCGGGCAGATACTTTTTGAAGTCGTCCTTTGCCTGCTTGACCAGCGCGGTGCGGTCCGCCAGAAAAAGCACGTTGGTTACATGGCCGCCCCGGCTCAGCACATCGGTCAGGCTGGATGCGGTGCGGGTCTTGCCCGTGCCCGTCGCCATGACCAGCAGATTGCGCCGGAAGCCCTGCGCGATGTGGGCGCAGACTGCCCGGATAGCGTTTTTCTGATAGTAGCGGTCGGTGATTTTGTCATCAATTTCGATGGTGTCCAGCGGCTTTTTCTCGGTGCGGCGGTTCATCAGCTTCTGCAAGTCGTCCTTGCAGAACACCCCGCTCACAGCACGCTGCGGGCCGCTCTGCTCATCCCAGAAATAGGTGGTGTAGCCGTTGGTGGTAAACAGCATCGGACGGCGGCCAAACTTCTGCTCCAGACAGTCTGCATAAAGCTGAGCCTGCTTGCGCCCGATGTTGGGGTCTTTGGTGCTGCGCTTGGCTTCAATGACCGCCAGCGGCAAGCCGTCCTTGCCCATCAGCACATAGTCTGCATAACCCTTCTGCCCCAGCACGCCGTTCATGTTGTCCACTTCGTACTCGGTGCGCACATCGGCGTCCGGCCCGGTGAATTTCCAGCCCATGGCCTTGAGGTCGATGTCGATGATCTTCTGCCGCGTCTCGGCCTCGGTCAGGTCGGCGGCGGTGAAACTGCGGCTCTGCTGGTTCTGCTGTTTGCTGGCCGTGTACGCCGTCGAAAGGCTCTCCACCTGCTTGCGCAAGGCTTCCAGCTCGGCATCCTTCTGGGTCAGCAGGCTTTCCTGTTCCCGGATCTTCTTTTCGTCCAGCGCCACTTTCTCGCCGGGGATGGCTGTTTCATCAAAGGAGCGCTCCACATAGTCCGTGCCGTAGCAGTAATCCACCCACTGGATGAAATCGAACAGCCCCCGCAGGCTGAACACTGCATCCGCTGCCGACACGCTATGCCCCGTATGTACCGCCAGATTGCCCGCCTTCACGATGCTGGGCAGCACGCTCCACACATTGCGGTCCACCGCGAACCGGAAGCTCGGCTCGTGCAGCAGGGATTGCAGGTTGTCCTTGTAGGGCATCGTGATGGTTTTATCTGCCGCATACACCCACTTCACCGCCAGCTCCAACGCCTTCCGGCACCCCACCGCGCACATCGCCGGGGAGGTGGAGAACACTTTCTCGGCCTCGATGGCAGAATTAGCGAAGAGGGAATATTCGGGGTGGGTGGAGAGATAGGAGAAGTTGGACATAAATATCAGCTCCTTTATGTAGGACGATTATTGACAGTATTTCAGTAATTCGGGAAATCTATCGCTGGCATCACGAATCATCCAGCGCTTAAATGCAGCAAAGGGAGCATTCCATTTTAGCTTCATCATAATCGACATCTCACAGTCTTTTTTATCTTCACCATCTGCGAGATTATAGTTCTTAACACAATCTCGAAATTCATCAAGTTCTTTCGATAATCTTTCTCGAATAATTTTAGCTTCTGCCTTTTTCTGAGGCGTTGAACCGTAATACACTTCGTTCATTAGAGCCACTGTATTCTTCGTTTCAAGACTGTCATCCAGTCCCTCGATATCCAACTGATCCTCCTCAAACAGCCCGCAATGTCTACGAAACGCAATCCTTTTATCTACATCTATCTTTGTACAGTCCAAAATTGGCGTGTACTTATCGTTTTTTATATTATTGCAGTGGTCACAGGACAAAAATAAATTATTCCAGTCAAACATCAGATCGCGCTCTCCACGGTGTGGCACAAGATGCTCGATTTGTAAGTCACTCAGCCCTTTTTGTTCACATAGGTAGCATTTATGTGCAAACATAAGGCCCAAAGCATTAGTAACCGCCTCTGTTCTATATGTTCCACTTGGCTTTGCTTTTTCTTTTTCAAGCGATTCTACTGCCGCTCTTGCCTCCGGGCTGTCCTTCCGCTCAATTTTAACCATCAGGACACCTTCTTTTCCTCGATTTTGGCAAGAACATCTTCTGCATTTTTCATTTCTCTTCGCAAGTCTGCGCGTTCGGCACGTTCTTCATCGGAAAGGTCCGTCCTTCCATAAAGCTCCTGATAACGTTTTGCCTTTTTTTGCAGTTCATCCGAGAATGCCGTTGCATCCAGATATCCTTCTGCAATGTCGTCAACAGAGTAAGAAGAAAAATCCGTAAACTGTACCTGTTTTTCCAAATCATAGATACAGGCATTACTGATAGAGTTTAAGATATAAGCCGAATGCGTCGTAATAATAAATTGGATTCGCGGGAAGAATTCCGTTAAGAATGGCAGAATCTTGCGCTGAAGTTCCACATGAAGATGCGTTTCCAATTCGTCAATCAGCACAACACCTTCCACGTCATACTGACTCAGTTTTCCCTTTAACAACCAATTGCGGTCCATACGAAGAATTAGGTCCGCAACAATGCCGATAATTGCAGAATAGCCATCGGAAAGTTCATCTAAGCTATATGGGTTACGGCCATTCTGCTCAATGAGAAAATTATAGTTTTTATAGTCGTAAACCAATTTGATGCTATTATCACTTAGCAACACTTTCAGTGCATTCTCAAAACGCGCAAACCAGTCGGAAATAATTTTTTCCACATTAAAATCATTCTCATTTTTTGCATATGCCTGCTGCGTTTTCAGATGCACCATATACTTCAAAAGGATTTGTGCAGGATTTTCATCGATACCATACCTAGATGCTAATTTTACATCTTCTGCGCCATGAACTCTTCGAATTTTTGATAGACGGTCTGCTGGAAAAAAAGCTATAACAAAATCTCCAGTGGAGTAGCTTTCCTCTAAAGTGCCACTATTGAGAAATGTCAATTCTGCCCCTTGGGTATACCTAAGCATTTGTGTAGTGGTTCTTTCCAAATCCTTTTTTGCCTGAAAAATTTTTTCTTCTGTTTTTGCATCAGCAAGGATTTTTTGATACATCGTTATCCAGCTAGGATAATCATTTTTTAGATGATTAAAATTCCCCTCGTTAAGCGACGCCAAGTAGCCCTTAATTGCTTTCAACACAGAAGTTTTACCTGAACCATTTTTACCAGTCAAAATAAGATGCTGACGCTCTTCAGAATTCAGTTTGATCTCAATATTTTTGAGGTGTCGAACCTCATTGATGTGGATGCTTGTAATAAAGTGCTCCATAATCTCACCTCTGAATATTACTCATGTTCTGAAAAATCTGCCAAGCAGAAGCGCCCGCTTCAGCCTCAACCAGTTCTTTTGCGAGTTGTCTCTGTAGTTCAGGTTTCAGCTTTTGAATCGAGTGCATTGCTTTAATCACATCAAGCTTTGCATTATTGTAATCTTTTTCTTCTTCAAAGGTCATCGTCGTATGCTCCTTTCATGATAAAATGTTCTGTTTAACGTTATTATACCGCCAAAATCCGCTGTTGCACACCCTTTTATCTGAAGTTTGGGACATTTTATATACAAACTCCCTCCGTCTGCTCGCTTTGCTCGCATCCACCTCCCTCTAGGAGGGAGGCTTTTCGGCACCGCCACGTCAAAGGCTCCCTCCTTGAGGGAGCTGGCGCCGTCAGGCGGCTGAGGGAGTTACCCAAAATATTCCTGCATCAGTGCCTTTTTCATCAGTTCCAGCTTTTTAAGGCTCTGCTGTACAGTCTGCTTCTGCTGGTCTACGCACTCCACAAAGGTGGCAAACTCGTTTTGAAGGGAAAGTGGCGGAGCAATAACGGAGAGTTCTTCTAGTTGTTTCTTTGTTATCGCTTGTCTCGTTGCACCACCAGATTCACCAATGCTTAAAAGTATTTTCTTGAACTCATTATTTATAAACATTTTATTTGTAAAAACAGGATTTAATAGTTTTTTGTTGCATCGAACTATTGCCACATGCTGATTTACTCTAGCGGGCAATACATTCTTCGGAACCACACATGACCGTGCAACAGACGCACCTGTAATATTAACCAAGACATCTTCCTCTTCAACCGTTACTCCATTAAGCTGCGTTGCTTGTTCGTCTGTCAAATGTGCAAGGTCTTTATACAAAAATTGTCCGTCGTATACATTCATACTGCGAATCAAAGAGACGCCCACATTAGGATAGCTTTCTTTCCCACCTTTTGGTGTTGCTCCCGACCCGATTTTTATTGTGACATCTCGCAATAGCTTTTGCGGCCAATTCATCGTATTTTTTACTGGCTCCCCAAACATCTCCACAAACCGTGCCCTTACCAGCTCATTCAGCTTAGAAAGTTGTTGTTTTCGAGCAAAAAGCAATTCATCCACTTTATCCAAAATGCACACAATGTGTTTTTGAGTTTTTAAGTCGGGATATGTGACCCTAATATTTTTTAGAGACTGTCTAACAATCTGCGGCTGTGCAGAACCTGTAATAGCATCATTCAAGCCACGGTATAACAAAAAGAAGTATAGATACTTCATATCAATTTCATTTGATAAATCATCCAATGCCATTGCATTTCCGTTTACATACGAAAGAGGCTCGCAGATATTCAATGCTCCACAAGTTGCTCCACGACAAGTTATCAAGATTGTTTCTTTCTCGTGGTTATAATTGTTATAGTAACCAATCACGCCATTTGCACCATAAACGGGATATCCGTTCAACGTGAGTTCAGATGTCGATATGGTTTTCCATTGCTTTGGGTTACACAGTTCACACAATCCTTTTTCCATCACACCATCTCCTCCAACTCTGCCAAACCCTTGGTGATCTCCATTTCCAGCTCATGCAGGTCAGCAAGGATCTCCGTGGTCGAGGGGTACTCCACCGGCACATACTCGGTCTCTTTGTACTTATTGATGGACAAATCGTACCCGTTGACGGCAATTTCTTCTTTGGGCACAAAGAAGCTCTGCTCGGTGCGCTTGCGGTCAGTTTCGGCATCAAGGTTATGGAACCGGGCGATGAGGTCCGGAATGTCGTTTTCCTTCACCTCGGTGCGCTTGTCATCCAGCGAGAAACCGTCGGCTTTCATATCGTAGAACCACACCTTATCGGTGCCGCCCGCGCCGGTCTTGGTAAACACCAGCACCGCCGTAGACACGCCTGCGTAGGGCTTGAACACGCCGGAGGGCATGGAAATGACCGCCCGCAGCTGATGGTTTTCAATGAGTTCTTTTCGGATGCTCTGGTGCGCCTTGCTGGAACCGAATAGCACGCCGTCCGGTACGATGCAGGCGCAGCGTCCGCCGGTTTTGAGCATCCGCAGGAAGAGTGCAAGGAACAAAAGCTCCGTCTTTTTGGTGTTGGTGACGGCCTTCAGGTCATCGTTGATGCTCTCGGCATCCACAGTGCCCTTGAACGGCGGGTTCGCAAGGCAGACGGTGTACTTGCTGCAAATGGAGTTTTGCTTCGACACGCTGTCCTTGTAGTCGATATCCGGGTTTGTGATGGAGTGGAGCATCAGGTTCATGGCCGAAATGCGCAGCATGGTGCGGTCCATGTCAAAGCCGGTGAACATCGGGCCGGCAAAATGCTGCCACTGCTCCGGGGTCATGCTGTCCTCGTAGTGGGCGCGGAGGTACTGCGCACTGGACACCAGAAAGCCCGCCGTGCCGCAGGCGGGGTCGCAGATGAAGTCGTCCGGCGTGGGCTGCACCATCTCCACTATCATGTCGCGGATGTGCTTGGGCGTGCGGAACTGGCCGTTTTTTCCTGCAATTGCCAGCTTGCCCAGCATATACTCGTACAGGTCGCCCTGCATATCAAGGTCGGCAATGTCGTGGGTGTAAAGATCCTCCAACCCGGTGATGATCTTTTGCAGCACCTGCGGCGTGGGGATCAGGAACATGGCATCGTCCATGTACCGCGCAAAGGCGGTGTTGCCCTCGTCCGGGCGGGTGGGGTCGTCCTCGATCTCCACCAGTTCGCCATTTGCGTCAAAGTCCGGCAGACGGCCATACTTCATCTTTTTGATGGCCGGGAACACCCGCTGCTGCATGGTCAGGAAAATTTCGCGGGAGTCCTTATCCTTGAAGCGGCTCCACCGCATAGACTGCCCTGCCGCGCTGGCCGGGAAGATGTGCTCCATTTTTTCGCCTGCCATGTTTTCAAAATCTTCGGTGGCAAGCTCTTTCTCGTCCAGTGACCGGATGAACATGAGATAGGTCAGCTGTTCAATGACGGTCAGCGGATTGGTGATACCGCCTGCCCAGATGTCTGTCCAGATTTTGTCTACCTTATTTTTAATGGCTCCTGTTACCATGCGTTCCTCCTGAATGTTTGCCAATCGCAAACGCTTTGCATCTTGAATTTTTGGTGATAATATCACAATTTTATTATAGCAGTGTACGGTTGTATTTTCAATGTAGAGCGTTTAACGGAAGTGCTTTCTTGATCGCAAGGCAA
>ERZ1032794.665-NODE-665-length-9861-cov-8.439833_pt1 | contig 9861 bp, 7 predicted proteins | sample MGYA00516957_ERZ1032794 | MGnify/ENA primary metagenome ERZ1032794 (study PRJEB33719, sample SAMN04262543) | wastewater metagenome | biome: sewage system; feature: street-access sewage; material: sewage | place: Peru: Lima | collected 2013-01-15 ... | reverse complement strand
CAAGTTAATAATGGATTGGAACTTCTCTTTTTTGTTATGGAACAAAAGATTTCGATTAAACTTGATATGAAGCCTGTATTTTTAAAAAAGACAAGCTCTGATTTTCATAAGTCGAGAGAAGGAAAAAAACGCCTGGATATTTATATTTTTAAAAATAATAAGATAAGTTCTGTCATTAATCTTATAAATGATAAAGTATATTCTTTACTTTCACATGTATCTGTTGAACTATTGTCCAGAGTACAAAATGTCTATTTTTTACCGGCTTCGAGATCTGGTATTTATACAGGCATGAATTCATTTGGACCTATTTTGGCAGAATTATCTAAAAATAGAGCATATATTAAAGGAAACCTGCAAATCCCAAGTATTTCGGAACCCATTTCTGATTATTATATGGAATTATCAACAATACGAATTGACAGAAGAAAGTATTTTACGGATGTTGCACAGGAAATAGAAGATGAAATCCTGAAAGGAGAAGTGACTTTTGATACCAAGAAAAAAACGATTATGTATCAAAGTGACTTGGTGTCTCAGCCTATGGAGATGAGGGATGTGTCTTCAATGGTATCAGAAATATCGCCAATTACAGCTTATCTTAAATATATAGTTAATGTGTATCCAACAGATTTTTGTGTAAAAAATGAAAGGTCTTCAAATGAGGGGGTTAGACCTTCAGATATTATTTTTATTGAGGAACCGGAGGCACATTTGCATCCGGAGAATCAAGTGAAGCTAATGAAAATTTTTGCGAGACTTGTTAACAAAAATGTGAAATTGTTTATGGCTTCACACAGTAATTATGTATTTAATGAACTTAATAACAGAATATTGGCTGGTGAGTTGAATAATAAAAATTATGAACCTGTTTTAATGGAATATAAAGATGGTAAAAGCTGTACACGTGATATGAATATTGATGAATTTGGAGTGGATGATAACAATTTTCAGGATATTACAGCCCAAATAATCGAGGAAAGAGAAGTATTGATAAATGGTTTACTTAAGAAAATGAGTGAAAAGGGAGAATAATGATAAAAACAATTAAGAATGATGCACAGCTTTGTAATTATACGACTCATCAAATCGAAGATGCAGGTATTGAGGTGGCTATTGATGATACGATACACTAATGCAGTGGCGTGTAAGATTGCAATAGAACAGGTATATGTTATATAATTATTGGGGTAGAGAAATTATTATGTTAGGAAAAGTTGAGCATGAAAATTAATAAGATAAAACCAATTGCGTTAGGAATAGCATTCACTCTCGCCCTGACACCGATTCACACAATCACATATGCAGACACCAATTCAGACAGTGCATCGATAAATGTTCAGTCTGCACAGACAGAATATAAATCAGGATTTGTATTCACTAAGAGCAGCTACGCTTATAGAAAAGGCACTGATTTGACAGTATGTGTATCAAAGAGCAATCTTTCTGTGGCTTGTGATTCATATAAGCTGTTTTATATATCGGATGGAAGTGAGAAAGCAATTGACCGGAACTCATATACAATCAGAGTTCTTGGGGATGCGGTATATTTTACTTTATCCACGAATTGGCTCAGCCGGTACAGCCCTCAGGATATTGATATTACTGCGATTGCTTACAATGGAACTGCTGAGGTATCTAAGACAAATGCTAAGCTTGTTTCTGTGGATGGCTTTGATATAGACTTTGCAGCCGGAACAGTGTGTGTCAATCAGACAGAAAATATCAGAACTAACGGACAAGGCGAACTGACACAGGATGCGCGGTCGCAGGCTGGCGGGAAAAAATACATATATGTAGTTGACTCAGTAATTTCTCAGGATGAAAGCATCATAAAAATATCCAATGCCGGTAATGAGTGGAAATATACCGGAATGAAGCCTGGAAAGACAAAACTCACAGTACGCTATCACTACTATTATGGCAAGGAAAAATGTACCGGTGAGAAAACTGCTGAGTATGAAGTGGTTCCTGCCACATATACACTCGATGAAGAACGTGGCAGCTCTGGTATGCTTATAAACCGCGGCGCCTCATATACATGCAATCTTAGAACAAAGCAGACAACCTATGATAAGAGTGGCAAGGCTGTAAGTAAATATGTAGATAATGTTGCATACGAATGGTATATAAGTGAAAAAGAAGAAAATGTTGCGGTAAACATAGAACAAACTGCACAGAATAAGCTTAAAATAACACCGGCAAATGCCTCGGAATCAGGAGCTTTTTGTATAGGAATAAGAGCACTTGATGCTTCCGGTAATGTTTATTTTGAAGAAGAATCAATATGGTATCTGGTAACAGATGGACAGGCAGACGGAGATCATGGAGATTCAACAGAAACTGCAAATCCGGGAAATACCTCATCCGGAAGTCAAAATACAAACACAGGAAGCGAAAAGGTAAGTGTATCGAAGAGTCAGAGTATATCCTTATTGGAGAATCATAATATCGGTCTAAACATCTACTGGAAAATGACCGGCTCTACGTATGACATAGGAGACTGCATGGTCAAGTACACCTATGAAGGTGACAGCGGAACACCACACTATGTGGCATTGAACCGGAGTCCGGTTGGTGATGGCGAATCATATTGCACAAGAATTGATATAAGCGCAGTTGAGATGACCGAAAAAGTAAATTTACAGTTACTCTCTAATAGTGGAAAAGTGCTGGATACATTTTCAACATCAGTAGAGGATTATGCCAGGAGCTTATTGGCAAGCAATACAAAAGAATATGCAGCATATAAGCCGGTGGTAAAAGCAATGCTGAATTATGGCGCTGCATCACAGCAGTATTTTGGATTTATGACATATGCATTAGCCAACAGAAGCCTTACAAATGCCGATAGGATGATACAACAAATCCCACAGGCAATGCTTAAGCAGTATGCAGCCAATTCAAGCATCAGCCAATTTTCAATAAGTGGAATACACTATTACGGATCGAGCCTTGTAGTAGGAGATGAGGTAAAGCTCAGACACTATTTTAAGCTTGATTCCGGCAGAGATATATCAAATTATTCGTTTGCAACGTATGTGGGCGGAGATATGATAGGCTATGCTACACCATGTCGTTCGAAAGATAAAGACATGTATTATATAGAAGTAACTTGTACAAACAGAAATTTCTTTTCTGGCATGAGGACGATAGTATCGAATGGAAATACAGAAACTATATTGGACTATCAGCCGATGAACTACATTGCAAAAGCATATGGCAGTTCAAAACTAACCTCTGAATTGAAGACGTTGCTTGATGCAATGTATTTGTATGGAGAAGCAGCAATGAAAATATAGGTTAAAAACTGCCTGTTTTATGCAATTTTACCACTTTACTGCACTAAAATTTAATATTTTTTTTACAAAATATGCAAAATGTGACAAAAAGTACTGGACAAAATGTCCTATATAAGGTAAAATGCATATATGCAATCAAGCAGCACATTTGAAGGTTGTGCAGATAGTATTGGGTACATTTTACGAATTGGGGGGATTTTTCATGAGAATATATCATGCTAAGGATTATGCAGATATGAGCAGAAAGGCTGCAAATATCGTATCGGCACAGGTGATTATGAAGCCTAATTGTGTATTGGGACTGGCTACAGGCTCTACACCTATCGGCTTGTATAAGCAGCTAGTTGAGTGGTTCAAGAAGGGGGATTTGGACTTCTCAGAGGTTATGACGGTGAACCTTGATGAGTACAAGGGATTAAGCCGTGAGAATGACCAGAGCTACTATTATTTTATGCATCAGAATTTGTTTGATCATGTGAATATTCCGGTTGAGAATACTCACCTGCCAAACGGCATGGAGCCGGATTCACAGAAGGAGTGCAAGCGCTATACAGAGCTGATTCAGTCTCTTGGCGGTGTTGATTTACAGCTTCTTGGTATCGGGCACAATGGTCATATCGGTTTTAATGAGCCGGGCGAGTCTTTTGACAAGCAGGTACACTGTGTGAATCTGACAGAGTCTACTATTGAGGCTAATAAGCGCTTCTTTGCATCGGCTGATGATGTTCCGAAGCAGGCTTATACAATGGGCATCAAGACCATCATGCAGGCTAAGAAGATTCTTATTGTTGCAAGTGGTGAGGATAAGGCAGAGATTGTGCACAAGGCTTTCTTTGGACCGATTACACCACAGGTGCCGGCTTCTGTATTGCAGCTGCATAATGATGTTACGCTTGTAGCGGATGAGGCTGCACTGAGTTGCTTGTAGATGTTTTTTAGTTGAGAAGGTGCATGTATATGATAATAAAAAATGCAAGGGTATTTACAGAGGATGGCAGCTTTATGCAAGGCGATGTTGTCGTTAAGGATGGCCGTTTTGACAGTGTTTTGGAGAAAACAGCTGACACGGACGCGGCTACTGACAGCGCACAGCAGGAGATTATAGATGCATCAGGTCTTATCATGATACCGGGTCTTGTGGATATTCATTTTCATGGATGCAAGGGAGCTGATATGTGTGACGGCACCACAGAGGCACTTGATGTGATTACAGCATACGAGGCTTCTGTCGGAGTGACGAGCGTGTGTCCGGCTACTATGACCATTCAAAGGGATGAGCTTTTGAGTGTCATGAAAAATGCCGGTGATTATAATTATCATGGTGGTGCACATCTTGTAGGTATCAATATGGAGGGACCTTTTATCAGTCCTTCTAAAAAGGGCGCACAGGCGGCAGAGAATATCATGCGATGTGATTATGATTATTTCTGTGAGCTTCAGGATGCGGCCCATGGCTTGATAAAGCTTGTAGATATCGCTCCGGAGGAGCCGGGGGCGATTGATTTTATAGATAGGGTAAGAGGAAGTGTTGTGGTTTCAATAGCACACACAGCGGCTGATTATGACACCGCAGTAGAGGCTATTGAGCATGGTGCAAGCCATGCCACACATTTGTATAATGCGATGCCACCGCTTCATCACAGGGATCCGGGAGTTATCGGGGCTGTGAGAGATTCAAAAAAGTGTCATGCAGAGCTCATTTGTGATGGAGTGCATATTCATCCGTCGGTTATCAGGGCGACATTTGCCATGTTTGGTGCGGAGCGCATGATTTTAATAAGTGACAGCATGAGAGCCACAGGGCTTGGGGATGGCGAGTATACACTCGGTGGACAGGCAGTGACGGTCAGAGGTCCGCTTGCTACACTCCATGATGGGACAATTGCAGGCTCGGCAACCAATCTGATGGATTGTATGCGTTTCACAGTAAGGCAGGCAGGTATTCCGCTTGAGGAGGCAATTATGTGTGCTACAGCCAATCCGGCTAAGGAGATTGGCATCTATGATGAAGCAGGCAGCATTTCTGCAGGAAAGAGAGCAGATTTTGTGCTTCTCAATGATGATTTGGATATTGTGAGTGTGTATATCGACGGAAAGGAGATATCATGTTAGGTTTTTTTAAGAATAAGTCAAAGGGAAAGGTGATCTGTTCTCCGTGCAACGGCAGAGTGGTTCCTATTACAGAGGTTCCGGATCCTACTTTTTCTGAGAAGATATTGGGAGACGGCGTGGCCGTGATTCCTTCTGAGGGCAGGTTTTACGCTCCGGCGGATGGTGAGGTGACAGCTGTATTTGATACGCTTCATGCTTTTACCATGACGACCACTCAGGGAGTTGAGCTGCTTTTGCACATTGGCCTGGATACAGTGATACTAAAGGGTGCTCCTTTTACATCACATATTTCTGTTGGTGATCAGGTGAAGAAGGGCGACCTTTTGATGGAGGCTGACCTGGAGCAGATTAAGGCAGCAGATCTTAATGTCATTACTCCGGTTTTAATTGGCAACACTGCTGATTATAGTGAGATAAAGATGCTCAAAGAGGGGGATGTATCCGCCGGTGATGAGATTTTAAGTCTCGCGTAGATTTGAATATAATTATATAATAATAACGAACTTTATTGGAGTATCTCCAGTTTAGTATACATAATGTAAAGGAGGGGAAATTTATGAAATTTCTTCAAAAATTGGGTAAAGCTTTAATGCTTCCCGTAGCAGTACTTCCTATCTGTGGTATCCTCATGGGTATTGGATATTTTTTATGTCCTGCAACCATGCAGGGTGGTGACATCGAGGGAGTGCGTAATTTAATAGGTCTGTTTTTAGTTAAAGCAGGGGGCGCTTTGATTGATAACATGGCCATCCTTTTTGTAATCGGCGTTGGTGTCGGTATGTCGGAAAAGAACGACGGTACCGGCGGTATTGCAGCTTTAGCTTCATGGCTGATGATGACAACACTCCTGTCTACAGGCTTTGTTACAACAATCATGCCATCTATCGCTGACAGCGCTACAAAGACACTTGCATTCGACAAGATTGCAAACCCATTTATCGGTATCTTAGCCGGTGTTATTGGTTCTTTGTGTTACAACAGATTTAAGGATACAAAGCTTCCTGACTGGCTGTCATTCTTCAGTGGCAAGCGTTGCGTAGCAATTATTGCAGGTGTTGTTTCAATCCTTGTATCTGTAGTATTACTGTTCGTATGGCCATTACTTTTCGGTGCTCTTGTAGCTATCGGTAAAGCAATCGTTGGTCTTGACGTAGTCGGCGCAGGTATCTATGCATTCCTGAACCGTCTGTTAATCCCTACAGGATTACACCACGCATTAAACAACGTATTCTGGTTCGATACTATCGGACTTGGAGACCTCTCTCATTTCTGGGCAGGCGAGACATCAAAGGATGTTTCATGGAGCCTCGGAATGTACATGTCAGGTTTCTTCCCATGTATGATGTTTGGTATTCCTGGTGCTGCACTTGCTATGGTTAAGTGTGCAAAGACTGCTAAGAAAAAGGCTGCCATCGGTATCCTTGCTTCTGCAGCTATCTGTGCATTCATCTGTGGTGTTACAGAGCCTTTCGAGTTTGCATTTATGTTCCTTGCTCCTGTTCTCTATGTGATTTATGCTTTACTTTATGGTATTTTCACAATGATTACAGTAGCTCTTGGATTTAGAGCAGGCTTCTCATTCTCAGCCGGCGCGATGGATTTATTATTCTCATCTTCACTTCCGGCTGCAGCAAAGACATGGCTCATCATTCCTCTTGGAATCGCAGCTTTTATCGTATTCTACATTGTATTCTATTTCGCTATCAAGAAATGGGATCTTAAGACCCCTGGTAGAGAGGACGATGATGTCGAGGCAGAGAAGAAGGCAGTGCTTTCTAACAATGACTACACAGCAGTAGCAAAGACTATTCTTGAGGGCTGCGGTGGCAAAGACAATATTGCAAGCATTGACAACTGTATCACAAGACTCAGACTTGAGGTTAAGGATATCACTCAGGTTGATGACAAGAAGATTAAATCTGCAGGTGTTGCAGGCGTTATGAAGCCTGGCAAGAATTCTGTTCAGGTTATTATCGGAACCAAGGTTCAGTTTGTTGCGGATGAGTTTTCTAAGCTTTGCGAGTAGATTTGGTCTGCAATATAGCAGTGTTGATTCACATTAGGTGATTCGCATAATTTCATAATACATGATTAAAAGCCACACCGGGTGTTATGCCTGGGGTGGCTTTTTTAGTTGGTTCGGGCCGTAAGCTCCGCCCGGTTGTGGTGCACACGGACTCTCGTTTTCGCTACGCTACGCTGTTAAGATACTGTACGGATTATGCCTTTGAGTTTTTCTAGGCTTGACGAAACCGTCGAAACGCGCCTTCCATGGCGCGGTTCTCCTTGACTTGCCTTCCATGGCAAGTCATTTCTGTGCTTCATATGCATAATCCTACAGTATCTAACCAGCTTCGCTATGCGCTCTCACGAGAGTCCGTGTGCACCCCGCAGGGCGGGGCTTACGGCCATTACGCTGTGAATGGAATCCGCTTAGGAGAGAGTTGCGAGTTGCACATTGTTGCAACCGGCAACGGTTTTATCTACGCCTTGCTTCTACGAGCCTGCGATGGGATAAAATAAGAAAGGATTGAAAAACGAACAATTGTTTGCTATAATAAATGAAGCGAGGAAATAAAAGTATATTAGGTTTAGTAATTTAAGTATTCATTTAATTTATTGTAATTAGGGAAAATCCAATATCAATCGATTGATAGAAAGAGTGATTTTATATGAACATATGGCTAAAGTTAAGGAAAACAGCTGCAATTACACTATGTGAGTTACTTGCAATTGCTACAATTTTTACAGGCTGTGCCTCCACTGATTTATCCGGCACTGAAGGTGCTGGGCATGCCGCAGGAGCTGAAGTGGCAGGTGAGGATTCTTCCGGTGCTTTAGGCAGCAAGGATAGTGCGGATGATATACAGGGCGGAAGTGACACGGCGGAAGCTGATTCAGGTGATAACGCTACAGGACAGGCGGATGCAGGGAAGCCACAGGAGGATCTTGTAAACAACAATTCCTACGTTTCTCTCGATGCGATTCCTGCATATGATGGCAAGGCATACGTGGCTGTCAACAATAATGAGCCTTTTTTTACGGACAGTGATATGACTACCACTGCTTTTGAAAATTACAGTGATTTGGATTCACTTGGCAGATGCGGTGCGGCTTATGCCAATATCTGTAAGGATATCATGCCAACTGAGGAGCGTGGCAAGATAGGCATGATAAAGCCATCAGGCTGGCATACGGTGAAGTATGATGTGATAAAGGACAGGTATTTATATAATCGCTGTCATCTTATTGGCTATCAGCTTGCCGGCGAGAATGCCAATCCGAAGAATCTTATTACCGGTACGAGATACCTGAATGTGGAGGGGATGCTTCCGTTTGAGAATCTGGTAGCGGATTATGTAAACAATACAGGAAATCATGTGCTTTACAGAGTGACCCCGATGTTCTCGGGCAGCAATTTGGTTGCAAATGGTGTTCTCATAGAGGCAAGGTCGGTTGAGGACAATGGTGGCGGCATACTTTTTAATGTCTATTGCTATAATGTGCAGCCGGGCATCGGAATAAACTATGAGAATGGTGACAGCTGGCTGGATGGCACCACTCCACAGCAGAGTGCTCAGAGGGATACACTGCAGAATGAAGGCTCGCAGAGCAGCGCTGGAAGCGGGGCAGGAGAAAACGGCTCTTCAGGCAGTACAACAGGAAGTGCATCATCAGGCTCAGACAGCTCAGCAGCAGAAAATAGCGCTGCAGATTCCTCAAACAGCGAGACGATGGTCCATATCACAGCAACCGGCAAGAAATATCACCGTGCGGGCTGTCGGACCTTGAAAAAGAGTGACACAGAGGTAACGCTTGATGAAGCAAAATCCATGGGCCTGTCTCCGTGCGGCATCTGCAATCCGCCGCAGTAGATGTGCATTAGCATTTGCAATCCGTCACAGTATATGTGCATTAGCATTTGTAACCTTTCACAGCAGATGCTCGTTATCTTTGCAGTACAACCAAGTTTATTGAAGAAACTAGGAAGAAACCGTGCAAATGAAAATACTGTCACAGAGTAAGGGCTGCAAGCCATGGCACCGCCAGGGCGCACGCATATGCATTTGATTGAGCGAATAGCGAAGCCGCTTAGATACTGTAGGATTATGCATATGAAGCACAGAAATGACTTGCCATGGAGGGCAAGTCAAGGAGAACCGCGCCACGGAAGGCGCGTTTCGACGGTTTCGTCAAGCATAGAAGCGCAAAAAGCATAATCCGTACAGTATCTTAGCGGCAAAGCGTAGCGAAAGCAAAGCATATGCGTGTGCCCTAACGGTGCCGTGGCTTGCAGCCCGTATAATTGCCATAAACCCTTGACGATTGCAAAACCGAAAAGTATAATAGAATAGCTAATGAATTCAATATTTTAATATAGATGGAGGAAACCAAATGGCACTGAGCAAAAAGCCGGTCAACGGCATGAAGGATATATTACCTGCAG
>ERZ1032794.661-NODE-661-length-9881-cov-7.763383_pt1 | contig 9881 bp, 5 predicted proteins | sample MGYA00516957_ERZ1032794 | MGnify/ENA primary metagenome ERZ1032794 (study PRJEB33719, sample SAMN04262543) | wastewater metagenome | biome: sewage system; feature: street-access sewage; material: sewage | place: Peru: Lima | collected 2013-01-15 ... | reverse complement strand
GTTGTGCCTGTGACTTTACGGAACATGGCGATAAAGTGGCTGGCATCGGAAAATCCGGAAGCACCGGCAACATCCTGGATCTTCATATCCGGTCTGGAAAGCAGAAGCTCACGTGCGCGGCTGATGCGGTACATGGTAACGTACTCGTAAACCGAGCAGCCCATAAAACGGCGGAACAGACGGGAAAGATACTGCGGAGAGACAAAAACGCTCCGGCTCAGCTGCGCTGCAGTGATATCCTGCTGATAACCGGTTTCGATTTCTTTTATTACCGGGATCACATATCTCTGGTAGAGAGGATTATCCTGTATCTTCGGAGAAGCTGCACAGTCTGTAAAATTCATAAGAAAATTATAGCAGTCGGAAGAAAGAGATTTCATATCCGGTGTGGGCTGATGATATTTACGCAAGGTAGAAGAAATCATTTTCCGGATACTGGCCCCCTGTTCCTTTTCGATAAGGATCACTTCCTGGTTGTCTGTCATGGAAGGAATGCTGCCTGCCAGTGTTCCTGTGAAGGTGGCAAACATCGTGGTCCAGGAGGTAGACTCCCTGTGATAGGAATGAGGGACACCGGGGGCGATGAGGATGCCCTCGTTGGCTCCGAGAGTATAAAATTTTCCACGGACTTCAATGCGTCCGGTACCCTTTTCAGTCTGGAGGTAATGATAATACGGATATCCGTCCGGACGGAAGATATTAACCTGATTCCAGTGGTTCCCAAGAGATTCAAACATGAAGGGAGCACTGACCGGAGTGTTTCTGAAATAGATCGACATGATATTCACCTGTTTCTAAATGTTATATATTTTGGCGAAACATATTATACCATAATCCGGTGGATTATACTATAATGATCATAGCATAAAAAACGAAGGATCCGGCAGAAAAAACAGAATCTGCCGGGCAGGAGGAAAAAATGAAAAAATTTGATCATTCTCTGTTAAAAGATCCCCGGTATTTCAGCGACGGAAGAATGGACGCCCACTCAGATCATACATATTATCGCTGTGAAGAAGAGAGAGAAGATGGGAAAACTTCTTTCCGTCACAGCCTGAATGGTCTCTGGAAGTTCCATTATGCACGGAATTATGCATCTGCCATTACCGGCTTTGAGGAAGAAGCATATTCCTGCAAGGACTGGGAGGATATTTATGTGCCGGCACATATCCAGATGGAAGGATATGATGCACCGCAGTATGCCAATGTCCAGTATCCGTGGGAAGGCCATGAAGAACTTCATCCGGGACAGATCCCGGAACGTTTTAACCCGGTGGCAAGTTATGTGAAATATTTCCATGTGCCGGAGAGCATGAAAGGAAAAAGAGTATTTGTTTCATTCCAGGGAGCAGAGAGCGGACTGGCTCTGTGGCTCAATGGAAAATTTGTGGGATACAGTGAAGATTCTTTTACTCCGTCAGAATTCGAGCTTACGGAATATCTGAAGGACGGCGAGAACAAGCTGGCGGCACAGGTGTTTAAATGGACAGCCAGCAGCTGGTGCGAGGATCAGGATTTTTACCGTTTTTCCGGTATTTACAGAGATGTTTATCTGTTTACGGTACCGGATGTCCATGTATATGATCTCAGGATCCGTGCCATTCCGGATGAAACTCTCAAAAAAGCCGAGCTTGAGATCGTGACCAGTACCTGGGGAAAAGGAAAAATGAAGCTTACACTTTCCAGAAAGGGAGAGATCCTTTTGCAGGAGGAAAGATCTCTGAACGGAGAGGATACCTGTACCTGGGAGATTCAGGATCCCCTTCTCTGGAGTGCAGAAGAGCCGAATCTCTATGATCTGGAGCTGGAGATCAGTGATGAAAGCGGAAAGCTCCAGGAGATTATCCCGGAGAAAGTCGGTTTCCGCCGTTTTGAAATGAAGGATGGTATCATGACCCTTAACGGAAAACGTATCGTATTCAAGGGTGTGAACCGCCATGAGTTCAGCTCTGTCACAGGAAGACATGTGTCCCGGGAGGAACTGCTCAAAGACATCGTGACCATGAAACAGAACAACATCAATGCGATCCGTACCTGTCATTATCCGGATGCATCTCCGATCTACCGTCTCTGTGATGAATATGGTATTTACATGATCGCAGAAAACAATCTGGAATCTCACGGAACCTGGGATATAGCAGAATTTACCGGAGATCACACGGATATCGTTCCGCACAACAAACCGGAATGGCTGGGCATGATGCTGGATCGTGTAAATTCCATGTATCAGCGTGACAAGAACCACCCGGCGATCCTGATCTGGTCCTGTGGAAATGAATCCTTTGGTGGAAAAGATATCTTTGATATGTCTGAGTTCTACCACAAGAATGATCCTACAAGACTGGTACATTATGAGGGGGTTTTCCATGACCGCAGCTACAATGCCACCAGTGACATGGAAAGCCAGATGTATCCTTCCGTAGAAGCGATCCGGGAGTTCCTTGCAAAGGATGACAGCAAGCCGTTTATTTGCTGTGAGTATACCCATGCAATGGGAAATTCCTGCGGTGCAATGCATAAATATACAGATCTTACAGATACAGAACCGAAATATCAGGGTGGCTTTATATGGGATTACATTGATCAGTCTATTTACAAAAAAGACCGTTATGGTAAAGAATTCCAGGCATACGGCGGAGACTTCGGTGAACGTCCTACAGATTATAATTTTAGTGGAAACGGTATCGCATACGGCGGAGACAGAGATGCTTCACCAAAGATGCAGGAGGTAAAATTCAACTACCAGAATATCACTGCGCAGGTAAGTGAGGATTCTGTTAAGATCATCAACAAAAATCTTTTTGTAAATACGGACACATTCCGATGTGAAGTAACTCTTGCAAAGAACGGTCATGTCCTCCGCACAGAGACACTGGATACAGCGGTGGAGCCTTTAAGCCAACAGACCTACAGACTTCCATTTGGAAAACAGCAGCGCCCGGGCGAATATACGGTAACCGTAGCCTTCCTTCTCAGAGAAAAAACACTTTGGGCAGAGGCAGGACATGAGGTTGCTTTCGGCCAGTATGTTTATCAGGTGGAAGGAACACCGGAAGCTCCTGCGTGTGGCGTGGAGCTTGTGAGAAGCCTTCATAACATCGGTGTCCGCGGGGAAAATTTCGAAGTGCTGTTTTCTGTTCTCAATGGTGGTCTGGTTTCGTATAAATATGCAGGAAGAGAAATGATCGAAGCGATTCCGAAGCCCAACTTCTGGAGAGCACCTACAGATAATGATTGCGGAAGTCTGATGCAGATGCGCTATGCACAGTGGAAGATCGCCAGCATGTACGCAAGTCATAAGGATTACCGAAAAGGCATGTATGGTCCGGCCAATGCTCCGGAAACAACGGTTCACGAAAACAGCGTGGAGGTTGCTTTTACCTACATCCTGCCAACTACGCCTGCCAGTGAATGCCGCCTTGCCTATGAGGTAACCGGAGATGGAAGAGTAAAGACAACGCTGACCTATGATCCTGTAAAAGAGCTGGGCGATATGCCGGAGTTCGGAGTACTCTTTAAATTCAATGCGGATTATGATCATGTTCAGTGGTACGGCCTGGGACCGGCAGAGACTTATGCAGACCGGAAGCATGGCGCAAAGCTCGGCATTTATGAGAATCTCGTGACAGACAATATGGCACGCTATCTTGTGCCGCAGGAATGCGGAAACAAGGAGGAAGTACGCTGGGCAAAGATCACAGACAGAAAGGGCAGAGGAATGCTCTTTGAGATGGATAAAGAAAACGGCCCGATGATGTTCTCGGCACTTCCATATACTCCTCATGAAATGGAAAATGCCATGCATCCCTATGAGCTTCCGGCAATCCATTATACCGTTGTCCGTGCCGCAAAGGCGCAGATGGGTGTTGGAGGAGATGACAGCTGGGGTGCCCGCACCCATCCGGAATACCTTCTGGATACCAATGAAAAGATGAAATTTTCCTTTGTGTTCAAAGGCCTTTAAAATGTCATAAAATAACAGAACATAAAGTCAGAAAAAAGCTTCCGGCGACTGTCCGGAAGCTTTTTCATTTCATAATAATGCACAGAAAATAAACAGGTTGAAAAAAAACCTGTGGATATTTCATGAAATGAAAAAAAACTTGGATATGCACTTGTTTTTTCATGGTAAATAGTTTAGAATGATTACATAAGTGGTAGAAAGTGGTGAATAGTGGTAGCGAATGGGGATGAGTGGCAGAATACACCATTTGCACCCTGGAAGCACGAAGGGGAGAATCGTGTTTCACGAGAGTAGGTGGGTTTCATGTTCATGGGCGAGTATAATCATACGATCGACGCGAAGGGGCGTCTGATCATCCCTTCCAGGTTCAGGGAACTCTTAGGGGAAGAGTTCGTACTGACAAGAGGGTTGGATGGTTGCCTTTCTATTTATCCGATGGATGAATGGGTTGCTTTTGAAGAGAAACTCCGAGCATTACCACTTACAAATAAAGACGCAAGAACCTTTTCACGTTTCTTTGTAGCCGGAGCTACAACATGTCAGCTGGATAAGCAGGGAAGAATCCTGGTGCCGCAGACGCTGCGCCAGTTCGCTGGTCTGGATAAGGATGTGGTGCTTACGGGTAATCTGAACCGGATCGAGGTTTGGAGCAAAGAGAAGTGGAGCGAGAACTGCAATTATGATGATATGGACAGCATTGCGGAAAGCATGCAGAACATAGGAATCGTCATTTGAGCATAACGCAGGTAGAAATCCCACAGGAGACGGATATGGAATTTAAGCATAAATCTGTATTACTCAATGAGACCATTGACGGCTTAAGGGTAAAGCCGGATGGAATCTATGTGGATGGCACTTTAGGAGGAGCGGGACACGCCACAGAGGTGTGTAAGAAACTTTCTGCCAAGGGGAGATTTATTGGCATAGATCAAGACCAGGATGCGATAATTGCTGCGAGTGAACGGCTGTCAGCCTTTAATCAGGTGACAATCATTCGCAGCAATTATTGTTACATGGCAGATGAGCTGAGATCCCGTGGCATTGAGAAGGTGGACGGGATCCTGCTGGATTTGGGAGTGTCATCTTATCAGCTGGATAATGAAGAGAGAGGTTTTTCCTATCGGTACGATTCTCCTCTGGACATGCGAATGGACAGAAGACAGAGCCGTACAGCCGGTGATATAGTCAACGGTTATGAGGAACGGGAGCTGTATCGGATTATCCGCGATTACGGCGAAGATAAATTTGCCAAAAATATAGCGAAACACATTGTGGCTGCCAGAGAGCAGGCACCGATCCGGACAACCGGAGAACTGACAGAGATCATACGGGGTGCGATCCCCATGAAAATACAAGCTACAGGAGGACATCCGGCCAAGAGGACTTTTCAGGCAATACGTATTGAGCTCAACCGGGAGCTTGACGTGCTTCGGGATTCCCTGGACGGCATGATCGATCTCCTGGATGACGGAGGAAGGATCTGTATCATTACATTCCATTCTCTGGAAGACAGGATCGTTAAGACCATTTTCCGAAAAAATGAAAATCCCTGTACCTGCCCGCCGGATTTTCCGGTCTGCGTATGCGGAAAGAAATCCAAGGGTAAGGTGATCACAAGGAAACCGATCTTACCGGGAAAAGAGGAAATGGAAGAGAATCCGAGATCCAAAAGTGCGAAGCTTCGTATTTTTGAACGGAAAATGTAGTTGAGAGATGGAAGGTAGGCAAATGGCGAAGACAGGAAGAGGGACTACAGCCAGAAGAAATCGAAATACCGTCAGGAACAGCAGAGAAATGTATGTTCAGGGAAATGCGGTAAAACGGCTGCAGGAAGTTCCTCAGAGGACTGATCTGCCCGAGATACAGGAAAGGCGACGGCTGGCTCAGAAAAGAAAACAGAAATCCGCAGTGCCTGTGACACCGGCAAAACAGGTGGTAAGCAGACAGGCACAGCGGAACCGGGAAAAGGCAATGGCCATGAACAAGGGGTTCGTTCTGTTTCTTACGGCAGTTTCCATCGCGGTACTTTTTACCTGTATCAATTATCTTCAGGTAAAATCCGAAATCACGGCGAGTATGAAAAATGTTGCAAATCTGGAATCTGAGCTTGCACAGCTGAAAGAAGATAACGATGCATATTACAGTCAGGTCACTTCTGCAGTGGATATCAGCGAGATCAAGAAAAAAGCTATCGGCGAGCTTGGAATGAAATATCCTTCGGAGGATCAGATACAGACCTATACCACGGAAGGAAACAGTTATGTGAGACAATATCAGGATGTGGACACACACAAGTAACAGAAGTACAGTTTTTAAGCAGGTGATCGATTGAGTACAAGAAGGCGCAGGCCGGTAAAAAAAATAAATTACAGTATGAAGAAAAAGCTGGCAGTACTATTTTCCTTAGTGTTGCTGGCTTTAGTCGGTTTGGTGGCAAGAATTACTTATATCAATGCCACCAGCGGAAGCAAATATCGAAAGCAGGTGCTGAGTCAGGCTCAGCAGAAATATGAAAATCAGACACTTCCGGCAAAAAGAGGCGATATCTATGACCGGAACGGGAATATCCTGGCAACCAGCAACAAGGTCTATAATGTGGTTCTTGACTGTCTGGAGGTCAATAAGGATCAGGATTCCGTGGAGCCTACCATAAAGGCTCTTGTGGAAGTCCTGGGATTGGATGAAGATGAGATGCGGAAGCTTCTCACCGACAGCAGTACAAAAAAAAGTCAGTATCAGATCGTAAAGAAACAGATTTCCATGGACGACAAAAAAGCCTTCGAAAAATACGAAGATCCGGGAGACGACAGTGAACTGACTGCCACGCAGCTGAAAGAACGTTCCAGGATCACAGGTGTATGGTTTGAAGAAGATTATCTCAGATCTTATCCGTTTAATGAGACTGCCTGTGATACCGTTGGATTTACACTTTCCAGAGATGTGGCGGATGTCGGACTGGAAGGATATTACAATGCGACACTTACCGGCGTGGATGGAAGACAGTACGGATACATCAACAACAATTCCGACGTAGAACAGACGATCATCGAACCGACGGATGGCAAAAGCATTGAGACCTCGCTGGATCTGGGACTTCAGCAGATCGTGGAAAAATACGTAAATACCTTTGAAGAAAAGATGGGAGCCAAAAATGTAGGCGTGATCATCGAGGATCCGAAAACAGGAGAGATCCTGGCAATGGACGGTGGTGACCGTTATGACCTGAATAACCCGAGAGATCTTTCAAATGTGTATTCCCAGAGTGAGATCGCTGCCATGAACGATAAGGAAACCGTGGAAGCGCTGAACGGAATGTGGAGTAATTTCTGCGTGACAGCTGCCTACGAGCCTGGATCGGTTGTAAAGCCTATCGTTATGGGCTCCGCACTTGAAATGGGAGCGATTTCCGAGAGCGATAATTTTGTCTGTGACGGCGGACAGTCTTTTGGAGCGGAAGGTGCGACTACTTTTATCAAATGTGCGGTATGGCCGGATGCTCACGGGACAGAAGCTCTTTCCGATGTCATTGCCAATTCCTGCAACGATGGTATGATGCAGATCGCAGCAAAGATGGGAAAAGATAATTTTCTTAAGACACAGAGCGTTTTCAATTTTGGAACAAGAACCGGTATCGATCTTCCCAATGAGGGAAGCGGTTTGATCCATACCAGCGATACCATGGGAGAAACGGAGCTTGCATGCTCTGCTTTCGGACAGGGCTATACACTGACCATGATACAGGAGATCAATGCAATGTGTTCTGTGATCAATGGAGGATACTACTATCAGCCTCATCTGGTGACGAAGATCAAGGACAGCAGCGGCGGAATCGTAAAAACGATCTCTCCGACACTGATGAAGCAGACGATTTCCGAGAAGATATCTGCAGATATCCGCTCCTACATGGCTGCCAGCGTAGACCATGGTACCAGCCGTACCTCCAAGGTGCAGGGTTACAGCTCCGGTGGTAAAACCGGTACTGCCGAGAAGTTTCCGCGAGGCAATGGCAAGTATCTGGTATCTTTTATCGGATTTGCACCGGTAGATGATCCGGCGCTTGTGATCTATGTAGTTGTGGATGAGCCGAAGGTAGATGATCAGGCAAGTAGTACGTACGCACAGTACATTGCACAGGGGATCCTTTCCGAAGCACTTCCGTATCTGAATGTACAGCCGGATGAGGCAGAGGATGGAGAAGTTCCGACTACAGAGCTGTGGGAACTTTTTAAGGGAATCAGCGATTCTGCAACAGGAACCGGCGCGGACGGGCAGAAGGAGGCAATTTCCGATGAGAATGTACCAAGTCCGCCGGAAGATGAGTCGGAGGACAGTGATACCGAAGATAATAACGATATGCAGAGCGAAGGTCTTACCAACGAGGAGGCCGGTCTGGAATAGATAAAAAGAATACCCTCTCAGGGGAACGTCATATATTACAGTGACGACCTCTGAGAGGGATTTTTTTATGATCCGGACCATGGTTTATCACAGGAAAAAAATATGGATGGTTTTTCTGATCTGCATAATGCTTCTTCTGGGACTTGTGGGAAGACTCTGGTATCTTATGAACGTCCGGGCAGAATATTATTCAAAAAAGGCGGAGGATCTTCATGAGAGGGAACGTGACATAAAAGCAGCCAGGGGAAAGATCCTAGACATCAGGGGAAATATTCTGGCAGATAACCGGACAGTCTGCACAGTATCGGTGATACACAGCCAGATCAAAGATCCTGAAAAAGTGATCCGTGTACTGTCCGGAGCATTGTCTGTGAAAGAAGAGGAAATCCGGAAAAAAGTTGAAAAAGTTTCTTCTATTGAAAGAATACAGACAAACGTGGAAAAAAGCATTGGAGACAGGATCCGGGAATATGACCTTGAGGGAGTGAAGGTAGATGAGGATTATCGGAGATATTATCCTTATGGAGCTCTCGCTTCAAAAGTACTGGGATTTACCGGAGGTGATAATCAGGGGATCATTGGTCTTGAAGTGAAATACGATGAGATCCTGAAAGGAGAGCCCGGAAAGATCCTCACAGTTACGGATGCACGTGGTGTGGAGATCGACGGAACCGGAGAACGGAGGAAGGAACCGGTGTCAGGAAATACTCTGCGTACCAGTCTGGATGTTAATATCCAGGAATATGTGCAGCAGGCAGCCGGTAAAGTCATGGAAGAAAAACAGGCGGAGAGAGTTTCCATACTGCTTATGAACCCTCAGAACGGAGAAATCTATGCCTGTGTCAATGTGCCTGAATTTGATCTGAACGATCCGTTTACTCTGAATACAGAAGAAACAGCAGCAGAGGGAGAAAAGAAGCAGGATCTTCTGAACCGGATGTGGAGAAACCCCTGCCTGAATGATACCTATGAACCTGGCTCGACTTTTAAGATCATCACTATGGCAGCAGGGCTGGAGGAAGGAGTGGTGTCAACAGAGGATCGCTTTTTCTGTCCGGGCTATAAGGTGGTGGAGGACCGGCGGATCCACTGTGCAAAGAGAACAGGACATGGTGCGCAGAGTTTTGTAGAAGGTGCCCAGAACTCCTGTAACCCGGTATTTATTGAGGTGGGCCTGCGGCTTGGAGCAGACCGTTATTACAAATATTTTAAACAGTTCGGACTTTTGAAAAAAACAGGAATAGATCTTCCGGGAGAGGCAGGAACGATCATGCATAACCCCAAAAATATGGGAGAGGTGGAGCTTGCCACGGTATCCTTTGGCCAGTCGTTTCAGATCACACCGATCCAGCTTGCAACAACCGTCAGTGGGATCATCAATGGCGGAAACCGGATCACACCTCATTTTGGGATCAGCGTGGAAAGTGCGGACGGAACAAAGGTGCGGACACTGGAATATCCGGTGGAAAGCGGGATCGTGTCCGGTGAGACTTCCCGGACAGTACGTACGATCCTGGAA
>ERZ1032794.659-NODE-659-length-9891-cov-7.947641_pt1 | contig 9891 bp, 10 predicted proteins | sample MGYA00516957_ERZ1032794 | MGnify/ENA primary metagenome ERZ1032794 (study PRJEB33719, sample SAMN04262543) | wastewater metagenome | biome: sewage system; feature: street-access sewage; material: sewage | place: Peru: Lima | collected 2013-01-15 ... | reverse complement strand
AATGCTCTCAAAATAGTTCTAAGATCCTTTTCTGATTAAATAGTTATAAAAAAACTAAGCATAACAAATTATAAATTCAATAACTATCAACAGTGATAGTTAAAAAAATATTTAATCAGAGAATTCAAAAAAGTAGAATTTGCTAGTGCATCCTACTACACTCACTTTTTATAACAAGTTTAACTAAAAATTTTAATAAGATTTTGGAAAATAAAAGGGCGGTCCTCTAACGAAGAAAACATGAAAAAATTCTTAGTCTCTCAATCTAATTAATATAGTTTAAAAAATTTCAAGATACAGGAAATTCAATGTTTCAAGTTAAATGGCAAACGATTTTCCTATATACACGATTCTTTATGTAATTAAGCATTCTATTGAGTCATTTGCAAGAATTTAGTGATGTAAACGTTAATTTATATAGGAGTCTATTTTACAATAAGAACAGAACACTTCGAATTTTTAACTACATATTTTGCTGTTGATCCTATTAGTATATTTCTTACTATATTAGTTGAAGTTGCCCCCAATATTATCAAGTCACTATTAAATTTTTGAGGTATTACTTTAGATAAATATTTTTTCGGTTCACCAGTCATAACTACAGAAATGACTTTCTTTACGCCATCATTTTTGGCCTCAGCTTCCTTAACTGATACGTATCTACTATAAATTAATTCTTCTCGATCAGATAATTCTTCTCCAGGAATCCTTCTCTCCAACTCTGTATTTATCCAAGCAATAACTAGTTCAGCTTCATTATTTTTTGCAATTTCTTTCGCTTTTAAAAACGCCTTTTCTGATTCTTCCGAACCATCAATACCAACTAAAATATTTTTATAATTACTTTTCATTTTTTCTAATTCCCCATTTCTTCTGTTTACTTATGACTTATTCATATTTTTAACTTTAATCAATCTGGTGATATTAGATCGTTCATTTTCCTCTAACTTCATTTTGATAAATTTAATCGTTTCTTCTAGTTGAGGAATCGTCAAGGAATCTAATGCATTAACACGACGTCTTGTTTTCTCGATTTCATCTGACATTAACTGACACGCTTTTTCTTGTTCTGTCAGTTTAAGTAAATCTGGCAATACTTGAATTAATTTATTAATCGCTTCATCCAACTCTTCGTTTGAATTCAAATAACCGTAATTTAAAGAGTTTGTGTCAAGGGACTCGTCATATGAGAACATCATACTTGGAATATCCACACTTAAAATATTCTTTAATACAATATCTAATTCAACTTCTTCAGCCGGTATGGCAAATATCTCTTCAATAAAGGCTTCATGAATTGTTGCGTTTGCTAACATGACCGCTTGCATTGAATCTACTAATTCAGCTTCTACTTTATCCCTTAGTTCATTTGTTTCTTTTGCTAAAAGAATGAAGCGACGCATTAATTCATCTTGCTTATCTTTTAATAATTTGTATCCTTTAGTAGCAGTTGATAAACGACTATTTAATTTCGTTAATTCCATACGTGTTGGATTGACGTTTAACCTCACCATGTTATCTCACTACCTTTCAGGAAGAAATTCATCTAGCATATCGTCTTTAATTCTTTTTAGTTCTGTTCTTGGTAACATAGATAGTAATTCCCAAGATAATTCTAAAGTTTCTTCAATATTTCGATTCGTTGTAAATCCTTGGTTCACGTATTTAAATTCAAATTCTTCTGCAAACTTAGCATAGATTAAATCTTCTTCAGACAGAGCTGACTCACCTAAAACAACAGCTAATTCTTTTGCTTGTTTTCCTTGAGCATATGCTGCAAAGAGCTGATTCATCGTTGCGGCATGATCTTTTCTTGTTTTACCTTCTCCAGTTCCTTTATCTTTTAAACGAGACAATGAAGGGAGAACGTCAATTGGTGGTTGGATACCACTCTTATCTAGTTCACGGGATAAAATAATTTGTCCCTCTGTAATATAACCTGTTAAATCGGGAATTGGATGCGTTTTATCATCTTCAGGCATCGTTAATATAGGTATTTGTGTCACCGATCCATCTAACCCTGTAATACGTCCTGCTCGCTCATACAACGTAGAAAGATTAGTATAAAGATAACCTGGATAGCCACGTCTACCTGGAACTTCACGTCTTGCAGCAGATACTTCTCTTAATGCTTCACAATAATTCGTCATGTCCGTCATAATAACTAACACATGCATCCCTTTTTCATAAGCTAAATATTCCGCTGTTGTTAAAGCCATTTTAGGTGTGGCAATTCTTTCAATCGCAGGATCATTAGCTAGATTGACAAACATTACTGAACGGTCAATTGCTCCTGTTTTTTTGAAGTCATTCATGAAATAATTCGCTTCTTCAAACGTAATACCAATAGCCGCAAATACCACTGCAAATTTTTCATCACTGTTTAAAACACTTGCTTGTCTAGCGATTTGAGCAGCTAATTCTTTATGAGGAAGTCCTGAGCCAGAAAATATCGGTAATTTTTGTCCTCTAACTAATGTATTTAAATGATCAATGGATGAAATACCTGTTTGGATAAACTCATCTGGATAATCTCTAGCCATGGGATTAATCGCTTCACCGTTAACATCTAAATGAGATTCCGCTAATATCTTAGCTCCACCATCTTTTGGGTTACCTAATCCATCAAATACTCGACCTAGCATACCTTCTGATACACCTAGAGTTAAGGAGTTACCTAAGAATCGAACTTTTGAGTCTCTAATATTAATACTACTTGTTCCTTCAAATAACTGAACTAACGCCTTGTCCTCTGTAATTTCTAATACTTGACCACGGCGTAATTCACCGTTTTGCATTCTGATTTCCACCAGTTCATCGAATTTAACATCGGTTACTTTATCCACAAGCATTAACGGACCGACTGCCTCTTTAATCGTTTTGTATTCTTTACGCATGATTACCCTCTCCCCCTTTCTCTAATAGTTGTTGAATCACCTGTTTCAACTCTTCTTTAATGTCATCAATTTTTTCAATCTCAGACTCTGGTAGATATTTCATTCTAGCTACTAAATCTCTCGTTTCTTTTGTACTTGTCATTAACTCTTTGAAGTAAGCTCCTAGATTAAGAGCTCTATTACCTTCTACACCTAAAGAAAGAATCGTATCTAACATTTTAAATTGTTTCTCTCTTGAACTGAACGTATCGACTTCGTCAAAGGCATTTTGTTGTAAATAGTCTTCACGAATTGATTTAGCTACTTCTAAAGTTAACTTATCTTTATCAGACAACGTATCTAATCCCACTAGTCGAACGATTTCTTCTAGTTTAGATTCTTCTTGTAAAATACGCATCGCTTCTTTTACAAGGCTTGACCAATCTTTGTTTAAAAGATCATCCATCTTACTCCCCATTTCTTCTAGATAAAGAGAATAAGAAGACAACCAGTTAATAGAAGGAAAGTGACGTTTTTGAGCCAATGTCGAGTCTAAGCCCCAGAATACTTTAACAATTCGCAATGTATTTTGAGTAACGGGTTCTGATGTATCTCCTCCTGGAGGTGATACGGCACCAATAGCTGTAATACTTCCTTCACGTTTATTAGTTCCTAAAGTAACCACTTTACCTGCACGTTCGTAATATTCCGCTAAACGACTTCCTAGATATGCTGGATAACCTTCGTCTCCTGGCATCTCTTCTAAACGACCACTCATTTCTCTTAGAGCCTCTGCCCAACGAGAAGTTGAATCTGCCATAATCGCAACAGAGTATCCCATATCTCTAAAGTATTCTGCAATTGTAATACCTGTATAAATAGATGCTTCACGAGCAGCCACTGGCATATTAGAGGTATTGGCAATTAAGATTGTTCTAGCCATTAAAGACTCACCTGTGTTTGGATCGATTAACTCTGGGAATTCATTAATAACGTCAGTCATCTCGTTACCACGTTCACCACATCCAACATAAACAACAATATCCACATCACTCCATTTAGCAATCTGATGTTGAACCACTGTTTTACCTGCCCCAAAAGGACCTGGAACAGCTGCAGCTCCACCTTTTGCTACTGGGAAGAACGTATCAATCACTCGTTGTCCAGTAATTAAAGGATCTGTTGGGTAAACTTTTTCTGAAATCGGACGCGCTTTTCTTACTGGCCATTTTTGTAGCATCGTTAATTCTTTTAGACCACTGTCTGTTTCAATCACGCAAACTATTTCATCAATAGTAAATTCACCAGATTTAATCTCTTTTACCACACCTGTTACTTGGTGGGGGACCATGATTTTATGACTCACTGATGCTGTTTCTTCAACACTACCAATGAAATCTCCAGTTGTTAGTGTATCTCCTACTTCAACTAAAGGATTAAATGTCCAAACTTTTTCTCGATTTAGAGCCGGAATATGAACTCCTCTTTTTAAGTAATTACTTTGAGTTGTCTCTTGGAATGTTTTTAAAGGACGTTGTATCCCATCAAACATTTGTGACATAACTCCTGGCCCAAGTTCTACCACAAGGGGTTCTTTAGTTGTCACAACTGGTTCACCAGGTCCAATGCCTGATGTTTCTTCATATACTTGGATAGATGCTACGTCTTCACGCATCTCGATGATTTCACCTACTAATTGGTTATCACCTACATGACATATATCTTGAATGTTTGCATCTGACATGCCACTGGCAAGAACTAAAGGACCAGATACTTTAACAATTTTTCCACTATTCAATATGCTCTTCCTTTCTAATTCTTGTTACGTCTTATAAAATATCTTGCCCTACTGCTTTTTCTACGTATTCTTTGATTTTTCCTTTTCCATAACCGTTACTTCCTAAATGGGTTGGAATACTAATCAATGCCGGTTTAACTTTGCTTTCATAATGACTTACCACTTCAGGCATCTCTAACAATAAGGTGTCACTTACATAAATAACGCCATAATTTTCTTTAGCCATTTCATCTATTGCTTTTCTAGCTGCCACTTTTGTTTCAGCATAAATAACATCAAACCCAACTAACTTAAAAGCAATGACAGATTCTTTATGACCAACAACACCAATTTTATAACTCATTGTTTTCACGAATCCTTTCTCTTATTGCTTTTTCTGAGAAATTATTCTTTTTCCCAGCTAGAATTAATTGAATATTTTTAATCTCGATGTCTTTAGCATTTAGTAAAGACAGTAAAGGTAATGGGCCAAAAGCTTGTGTATTAGCCAAATTGTATATCTTTGTTAAGAAATTATCCCTCTCTTTAGCTAGTAAAAGAAGGTTAATCTCATCTGTTTCTTTATTAACTAGAGAAGATGTTACCTCATGATAATCACTACCACTTAAAAATGAAGTGAAATCAGAAGCTGTTTGATTCGCAAAACTGGCTAATTGCTTTTTATCAAATGAACCAAAGCTTGATAAAGTCGTCAGTAAAAAAGTTGGCGTTCTTTTTTGTTTAATACCACGGAAAACCATAGATATATTCGTCAAATCAATAAAAGCAATCACTTCTTTTGATAATTCTGGATAGTCTAATTTGTTAGCGGCTTGACGTTGATGTCTTAAGTAATAACGATCATAAATCACATCAATGCCTCGAACATCTTGATATTCTTCTAGATAAGCCTTTACATCTAAAATACTATCCATCAAAAGACCTTTAATAGATGTGGACGTCCCATTTTTTACAGCACTTTTTATTGTCGCTAATGAATATTGACCATCATCAATAAAATACTGATCTAACTGCTGATGACTATAATAAGCTTTTGTAATGAGTTTTAAATTGTGATACGTATAGCGCATAGTATAGATATCAATAACTTCTTTTTCCGGAGCTACTTCATACATTTTTTTAAATAATCGGTGTTGCTCTTTTCTTAAGTAATAATCAAAATTCATTAAAAAGTCTGACTCATCAATATATGAATCGTATTTCGTGTTTCGTAGTAGCTCTTTGGCTTCATCGAAACTATCACTGAGCAACATTTTATTCAGGTGTTCTGATTTTAGTAGATAACTCTCTTCCATTCGAACCATTGTATTGATTTGGTTATAAAGCATATCTTTCATTAGATCACCTCATTTTTAAATAATTCAGAAACAATATCATATTCCTTTTCTTCACTTATTTGATCTAAAATACTTGAGTAAAGATAGTTATATTCAATCCCGTCTTGAGATAAGATAAAACCACCATCATTTGAAATTACCTCTGAAGAAAGTACATAAGTCACAGGCATTTCATTTTGGTTAGCTAGCTGATCTAACCACTCTTGAGTAATAGTCTCTTGACTAAGTTCTCCAATTAAAACATCTATTTGTCCACTTAAATCATTCGAGATAAAAATAGAACTCATAAAAGATTGAGACTCTTCTTTTGACAATGTTTTTAATTTTACAGCCATTTTATCTATTACTTTTTTTAAATAAGCTTGTTTTTCTAACATGATACTTTGATTTATTTCTAATTCAATTCGGTGTATTTTTTTTTCATCCGTCTCTTTTATCACAGCTCGTTGTTTTTGATATCGAGCTTCTTTATCTGTCTCAATTTTTGTCATTTTTTGTTTGAAATCTTCATTTAACACATAACTCTCTTTATCAAAATAAGCATCATTTTCAATTTTTCCTTGATTTAAGATGTACTGAATCATTTCTTCCTTTGATTGTTCTTGATTTTTCATTACTTTTCCTACTTTCTTAGTTTTGTAAAATCAACATTAAAGAAATAACAAATCCAAGAATCGCGTAAGTTTCAACCATTGCTGAAAAGATAATTCCTTTTGTTGCATGTTCTGGTTTTTTAGCAAGAATTTGAATACCAGCAGCTGCTACACGACCTTGTGCAATCCCTGAAGAAAGACCTGTAAAAGCAATTGGAAGTGATGCACCTAACATAGCTAAACCATCAACCATTCCCATGTCTGGTGACATTTTACCTAAGATGAAGAAAGCAATAACGAAACCGTATAGCCCTTGTGTCCCTGGTAGTAATTGAAGAATCAAGGCTTGACCAAATTTTTCCGGTTGCTCCGTTGTTAACACCGCTGCAGCCTCACCAGTCATTCCCACACCTTTTGCTGAACCAATTCCTGAAAAAATAGTTGCAATTGCCATTCCTAAAATAGCAAAAACAATCCCACCATTATTCTCTATTAAATACGTAAACATAAATATTTCCTCCTAAATTTTCTATTTATCTACTTTAAAATCAATGTGTTTCTCTTTTGGTTTGAAAGGTGAAAATTTCCTTCCGCCACCTTGAAAGAACTTACCAAAATATTCGACATACTGTAATCTTGCTCCGTGAACATACGCACTTAACAGACTTAAAAAGATATTTAAGGCGTGAAGTACGATAATCAACGCCACACCTACAGTAAATCTAGCCACTGGTGGCATAAAACCAACTAGCATATTAAAGGCTCCTGCAATACTTCCACCTGAAATTCCTAGTGCCATTAAACGAGTGTAACTAACTAAGTCGCCAATGTAACCTGTTATACCGTAAAAAGAATACATACCCTGTACTAATCCTTTTCCTTTTGACTTGCTTGTTATCATAGGAATTAAAATAATTAAAACACCTGAAATAACAAATAAAATCAAACCAGCATTTTTCAATCCTTCATTCTGTAACACGATGTTACCTAAAACAAGTAGCACAGCTCCAATTAAAATACCTTGCCACGCAAATGATTCACTCACACTTTTCAAGTAATCTTTTTTCTTCACTAATTGGATACCATTAATTAATAAACCTACTAAAAGTTGAATCATCCCGAAGCAAACAGAAAGAATCAAGATACTATTCATATCTTCTGTTGCTGACAAGACATGAAACGGAAGTGATAGCCCAAAGAATGACCCATAAATTAAGCCCCACATCATAACAGGAACAGATAATATTTTAAATAAGTTAATAAAATTTCTAGCACTTCGTCTTAAAGTCTTTTTCTTACTTAACACAAAAGTTCCAACAAGCATCAACAAACCATAACCTAAATCCGCTACCATCATTCCAAAGAACACCATATAAAATGGAGTCAGCAGTGGGGTTGGATCAAGCTCACCATATTTAGGTAAACTGTACATCTCTGTCAGTGATTCAAATGGTTTCACTAATTTATTATTTTTTAACGCCGTTGGGACATCTTCTGTTTGTTTCATTTCATCAAATGTGACTAAAACGGGAATATTACTTGCTAGCTTAACCTTTATATTTTCTTCAAAACTTTCTGCTCGGTCACTTTCAATCCAACCACGAATGATAGTTAAATCTTTGTAATCGGCAAGTTTTTCCTTCACATGATTTCGGTCAATTTCCGCCAATACTGATTCTTCTGCCATTTTTAAGGGATTAATCAATTCGTGTTGGGTACTAACTTGTTTGATAATAGCTTCTTTTTCTTTATTTAGTGTAACTAATCTATTTTCTAATGACTCAAATATTTTCTTGGGCGCTTGATCATGAGAATAATCCAATACGTTCAAGCCATAAGTCGAAACTAATTCTTTCAGTTGCTCCTCGTCTTTTTCTAAAAAAACAATGAAAGCATATTGTCTAGATTGACTTTCGTAGACTACTTCAAATAATGTAGAAAATTCTTCAACTTTTTCTAGCAACTTTTCTTTAACCGTTAAAGAAAAATCGACTAAGACAGAGCGAAGGTATTTTGAATCCTTTGTTTCATTTGGATTAACAGTTAAATACTGCCACTGTCTCAAATTTTCTATCTCTACTCTGACTTCAGCCATCTCATCTGTGATGACTTTTTCCTTTTCCTGCCAGTCATTGACTTGATTCAATAATCCTTGAATAGATTCAAAATCAATCTCTTCTTCAAATTCTGAAAACGTCTGAACTTCATTTAACAACTCAGGTGCTTTAGAAATATGAACAGATAAATAGCTAAGAACCTTTTGAATACGATTTTGTAACTGATTCAATTCATCTTCTTTTTGTCTATTTTGCTCAAGGTTAACCACATCAAACTGTCTAGTTTGGTATTGATTATTCAATTCATTCACACTATCAACAATTTCAATGTTTTGAAGATCTTGCATGATGCGTAAAATTTTCTCTTCTTCACATTTAGGTGAAATAATCGTTACTTTTTCCATTTTAGAAATGGCCATAAATTGTTTCAACCTCCTTCAACAACGCATCGACAACAGAATCTTCATTGGTTTCAAAAGATCTAGCTAATTGGGAAGACTTTTCTTGTTTCCAATTTTGACTTTCTTTCATACAGTCATCTAGTAGCTTTTGCTGATTGTCTTCATAAGTTTTTAACTCATCATAAAGCTCTTGTTCCAATTCTTTTTCTCTATTCTTTAATGCTTTAATATTGTTATTCTTTATTTGCTTTAATTGATTTTCCAAATCTGTTCGTTCTTGTTTAATCAATTGTTCAGTTGACATAATTTCAACAATAATATCTTTCAACATAACTCCCCCTTCTTTTGAATAACAACTTTTATCCATTGGTGATTAATTAAAAAAGGAAAGCAAAAAAGGCGTATTCTTTAAAAGAACACGCCTTTTCGTTTGGACGTACTCAAGCTTGTTTTTCTCGCCCTAGAAAAACACACCTTGAAAGCTTACGCCCAACCGGTTATATTCACTTTTTAACAATCTCACTAATAACTATAACATTTTTATTAAATATTTTAAACTAAAAACAGTTAAACTGAAAAAAATATAGCGCTTACATTTTATAAACACCTCCCATTAAATCTGTTTTATCAACGTTTCAAATAATAAAATATTTTTTTCGAAAAATCTATTTCAAAATTGATAAGAATAAATTTTATTTTTTTAAATGATACATTCTTCACTTGTTATTATGATAAGCGTTAAATAAACTCATCTATTATCAAGCTTTTTATTACTACTATTGGTTCAGAAAATGATATTCTTATTGCGTATCCCATGATAACTAATTAT
>ERZ1032794.657-NODE-657-length-9908-cov-8.710342_pt1 | contig 9908 bp, 8 predicted proteins | sample MGYA00516957_ERZ1032794 | MGnify/ENA primary metagenome ERZ1032794 (study PRJEB33719, sample SAMN04262543) | wastewater metagenome | biome: sewage system; feature: street-access sewage; material: sewage | place: Peru: Lima | collected 2013-01-15 ... | reverse complement strand
CGAGATCTACACTCTTTCCCTACACGACGCTCTTCCGATCTAGGATACTCTGGCCGTTGGCAATGCCCCCACGGCGCTTCTGACCATCGCCGAAGAGATCGATGCCGGGCTGCGGCCCGCACTCGTCATCGGGGTGCCGGTCGGTTTTGTGAACGTGGTGGAAAGCAAAGAGATTCTCTTCGCCGCCTGCGAAGCCCACGGCGTCCCCGCCATCGCCGCCATGGGCCGCAAGGGCGGCAGCAACGTCGCCGCCGCCATCTGCAACGCGCTGGTCTACTCTGCCGCCGAAATGCTGGACCCCACCGCGAGAGGGTGGAAATAAGCAGAGAAGAAACGGCGTAATTTTTGGTTTTTTGTTTTGCTGCAAATCTTGCGGGATGAGTCAGGATGTGGTAGGATGGGAACAGAATATAAGTTCACATGTCTGAAAAAGGGAAGGGAGCCTGACCATGCCGCGCTACACCGTAAACAATGATACCGTTGACGATCTTTTGTCCAACATCAAATCCGGAACGATTGCCATTCCGGAAATGCAACGTCCCTTTGTCTGGGATACCTCCCAGGTCCGTGACCTGATGGATTCTCTGTACAAAGGTTTCCCGGTCGGTTACATTATCATCTGGCAGAATCCGGATGTGAAACTGAAAGACGGCTCCATTGCCATTGGGAAAAAAGTTCTCATTGATGGACAACAGCGCATCACTGCCATGGCTGCCGCCATTGTCGGGCAAGAAGTGCTGGACAACCATTATAAATGGAAACGGATCAGCATTGCATTCAACCCGATGGATGAGACCTTTGAGGTCTCCAACTCGGCAAATCAGCGCAGCAGCAAATGGATTCCCGATATCGCGCCCGTCTTTGTACACGGTTTTGATTCATTTTCGTTTGTCATGGAGTATTGTAAAAAGAATGATATTCCTGACCAGATGCCCCGGATCAACAAAGTCATCAACAATCTCCTGGCCATCCAGAACAACAGCTTGGGTGTTATCACACTGGCTGCCGATCTGGATATCGACAGCGTTACGGATATTTTTATCCGCATCAACTCCAAAGGCGTCGTCCTTTCACAGGCCGATTTTGCCATGTCTAAAATTTCTTCCAATGAAGTCTACGATGGCAATATCACCCGGAAGACCATTGACTATTTCTGCCACCTGCTGGAATCCCCCGAAGACCTGCGGGACATCCAGCAAAACGACACTGCCTTTGCTGCACGGAAAGAATTTGAGGCCATCCGCTGGGCTGCATCCAAAGTTTCTCCCATTTACCGCACTTCTTATACCGATATCCTGCGCGTAGCATTCACCTATAAATTCAACCGCGGCAAGCTGGCCGATCTGGTCAGTCTTCTTTCCGGCCGTGATTTTGAAAACCGCGAGTTCAAAATCGAGATCGAGGAGCAATCTTTTTACCAGCTTCATGAAGCAGTTCTGCAAGCCGTCAATCAAACAAATTATGAGCGTTATCTGATGATCGTCCGATCTGCCGGTATTGTCCGGCGTTCTCTGATCCGCTCACAGAACGTTTTGAACTTCGGCTATGCACTTTTCCTTGCTCTTCGCGAGCGGAAAGTAGAGAACAGCAAGATCGAACAGATCGTCCGGCGCTGGCTGGCCCTCTCGATTCTGACCGGGCGCTACTCTGCTTCTCCGGAATCCTCGTTTGATTATGATATCAAGCGGTTCTTCTCCTATGATGACCCCATGGAGTATCTGCGCATAACGGAGGCCGGTGAGCTTTCAGACGCATATTGGTCGGTGAATCTCGTCCAACGTCTCAACACCTCGGTCGCCAGCAGTCCCTATTTCAATCTGTTCCTCATCGCACAGGTCAAAGCGCACGATAAGGGGTTCCTGTCCACGCAGATTGACGTTGAAACCATGTTGGAAAATCGTGGAGATATCCATCATCTGTTCCCCAAGAAGTATCTGATCCAGCACGGCATCCCGCAGGCCCAGTATAACCAGATCGCCAATTATGCTTTCATTCAGCAGGAGATCAATATCAAAATCAGAGACAATGCCCCTTCTGTTTATATGCGCGAGGTTTTTCACCAGTGCGAAACTAAGCAGCCTGTCTATGGAGGCATCGTCGAAGCGAGTGCTCTGCGTGAAAATCTCCAGCAGAACTGCATTCCGGATGGATTTGAAGATCTGGAGATCCATGACTATCAGCAGTTCCTTGCGCAGCGCCGGGTTCTGATGGCGGAAAAAATTCACCAATATTACGATGCCCTGTAAAATCCGCACCACATGGGAGACCCTTTTACGAACTTCGAACGCTTCATCCATCCGGACTATCCGCTTTTTCTGTCCACGACCTGCGGAAGGAAACCTCGCAGACAGGGAATCTTAACGTTGTCGCCATAAAAGATGTTTTCTGAATTTGCTCTATCAGCCGCAGCCCTGCCGGGTCTGCGGCTTTTTTATGTTCTGCCAAAAAACTCTTGACAAGTTCTCATTTCCGCTTATAATTATCTATGGTAATTAACTTTGGTAATCATTCGAGGAGGAACTGCCATGACCGTCGAACTCATCAAGCGGATGATGGACGCATGCTATCAGGCCAAGCGGGTGCGGGATCTGCTCCCGCCGCTGCCAAAGGGCGTTATGCCGTCCTACATCCACTATCTGGACAGCATCCAGAAGCTGGAGCAGCAGGGTGTGCAGGTCAAGGTGTCCGACCTGAGCGACGCACTGAACCTGCCCCGCCCCGGTGTGACCCGCACTGTGAAGGAGATGGAGGCCAAAGGCTACCTGAAAAAGACCGCCTCGGCAGAGGATGGCCGGGTGACCTACCTTTCCATCACCGAAGCCGGGGCACAGCTCTCGCAGACATACGACAAGCAGTTTTTTGACGCGCTAGTTCCCTGCCTGCAAGGCGTCCCGGAAGCGGATGTTGAAACGACTATCCGCACCATCGATGCATTCCATCAAGTGTTTTGCGAAAGGAGAACTTCCCTTGAGATCTGAGAAAAACGATTTTACGCAGGGCAGCATCCTGAAAAAGCTGGCTGCCTTCATGCTCCCCATCCTGGGCGCACTGGTGCTGCAGGCGGCCTATGGCGCGGTAGACCTGCTGGTCGTGGGCCGGTTCGGCTCCACCATCGGCCTGTCGGCGGTCTCCACCGGCAGCCAGGTGCTCAACCTCGTCACCTTCGTCGTCACCCAGCTGGCCATGGGCGTCACGGTCCTCATTGCCCGGTATCTGGGTGAGAAAAAGCCGGAGCTCATCGGCTCGGTCATCGGCGGTGCGGCCGTCGTGTTTACCCTTCTCTCCGCCGTGCTCTTCGTTGTGATGGTCGGTTTTGCGCGCAGCATCTCGGTGCTGATGCAGGCCCCCGCCGAGGCTGTGGCCCTGACTGCCAGCTACGTCCGCATCTGCGGTTCCGGCATCTTCTTCATCGTGGCATACAACCTGCTGGCCGCCGTCTTCCGCGGCCTGGGCGACAGCAAGTCGCCCCTGCTCTTTGTTCTGGTGGCCTGCGTCGTCAACATCATTGGCGACCTCGTTCTGGTCGCCGGTTTCCACCTGGATGCCGCCGGTGCCGCCATTGCCACCGTAGCGGCGCAGGCCGTCAGTGTCGTCTGCGCCGTGGTCATCCTGCTCAAGAAAAAGCTCCCCTTCACGATCCGCAAGTCTGATTTCCGGCTGAACCTGCAGAGCCGCAAGTTCCTGAGCATCGGCCTGCCGCTGGCGCTGCAGGAGTTTCTGACCCAGCTTTCCTTCCTGGCCCTCTGCGCGTTCGTCAACCGGCTGGGTCTGGAGGCTTCCTCCGGCTACGGCGTCGCCTGCAAGATCGTCAACTTTGCCATGCTCATCCCCAGCTCGCTCATGCAGTCCATGGCATCCTTCGTCTCCCAGAACATGGGTGCGGGCAACCCCAAGCGCGCCAAAAAGGCCATGTTCACCGGCATCGGCATCGGTCTGGCCTTCGGCTGCGCGATGTTCGCCCTCGTTTTCTTCCGGGGCGATCTGCTCTCCAATGTCTTCACCACCGACGTTGCCGTCATCCAAAACGCCTTTGCCTACCTGAAGGGCTTTGCACCCGAAACGCTTGCCACCGCCGTGCTATTCAGCATGGTGGGCTACTTCAACGGCAGCGACAAGACCGTCTGGGTCATGGTCCAGGGCCTGGTGCAGACCCTGCTCGTCCGCCTGCCCATGGCCTACATCATGAGCATTCAGCCCAACGCCAGCCTGACCATGATCGGTCTGGCGGCCCCCACCTCCACCGTGGTGGGCATCGTGCTGAACGTCTGCTTCTTCCTCGCCCTCGAACGGCGGAGCAAAAAGGCCGCTGTCTGACCTCATAAACACGCAAGGCCGCTCCCCTGCACAATGCACGGGAACGGCCTTGTTTGCTGTCCATTCAAAACGCCTCCGGACGGTCTGCGCGCCCTCCCGGTTCCATGGGAGGGGCACACTCCATCCGGAGGCGTCTGTTTTTATTCCACGGTCACGCTCTTGGCCAGGTTGCGGGGCTTATCCACGTCGCAGCCGCGCAGCACTGCCATATAGTAGGCGAACAGCTGCAGCGGCACGATGAGCTGCAGCGGCATGAGCAGGTCGTCGTAATCGTCCAGACGGACGACATAGTCTGCCACGCCGTCCGGCACCACGGCGTCTTTCGTCGTGAAGAGCAGAACCTTCGCGCCCCGGCTCTTGGTCTCCTTGGCGTTGGAGATGGTCTTTTCGTAGACCTTTTTCTGGGTGGCCAGCGCGATGACCGGCACACCGTCCGTGATGAGGCTGATGGTGCCGTGCTTGAGCTCACCGGCAGCGTAGGCGTCCGAGTGGACGTAGCTGATCTCCTTCAGCTTCAGGCTGCCTTCCAGCGAAAGCGAATAATCGAACCCGCGCCCGATGAAGAAGCAGCTCTGGGTGTTGACGAACCGGCTGGCCAGGTACTTGATCTGTTCGCAGTCGGCCAGGCGGGGCTTGATGACCTCGCTGGCGCGGAGAAGCTCTGCGGTCAGGCGGCGGGTCTCGGCCTCGCTCTGGGCACCGCGCGCATAGGCCAGCCGCAGCGCAAAGAGGTACAGCACACACATCTGCACCATGTAAGCCTTGGTGGAGGCCACCGCGATCTCCGGCCCGGCGTAGGTATAGAGCACATAGTCTGCCGCGCGGGCAATGGAGCTACCCACCACGTTGACGATGGCCAGCACCGGCACGCCCCGGCTCTTTGCCAGCTTGAGAGCCGCCAGCGTGTCGCTGGTCTCACCCGACTGGCTGATGATGATGACCAGATCGTTTTTGTTCAGGATAGGGTCGCGGTAACGGAACTCGCTGGCGATGTCCACTTCGGCGGGGACGCGGGCCAGCGTCTCGATGGCCGCCTTGCCCACCATGCCCGCGTGCATGGCCGTGCCGCAGGCCACCAGATGGATGGTGCCGATGCCCCGCAACTTTTCATCCGACAGCTCCGGGATGCGCAAGTCGGGCAGGCCGTTCTCCACGCGGGGGCTGACCGTTGCCGTGATGGCGGCGGGCTGTTCGTTGATTTCCTTGAGCATAAAGTGCGGATAACCGCCCTTTTCCGCCGCTTCCATGTCCCAATCGGCGGTCAGGACCTCCCGCTCCACCGGCTCGGCGAACTCGTTGTAGAAGCGGATGCCCTCCCGCGTCACGACGGCAAGGTCGCCTTCTTCGAGAACGCTGTAGCGGCGGGTATACTTGAGCAGGGCCGGGATATCCGACGCCACGAAGTTTTCCCCTTCGCCCCAGCCGACGATGAGCGGGCTCTCACGCTTGACGGCAAAGACGGTATCCGGGAAATCCCGGAAGAGCACGGCCAGCGCGTAGCTGCCGCGCACCATGCTCAAAGCCTCGTGGATGGCCTGCAGCGGCTCGCTTTCGTAGCAGCTGTCGATGAGCTTGACCAGCACTTCGGTGTCGGTCTCGCTCTCAAAGGTGTAGCCCTTTGCGATGAGCCGCTCCTTCAGGATGCCGTAATTTTCAATGATGCCGTTGTGCACGATGCTCACACGCGGCGTCGAATGCGGATGGCTGTTCACATCGCTGGGTTCGCCGTGGGTGGCCCAGCGGGTATGGCCGATGCCGCAGCCGCTCTCGGCCAGAGCCTGCAATTCCAGCTTTTTGCGCAGCTCGGCCAGGCGGCCCTTGCTCTTGACCACGCGGATGCCGCCGTCCAGTGCCAGCGCGACACCGGCGGAGTCATAGCCGCGGTACTCCAGCTTTTCCAGACCATCCAGCAGAACATTCTGCGCGTTGCGTTTGCCAACATAACCAACAATGCCACACATATAAAACACCTCCAGACCGACAGCCCGGCGCTCAACATGCGCACAGAACAGCTGTCAGCTTCTCTTCCAGTTTATGTTCTTGTATGGCTTGCGTGAAAGGGGATCTGTTACGGTATTGCTGCCGCTTTTTGCCCCTTGCTGCGATCGGTATAGCCTGTTCGACCGGAGAAACATCCGCCGAATCGTTCGATGATTCCTCTCCTCGTCACCCTCACGGCTGTCACCCGCGTGGCCCGGCGCTTTGTGTCAACAAAAAGTCCACATTCCTTCTTTCGATGCCCTCTCAGTCTCGCTGCGCTCGCCAGCTCCCCCAAAGGGGGAGCCCTTGGCATTTCGGGCAGCTCCTGCTGTTCGTATGGGTCTGTTCTGTCGTAAAGCAGCAGCCCCCGCTCTCTCTGACAGCTGTTGCTGACCTCGGTCGCGGAGCCCGGATGCTTTTTCACAACGCAATATCTTTCTCATCCAGCACGGCCAAAACCGGCCTGCCAATGGCTCTCCCTTTGGGAGAGCTGGCAAAGCCTGATGGCTTTGCCTGAGAGGGTCACTTCCCCAGCATCTTATGCAGCCTTGGCTGCCAGACCAGGCGGTAGACCTGCAATAGATTATGGATGGCCCGGTCGTAGAGCAGAAAGGCCACATTGCCCATGGCCAGTGTGCTCAGCGAGACGACCCATGCTGTGGTGCGCAGCTCCTGCGAGATGCTGCCCGCCGGAACGAGCAGCAGCACCAGCCCGTACATCGCCGCCAGTGCCCCATTGCAGAGCAGCAGCTTGCACACGCCCCGCAGCAGCTTCGGGCGGATGCGTTCGAACTTTGGCTTGACCAGCGGGTAGTACCCCAGCAGAAAGACGAAGACGACGGCCACCTCTTTGTCCGGCACGAACAGCAGGCTGAGCAGGCTCACCGCGCCGTAGGCCGTAAGGGCCATCTTCATGCCGCACTCCATGCAGACCGTAGCGATGAGCAGGCTGGCTGCGGCCGGTGCAATGAACATCAGCACCGGCACCACGGCCCCCAGCAGCATCAGCGCGACGCTCAGCGCCGCCGCCATGCCGCAGTAGGCCATAGCCCAGCTCCTGCGGCCCTTCACGGCAGCTCCCAGCGCACCGGCTGGTTCTCGGCGTCCAGCGGGTCCACCGCATGGCGCAGGCCGAGGATCATGATGTTGTCGATGAGTGACTTGTTCAGCTTGACGTCCAGCATCCCGTAGGCGCGGACCAGGTCGTTCGCTGCGGCCAGCGCCTGCCGCTGGGCATTTTCCATGGCAGCATCCTTCTCGTTGATGCCGTTGACCAGAAACACATTGTACCGGCCCACCTTGCGGTCCTTTTCCACCCGGCTGGCCTTATCCAGCAGATAGAACACCCGCCCGATGCAGCTGCCGATGTAGCGCATGCTCTTGCGCTGGCTGGGGTCATCGGTGGCGAGGGTGGAGTAGAGCGCACCGTAGATGTTGCTCATCGGCTCCGCTGCCACGCTGTAGTTCTTTGCGTTCAGGTTCATCTGGACCACAGCCTGTGCCTGTTCCTGCCCAAACAAACGTTCCAGCGCAGGGTTTTCGCTCACGGCCTTCTCGTAGGCGCGGCGCAGGAGAGCGTGGTCCACCGCGCGGAACAGCTGGCTCCGGAGCGGCAGCTCGTCCCAGCGGCGGTCCTGCAGCTTATGCCAGCCCATCATCACTTCCACCTGTGCCGCCAGGCGGATGCCCTGGGTCTGGCACATCATCTGCCTGTAGCAGAGCGTACCGGGCAGGCGCTGGTTGACGCAGGTGGCTGACCGGCCGGCCAGACTGTCCGCCAGAAGCGCGAACAGCACACCGTTGTGTTGCAGCAGCCGACAGGAGTAGAACCCGTAGCTGCGGCTCATCTGCCAGCGCACCCCCCGTAGATACCACAGATATGTGTTATAATCGCGGATGGTAAGCTCCGGAAGATAGGGTCTCATGCGCCCTTCCATTGCCGTCCTCCCTTTCCAGCAGCCTCGCGCTGCATGTTCTTACAATAGTACAAGTATACCTTTTTTCGGTCTTGGATGCAACTGACGAAATGTAAAAGATTCGCACCTTGTCAGCTCCGGAAAAGCAACAGCCGCACCAAACTTTCCCGTTCGGTGCGGCTAAAAAGTATTACTTTTGCTTATTTTTTCTCGAAACGGCCGGTGGAACGCTTGCCGTCAAAGCCCTGTTTGGGCATGGGCTTTGCCTTGTGCTCAAACTTCGGGGCCTCGTAGTACATATACAGCTGGCAGGGGATCATGCCGTTGTACATCTTGCGGCGCTTGTTGGCCCGTTTGCCGTAGTGGCTCTCGAACTCCATGTCGGCGGTGATGGCGTAGACGCCTGCACAGGGGTGGGCTTCCATCTGGCGGCCCAGCGTCCGGGCCAGCTGGGCGGCCCCCTCGATGGTGCTCATCCGCTCGCCATACGGGGGGTTGGTCAGGACGATGGCTTCGGGTCTGGCCTCAAAGGCTGCCACATCGGCCACCTCGAAGTGACAGCGCTTTTCCACACCGGCCAGCTTGGCGTTGGCGTTGGCCAGCGCCACGGCGGCGGGGTCGATGTCGTAGCCGAAGGCTTCAAAACCGACGTCCAGCTTGGATTCGGCCAGAGCCTTCTGGCGCTGCTCCGCCCAGATGGACGCGGGCACGAAGCTGTACCGCTCAGCGGCAAAGCGGCGCTTCAGGCCGGGGGCAATGTTCATGGCCTTCTGGGCCGCTTCGATGAGCAGGGTGCCGCTGCCGCAGAAGGGGTCTTCCACAAGGCTGTCGCGGCGGACACGGCCCAGGTCGGCAATGGTCGCCGCCAGCGTCTCGCGGATGGGGGCCTCCATGGCGTTGCGGCGGTAGCCGCGCTTATGCAGGCCGTCGCCGGTGGTGTCCAGCATGATCTCGCAGACGTTCTTGCGCAGCATGAAGCGGATCTTATACTCCGCACCGGTCTCCGGCAGAACGGAGGTGTGGTGTTTGGTCATCAGCCGCTTGACCACGGCCTTCTTGATGATGCTCTGGCAGGCGGGCACACTGGTCAGCTGGCTGTTCAGGGACGAACCGGTGACGGGGAAGGCCGCATCGGCGGGGAGCAGCTCCTCCCAGGGGATGGTGTACACGCCATCGAACAGCTCATCGAAGGTGGAGGCCGGGTAGGTGTTCAGCAGCAGCATGACGCGCTCAACGGTGCGCAGGTTGAGGTTTGCGGCTGCGATCATCTCCGCACCACCCTCAAAGGTCAGACGGCCATCGCTGACCCGGATGTTCTCCGCGCCGATGCGGCGCAGCTCGAAGTTGGCCGTGGACTCGCAGCCGAAGAAGCAGGGCGCGATCAGTTCAAATTTTGCAGGCATTTAGCGTTCCTTTCTTGCGCCGGGGCGCAGTTCACAAAAACAGGCCCGTCCCGGCTGGGGACAGGCCCGATCAGTTCATTGGGTTCAGCGGCCGCGGCGGGAGCGCGGGGCATAACCGCCGCCACGGCGGTTGTTGGTCTCGTGGTCCAGGTCGGCCATCTTCTCTTCGCTCTGGCTCTTGAAGCGGCTCATCATATCCTCAAAGCTCAGGTTGTCGCTCCTGGCGGGCGCTTTGGGCTGCCAAACGCGGGGCGCAGCCTCGCGGGCCGGGCCTCTGCCGCCCTCACGCGAGGGG
>ERZ1032794.654-NODE-654-length-9983-cov-6.911362_pt1 | contig 9983 bp, 6 predicted proteins | sample MGYA00516957_ERZ1032794 | MGnify/ENA primary metagenome ERZ1032794 (study PRJEB33719, sample SAMN04262543) | wastewater metagenome | biome: sewage system; feature: street-access sewage; material: sewage | place: Peru: Lima | collected 2013-01-15 ... | reverse complement strand
CAAAAAATCTGAAACCAAGCGCCAGAGGCGAACTTGAGATCACAGACCTGAACCGTATCTACCTTGAGAAAGGACAGCTGAACGTTGAGCTTCTGGGCCAGGGCTTCACATGGCTGGATACCGGTACACATGAAAGCCTTGTAGAGGCAACCAACTTCGTAAAAACCATGGAGCAGCATCAGCACCGCAAGATCGCATGCCTTGAGGAGATTGCTTACTTAAACGGCTGGATCACAAAGGAGGACGTGCTCAAGGTTTACGAAATCCTTAAGAAAAACCAGTATGGCCAGTATCTCAAGGATGTTCTGGATGGAAAATATCTGGACGCGCTTCACTAAGCCGATCTGATTTTCCGACACTGAATTTACCTGCGGACTCCGTTTCGACGGAATCCGCATAAGATCAATCATTTATTATAAAGGAGATTTTTTATGACAATCATCGTTACCGGCGGCGCCGGATTTATCGGAAGCAACTTTATTTTTCATATGATGGAGGCTCATCCGGATTACCGTATCGTATGCCTGGACTGCCTGACCTATGCCGGAAACCTTTCCACTCTTGCACCGGTCATGGACAAACCGAACTTCCGCTTTGTAAAGGAAAGCATCACAGACCGTGACGCTGTTTACAAGCTTTTCGAGGAGGAGCATCCTGACATCGTGGTAAACTTCGCAGCTGAGAGCCACGTAGACCGTTCCATCGAAAACCCGGAGGTATTCCTTGACACCAACATCAAGGGTACTGCTGTTCTCATGGATGCCTGCCGTAAATACGGAATCCAGCGTTATCATCAGGTTTCCACAGACGAGGTTTACGGAGATCTTCCTCTTGACAGACCGGACCTCTTCTTCACAGAGGAAACTCCGATCCATACAAGCAGCCCGTACAGCTCCTCCAAAGCAGGTGCTGACCTTCTTGTTCTCGCATACCACAGAACCTACGGCCTGCCTGTGACCATCAGCCGCTGCTCCAACAACTACGGCCCGTATCACTTCCCGGAAAAGCTGATCCCGCTGATGATCGCCAACGCTTTGAACGACAAACCACTCCCGGTTTACGGAAAGGGTGAAAATGTCCGCGACTGGCTCTATGTTGAGGATCACTGCCGTGCCATCGACCTGATCATCCACAAAGGACGTGTAGGCGAGGTTTACAATGTAGGCGGACATAACGAGATGAAAAACATCGATATCGTAAAACTGATCTGCAAGGAGCTTGGCAAACCGGAAAGCCTGATCACACATGTAGCAGACCGTAAAGGCCATGACATGCGCTACGCTATCGACCCGACCAAGATCCACAACGAGCTTGGATGGCTTCCTGAAACAAAATTCGCAGACGGAATCAAAAAGACCATCAAATGGTACCTTGACAACAAGGAATGGTGGGAAACCATCATCTCCGGCGAGTATCAGAACTACTACGAAGAAATGTATGGAAACCGCGAGGAGGTTAAAGCATGAAATTTTTCGTAACAGGTGTTGGCGGCCAGCTTGGCCATGACGTAATGAATGAACTGTCCGGCCGTGGATATGAAGGCGTAGGAAGTGACATTGCTCCTTCCTACAGCGGCATCGCTGATGGTACTCCTGTTACCACCATGCCTTATGTGCAGCTTGATATCACAGATAAAGAAGCGGTAGCAAAAACCATCCGTGAGGTAAAGCCTGATGCAGTAGTACACTGTGCCGCATGGACAGCCGTAGATGCTGCAGAGGACGAGGAAAACCGTGAGAAGGTACGTCTTGTCAATGTTGTAGGAACACAGAACATTGCGGACATCTGCAAGGAGCTTGGCATCAAGATGATGTATATTTCCACAGACTACGTTTTTGACGGCCAGGGAACCACACCATGGGATCCGGACTGCAAGGACTACGCTCCACAGAACGTATACGGTCAGACCAAGCTTGACGGTGAACTGGCAGTATCCGGCACTGTAGATAAATTCTTTATCGTACGTATTGCATGGGTATTCGGCAAAAACGGCAAAAACTTTATCCGTACCATGGTAAATCTGGGAAAAACCCATGACAAGCTTACCGTAGTCAGTGACCAGATCGGAACTCCGACCTACACCTACGACCTTGCACGTCTTCTGGTAGACATGGTCGAGACAGAGAAATACGGCTACTATCACGCAACCAACGAAGGCGGCTTCATCAGCTGGTATGATTTCACTAAAGAGATCTTCCGCCAGGCTGCTGCCCTCGGCCACAAGGAATACGAAAAAGTAGAGGTATCTCCTGTCACAACTGCAGAGTACGGCGTTTCCAAGGCTGTACGTCCATTCAACAGCCGCCTGGATAAATCCAAGCTTGTAAAAAACGGCTTCCAGCCACTTCCAACATGGCAGGATGCCCTGGAAAGATATCTGAAAGAGATCCTGTAAAAAAAAATCCATCGGTGATCGCCGGTGGATTTTTTTCGTTCTGTTTCTCATGAAAAAACAGCCGGTGGAAAGCTTTACGCTTCCCCGGCTGTTCTTATGCTAAAATTTAATAATTTTATCTTACTGCTGTGCAACAGTTCCGTCTGCACTCTGGGCATCTGCTGTGCCATTCTGTGTGGCATCTGCAGTCTCACCCTGCGCTTCTGCTGTACTTCCCTCTGCAGCTGCCTGTGCATCATTATCCGTAGCTACTGCCGCTGATGTTGCACTGTCTGCCTCCTCCTGGGAAACAGTCTCTCCGTCACGAACCTTCTTCATCATGGCCTCCGCCTTCTGAACGGTAGACTCATCCGGAATCATAACGTAAGCCTTCTGGCTCATAGAATACGGCTTCTGTGTGTCACCGGTACCATTTACACTGTAGCTTACGATGTTCCAGTCACCACCGTTGTTCAGCTGCTGCTGGAGCAGTCTGGCGATCTCCTCGTAGGAGATATTGGTCTCAAAGCATCCCTGGATGCTGGAAAGAACGGAAGAATAATTCTTCAGAAGCTCCGGTGAAAGAGCCTTGTTGATCACACCCTTGATCACTGCCATCTGGTTCTTGCCACGCTGACGGTCGCCCTCTTTAAAGGCATAACGCTCACGGCTGAATACCAGAGCCTGCTCACCGTTCAGGTAGTTCTCTCCCTGATTGAAGTGATATCCTGTCTCATTCTTGGAATCAAAGTCATAGTCAGAATAAACAGTAACTCCGCCAAGCGAATTGATCAGCTGCTCAAATCCCGCAAAGTTGATACGGAAATAATAGTTGATATCCTCATTATAAAGCATTCCCAGAGTATCCATACATACATTGATACCATAGATACCTGCATGTGTCAGCTTATCTCTCTGTCCGCCTGAAATAGAAAGCGGTACAAAATAATCACGAGGTGTGGAAACCAGAAGCACCTGTCTGGTAGCTGTATTTACCGTAGCAATGATATTGGAATCGCTTCGGCTCTTTGCAACAAGGCCGCTGCGGCTGTCGATACCACTGATAAAGATGGTATATACAGAACCGTCATTGGTACTCTCTTCAGCCTTCGCCTCTGTCTCCTGGGGCTCAATGGTCGTCTCCACCTTCTTCACGGTCAGCTCTTTGATCCTGGAAGAAATATCAGAATATCCATCCATCTCTTCAATAACGCTTAAATATGCGCTGTTCAGCACGATTGCACCTGTCTGTCCGTTCAGAAGACCGTCAACCAACTCTGTAAGTCCTGCATACTCCTGGACCTGCACAGTCTTGCCTGTCTCGGAATCCACTTCCTGAATAGCCTTGTCCGAATTGGCTCTGTCAAGATCTGTCAGCACACCATACACATAATCTGCTGTAGCCTCTATGGAATCTGCAGAATCATCTGCACGGACATAAATGCCGACCTCCGTAACCTCTGTGTTCACACCGGAAATCCCTGCCAGTGTGGAATGTGTCTTATAAACATACATACTTCCGAGAATGAATACTGCTGCAAAAACTGCTGCCAGGATCACTCCCACTACAAATCTTATCTTACCATCCGTACTCCATACAAGCGCTCCGACGATCACGATCAGGACCAGCATTACCAGTCCGATCACTGCAATGAACTTCGTCGGGATCACCTTCATATTCAGAAGCATGACCGCAAATACGATTGCTGTGATCAGAACCACAAGCGTCACGATCAGCCCTGGGATATGTTTTCCCATTTTTCTCATATGCAATCCTCCATTTTTGATGGTACAGAGAATATTACATATGGACACTCTCTGTACAGATTCAAATATCCTAATCATTTTACGCTTTTTTACTGATAAAAGCAAGAAATATCGTAAATCGCCAAATGCAAAAACAGTTCCGTGATATCATGATCCTTTTATGCTCTCACGATGTCACGGAACTGCCTCTAAAATGTTCCTTCCATGAAACAGATATCCTTATTCCACGGTAACACTCTTGGCAAGATTTCTCGGCTTATCCACATCCAAACCTTTATTTACACTGACATAGTAACCCAGAAGCTGCAGCGGGATCACTGCCAGCGAAGTTGCAAAATGCGGATCTGTTTTCGGGATATAAACCGTAAAATCTGCAGTATCCTCGATATTATAGTTTCCAAACGTAGTAAGCCCCATCAGATACGCCCCACGGCTCCTGCACTCCACCATGTTGCTGACTGTTTTCTCATAAAGCTCCGGCTGTGTCAGAACACCGATCACAAGGGTGCCGTCCTCGATCAGGGAAATGGTGCCATGCTTCAGCTCGCCAGCCGCATACGCCTCAGAATGAATGTAGCTGATCTCCTTCATCTTAAGGCTGCCCTCAAGGCTGATGGCATAATCGATCCCTCTTCCGATAAAAAAGATATCCTTTGCATTGGCCTGCTTGGAGGCAAACCACTGAAGCCTTTCCTTATCCTCGATGATCCTGCCGATCTTGTCCGGAAGTGTCTTCAGTTCCTTAATGTAGGACTCACACTGCTCCTCTGAGATCTTTCCGCGGACCAGTGCCATCTGCAATGCCAGCACATAGGAAGCGATCAGCTGTGTACTGTACGCCTTGGTGGTAGCAACCGAGATTTCCGGTCCTGCAAGTGTGTAGAATACATAATCCGCCTCTCTTGCAATGGAAGAGCCCACCACATTGACAATAGCCAGCGTGCGGATCCCCTTCTCCTTACATTCCCGAAGCGCAGCCAGACTGTCCGCAGTCTCACCGGACTGACTGATGATCACTGCCAGGCCGTCAGGATCCAGAAGCGGCTTCCGGTAACGGAACTCCGAAGCAAGCTCCACACGCACCGGAAGACCTGCAAGATCCTCGATCACATACTGTGCAGCCATTCCCACATGGTAAGCAGAGCCGCAGGCCACGATATAAACCTGGCTGATGCTGCGGATTCTCTCATCATCCAGACCGATCTCTGTCAGATCCAGCTTGTCCTCCCGGATAACGGAATTCAGTGTATCTGCGACTGCTTTCGGCTGCTCATGGATCTCCTTCATCATGAAATGCTCAAAACCGGCTTTCTCCGCCGCCTCTGCATCCCACTCAATGATCTTAGGCTCCTTCTCGATCTCCTCACCATCCAGATTGTAAAAAGTGATCTCTCCCGGTTTTACACATGCCAGCTCCAGATTTCCGATATAATAAACATTTCTTGTATACTTCAGGATTGCAGGAACATCCGATGCGATATAGGATTCTCCATTCTCCACACCCAGGATCATAGGGCTGTCTTTTCTCGCTACAAAGATCTCTTCCGGATAATCACGGAACATCATTGCCAGCGCATAGGAACCACGGATACGCACCATGGCATGGCGCACTGCCTCAACCGGAGATCCGCCGTATTTCTGGTAGTAATAATCCACCAGCTTCACAGCAACCTCCGTATCTGTGGAAGAATAAAAAGAATATCCCCTGCGGAGAAGCTTCTCCTTCAGCTCCTGGTAATTCTCGATAATACCGTTATGCACAGCTGCCACATTTCCGTTATCACTGACATGAGGATGGGCATTGACCTCTGATGGTTCTCCATGGGTTGCCCAGCGGGTATGACCGATCCCGCACATACCCGGAACAGATTCACCTGCGTTTGTTTTCTCCAGAAGGACCTTCAGACGGCCCTTCGCCTTAATGATCTCGATATCCTTTTCCCCGTCACGCACTGCGATGCCGGCGGAATCATATCCTCTGTATTCCAGTTTGGAAAGCCCGTCCAGAAGGATGGGTGCTGCCTGATGCCTGCCTGTAAAACCTACAATTCCACACATGATTTTTTCTCCTCTTATTGCATTTTTATATTCTTCTGACTGCTCCGTTCTTCAGACACCTGCGGTCTGCATCCAGGACATTACTCTGCCACATGCCCCTTCTTACGGACGATCTCAACCACCTGATCCAAATATTTTCTGCAAAGCTCCTCGCTCTCTGCCTCTACCATAACACGGAGCAGGGGTTCTGTGCCGGATTCTCTCACCAGGATCCTTCCGGTGTCTCCAAGCGCCTCAGCCACACTCTCTACTGCTGCCTGCACATCCACATCTGCCTGCGCCGCTGCCTTGTCATGGACACGCACATTCTCAAGAACCTGGGGATAGATCACCAGATCAGCGGTAAGCTCACTGAGCTTTTTCTTCCTTGCCATTATAACTTCCATCATCTTCAGACTTGTAAGGATGCCATCCCCGGTAGATGCATACTTGGAAAAAATAATGTGCCCGGACTGCTCACCACCAATACGGCAACCATTCTGCATCATATATTCATAAACGTATTTATCCCCTACTGCCGTCTTCGCATAATCGATATCAAGAGCATCAAAAGCCTTGTAAAGGCCAAAATTGGACATTACCGTGGTTACAACCGTATTGGTGAGAAGCTTTCCGCGCTCCTTCATGTAACGACCGTACACATAAAGGATCGCATCTCCGCTGACCACATTTCCCTTCTCATCCACACAGAGACAGCGGTCCGCATCTCCGTCGTAGGCAAAGCCAACATCCAGCCCCTTCTCCACTACAAGCTTCTGGAGACCCTCGATATGGGTGGAACCGGCATTGTTATTGATATTGGTACCATCCGGCTCAGCATTGATCACATAAGTCTTCGCTCCCAGCGCATCAAAAACCGCCTTTGCGATATTCCATGCACTTCCGTTGGCACAGTCCAGACCAATCCGCATTCCCTTAAAGGAATATACTCCCAGGGAGATCAGATATCCTATGTAACGGTTCCGGCCTGCCGAATAATCCACCGTCCTGCCGATCTCACCGCCCTTTGTAAAAGGAATCTCATGCCATTTCTCTCCGAACAGCTGAAGACGGTCATCCAGATAATCCTCCACCAGAGCGATGATCTCCTCTTCCATCTTCTCACCCTGGCCGTTGATCAGCTTGATCCCGTTATCATAATAAGGATTATGGCTGGCAGAGATCATAATACCGCAGTCAAAGCCATCGGTACGGGCAACATAAGCCACAGACGGCGTTGTTGTCACATGAAGAAGATAAGCATCCGCTCCGGATGCCACCAGCCCGCCAACCAGCGAATACTCAAACATATAGCTGGAACGTCGGGTATCCTTGCCGATCACGATCCTGGCCGCAGCCGTCTCCCCTGCTCTTCTGCGCAGCTCATTATAATACCATCCCAGAAAACGCCCGATCTTAAATGCATGATCCGCCGTCAACGAAACACCCGCCTCCCCACGGAAGCCATCTGTACCAAAATATTTTCCCATTTCTTGCTCTCCTTTGTATGTTAATATTTATAACTTATCTTATATATTGATGTGTCATACAGATTGATCAGAATTGTTCTTATCTTTCTGTATGAACATCAATAATATTATCTATATTTCCAGCAGATTTACAGCCTCTGAACAGCCACTTTACATCGCTTCTTACAAAAAGCAACTCCATACGCCAGAATATTATTTCTTCCTTCATTACGTAACCGTTCATCGTACCGCTTTTCTCTGATCTGTGCCAGCGCTCTTTCACATGCATTTTGCAGTCCTGAAAAAGTCTGAGAATACTTCAACTCGATAACGATCCCGGCATCCGGATCTTCCGGTTCTGCCAGAATATCTGCAAAACCATCTCCAGATTCCGCATTAGACTGAACAAGCCAGTTTGGATCACTACGCAAAAGCCCCAACAAAAGTCCATGATAAAAAATTTCTTTTTCTTCATTTCGTCCTTTTGTATCAAAAATACTGATCGTATTTCCCAGAATCTTTGTAAGGCGTTCCTCAATCTCACCTGCATTCCCTTCATTTATTGCTTTCAGCAGATTTTTCGTCGGCTCCGCCTCTTTCAGCACTGCGCGGTCAAACCATTCCTTTATCTGAAGCACATAAACTTCTCTTATCTCCCTGTTCGGAATGGTCAGACGATACACTCCCCGTTCGGTCTTCCCTGCCTGTGTAAGATATCCTGTAGTAAATAATACACTCCAGAGATTATCCAGACTGTTATCGATTTCATCATAGGTCAACTCCATACGGACCGTTTTCTCAATAAACTCACCTGCGATCAGACGCTCTATCTCATCTCTTGTAGTCTTATCTGCCCTGTCAATAAATCTCCTTACCAGTTCATTCCCACTGGTATTGATCCAGTAAGACAGCGGCTCCGCATCCGGATTCCCACGCAGACAATCTACATGATTGATCACATCCCATGGGCAGTACACATCTGTATTTCCAAAATGATATCCATCATACCATTCCTTTGTTTCGGAAAGATGATCCTCCATGCCATATGCTGTAAGTAATCTGCAGACCTCATCATCTGTGAAGCCAAAATGCTCATCAAATCGATGATCCGTGATCGAAAGCACTTTGAAGTTATTAAGTCCTGTAAAAATACTCTCTTTAGACACGCGAAGACACCCTGTTAATACTGCAAAATACAGAGAATCGTTAGTCTTAAGTGCCTGTCCGAACACACCGCGTATCATGAGCACCATTTCTTTATAATATCCATGCTGAAAAGCCTTATCCAGAGGAACATCATATTCATCTATAAGAATGATCGTCTTCTGCCCATAATGCTTATGCAACAGCTGAGACAATATCTGCAACGCAGAAGAAAGAATATTTTCATCCATAGAATATCGGCCATTCTCCACAGAGATCAATGTACGATATATATCTTTATCCGTTTCTGTCAGTCTGTCACTCTCCAATAAAAACAGAAAACGACTGGCCTCTCTGCCTACCAGTTCTGTCAGCTGATAGCGTGCATTCTCAAAGGTAAGTCCATCAACATTCTTCAGCGATAAAAACACTACCGGAAATTTCCCCATATACTGTTCACACAGTTCTTGTTTCCGGGAAATATAAAGACCTTCAAACAGCGCTTCATCTGCCCCGATCTCGAAGAAACAACGAAGCATACTCATATTCAATGTTTTCCCAAAACGCCGAGGTCTTGTAAAAAGATTTACTTTCCCCCACTGATCGATCAGTTGTTCGATAAGCCTGGTCTTATCTACATAATAAAAATCCGCCTGACGAATTTCCTGAAAATTCTCAATTCCCACCGGTAGCTTCGGTCTCTTCATATTCCACGTTCCACTCCCTTTCAATGCGAAAAATCACATACAAATATGCCAATCGCCACGTGATTCGTGCTTTCAGAGTAGCACAATACGCTCTTTTTGTCTATTGATTTATTTCGACTCCGTTCGACAAACATATCCGCTTTGCCTGCACAGCTCTGAAGCTTTTTCACAAAATCCTCTTTCCAAAAGGGAAAGCAACAAACTATGTTACCCTGAAAATGGATCAGATGATAAAATACCTCTGATCACATAACAAGATCGAAGGTGGTGAAACCTATAGGTACAAAGGATACCATCACCAAAGATTACATGGCTGACAACCCACAGAGAAGCAAAGCAATGGCCCTCCACATCCGGAGAATATCTCACCGGCTTCTACAAGGATGACCGGCTGATCCCGGTCATACCCACAGTCGTGTACTTCGGTTCCGACACCTGGAAAGCTCCCAGAAGCCTCCCCGAAATGCTCTCTGTCCAGGACCCCCA
>ERZ1032794.650-NODE-650-length-10028-cov-9.557606_pt1 | contig 10028 bp, 7 predicted proteins | sample MGYA00516957_ERZ1032794 | MGnify/ENA primary metagenome ERZ1032794 (study PRJEB33719, sample SAMN04262543) | wastewater metagenome | biome: sewage system; feature: street-access sewage; material: sewage | place: Peru: Lima | collected 2013-01-15 ... | reverse complement strand
CGCTGTTCTCCGGGGTGAAGACCTTGACGTCCACGATGATGCCGTACTCGCCGTGGGGCACACGGAGAGAGGTATCACGAACTTCGCGGGCCTTTTCGCCAAAGATGGCGCGGAGCAGGCGCTCCTCAGCGGTCAGCTCGGTCTCGCCCTTCGGGGTGACCTTGCCGACCAGGATATCGCCGCTCTTGACCTCGGCACCCACGCGGATGATGCCGCGCTCGTCCAGATCCTTCAGGGCATCCTCCGAAACGTTGGGGATGTCGCGGGTGATCTCTTCGGGTCCCAGCTTGGTATCGCGGGACTCGGTCTCATATTCCTCAATGTGGATGGAGGTGTAAACGTCCTCACGGACGATCTTCTCGTTCAGCAGGACGGCGTCCTCGTAGTTGTAACCCTCCCAGGTCATGAAGCCGATCAGAGCGTTCTTGCCCAGAGAGATTTCGCCGTTGCGCATTGCGGGGCCGTCGGCCAGGACCTGGCCTGCCTTGACGGACTCGCCCACCTCGACGATGGGACGCTGGTTGATGCAAGTGCCTGCGTTGGAGCGGGCGAACTTGATCAGCGAGTAGTTGTCCAAGGTGCCCTGCTCATTGCGGACGACCACATGGTCTGCGTCCATCTTCTCGACGACGCCGTCGTTCTTTGCCAGAACTGCGGTGCCGGAGTCGGTGGCGGCCTTGTACTCCATGCCGGTGGCCACGATGGGCTGCTGGGTGACCATCAGAGGCACAGCCTGGCGCTGCATGTTGGAACCCATCAGCGCACGGTTGCAGTCATCGTTCTCCAGGAAGGGGATGCAGGCGGTCGCGACAGAGACCATCATACGGGGCGAGACGTCCATGTAATCGACCTTCTCGGCGTCGATCTCCAGAATGTCGTCGCGGCGGCGGGCAGAAACGCGGGGACGGATAAAGTGCTTGCCCTCGTCCAGCGGCTCGTTGGCCTGGGCGACGACGTATTCGTCCTCGACGTCAGCGGTCATATACTCGACCTCGTCGGTAACGACCTGATCGATCAGACGGCCGTTCTCGTCATAGGTCTTCTTGACCTTGCGGTACGGAGCCTCAACGAAGCCGTACTCGTTGATCTTGGCATAGGATGCCAGATAGGAGATCAGACCGATGTTCGGGCCTTCGGGCGTCTCGATGGGGCACATACGGCCATAGTGGCTGTAGTGAACGTCACGGACTTCGAAGCCTGCGCGGTCACGGCTCAGACCGCCGGGGCCCAGAGCAGACAGACGGCGCTTGTGGGTCAGCTCCGCCAGAGGGTTGTTCTGGTCCATGAACTGCGACAGCGGAGAAGAACCGAAGAACTCCTTGATGGCGGCGACGACCGGGCGGATGTTGATGAGGGCCTGCGGCGTGATGACGCTCTGGTCCTGGCTCTGCAGGGTCATGCGCTCACGGATGACGCGCTCCATGCGGGAGAAGCCGATGCGGAACTGGTTCTGCAGCAGCTCACCGACGCTGCGGATGCGGCGGTTGCCCAGGTGGTCGATGTCATCGGTGGTGCCCACGCCGTGGCCCAGACCGTTCAGGTAGTTGATGGAGGACAGGATGTCCTTCACAGTGACGGTGCGGCCGATCAGCTGGTCGTGGTTGCGGCGGAGCATTTCCTTCTGCTCCTCCACATCGGAGGTGGTGTCGAGGATCTTCTTGATCTCATCAAAGGAGCAGCGCTCGTTGATGCCGCACTCCTTGACGTCAAAGGAGAAGAAGCCCTGTGCATCCACACAGCCGTTGGTGATGACCTTGACCTTCTTGCCCTCGATGAGCAGGACGACGGTATCGACACCGGCGTTGTCGGCCTTCTCGGCCAGCTCGCGGCTGATCTTGCCGTTGGCCTCCACGATGACCTCACCGGTCAGCGGGGCAACGATGTTCTCTGCGGCCACAAAGCCAGTGATGCGGCGGGCCAGAGAGAGCTTCTTGTTCATCTTGTAGCGGCCGAAGCGGGACAGATCGTAACGGCGCGGGTCGAAGAACAGCATATTGATCTGGCTGGTAGCGGACTCCACCGTGGGAGGCTCGCCGGGGCGCAGCTTGCGGTAGACTTCCAGTAGGCCCTCTTCCTGGTTCTTGGTGGTATCCTTCTCCAGCGTAGCGAGGATGCGCTCATCGTCGCCGAAGAAGTTCAGGATATCCTCATTGGTGGACAGACCCAGTGCACGGCACAGCACGGTGACGGGCAGCTTGCGGTTCTTATCGATACGAACGTAGAAGACGTTCGCTGCATCGGTCTCGTACTCCAGCCATGCGCCGCGGTTGGGGTTCATGGTGGCGCTGTACAGATCGTTGCCGACCTTATCTTTGGCATCTCCGTAGAATACGCCGGGAGAGCGGACCAACTGGCTGACGATCGCACGTTCTGCGCCGTTGATGACGAAGGTGCCGGCATCGGTCATCAGGGGGAAGTCTCCCATGAAGATCTCCTGATCCTTGACCTCGCCGGTCTCCTTGTTCAGCAGACGGGCCGTCACGCGCAGGGGGGCAGCGTAGGTCACGTCGCGCTCCTTGCACTCCTTGATGCTGTACTTCGGCTCCTTATCCAGCCGGAAGTCCACGAAGCTCAGTGCCAGATTGCCGGTGTAGTCCTCAATGGTGCCGATGTCGTGGAAGACCTCTTTCAGGCCCTCGTCCAGGAACCACTGGTAAGAGTTCTTCTGGACCTCGATCAGGTTCGGCATACTGATGACTTCGTCGATGTGGGAGAAGCTCATGCGCTCGGTTTTGCCGAGCTTGACGGGCTTGACTTTCATCATAAAATCAACCACTCCTTACTTTTATACTCTACGGATGTTGCGTTCTACGGGTCAAATTTGAGCAGACGCACATAAATCGACCCGTATCCTCAGAGGAAGTTCGGCGTTTTTCACAAACTTTTCGTGTCTGCCCCTTGGGCCGACCGAACCGAAGCTCCCTTTTTGGCGCACTAGGCCATTATGTGATACTAATGCAGTATACACCGGGAAAGCCCTGTTGTCAAGCCATTTTTCCCATTTCGGGCCGATTTTTTTGTCAAGCCCCTGCTTTTGCGGTACACCCGGTTCCGTGTCCACTTTGTGCATTTTGGGTATTGCTTTTTGAGTTTTGCACGTTCTCACCAAAAACACCCTTGTGCATTTTGTACAGGTTTGCTCTTGTGTTTTGGGCAAAGGAAAAGCACCCCGGTCAACCGGAGTGCTTCGCGCTTATTTTCATAGTTCCAATCGGACCAGCAAACCCTCCTGAAGAGATTCATCATAAAATGCTTTTGCTGTCTCTCCAAATTCAGCCGTTTCTTCGGCGCTGTATGGATGGAACACCATCCCCTTCCATTTTCCCTCCGTGAACTGATAGTCGCCTTCTTCGGTCACCGTATGCGGTTCCTTTTGATACTCTTCATCCAGCCCATCAAGGGTCAACAGGATGATCCCGCCGGGTTTCGTGATACGGCACAATTCCCGGACCGCCTGTTTTGCTTCTTCCTTTGGGATGTGGTCCAGCACATCTCTGCAAACAACAGCATCAAACTCGTTGTCAGGATATCCCGTTTTCAGCACGCTGGCCGCTCTCAGCTCTGCGGTCAGCCCGCTTTTTTCTAAAAGGTCCTCCGCAATTTCGACCGCCCTGCCGGAAACATCAAAGCCCTTTACCGTGAACCCCTGCTGAGCCAATCTCCGCACATACGCGCCGCATCCACAGCCAGCATCACAAACGGTCTGCGCCTTTCTGCTCTTCAGCGTTTCTAGGATAGGGTCCGCCTGTTCTTTCCGCTCCGTATACTCCATTAAACGCTTTTCGTCGATTCTCTGCCAAGAACTTTCCCAAAAGTCTGTGTGCATATTTGTTTTCCCTTCTACCAAAAGAGGCATCGGTTTTTCTCCGATGCCTTTTTTGTTTATAACGTGATCTTCAGTTCTTCCATCAATTTCTGGCGATAGGCCCGGTCCTCTGTCGCGCGGCGGATGTCCTCCATCCGTCCGCATTCCAGAAGTTTCTTGACAAGGAGTGCAAACAGCTCTTCTCCCTGCTGGGTCCCGCGCTGCATTCCAATTTCGATTCCTTTATCGACTCCTCGATTCTCAACACGCTCCAGAACTTCACACATATTCTGCGGACCTCCTTCCTGTTGGTCATTGCATACATCTTCAAAACGATGGTCGCCCGTCATCGCACTCAGCAGCTGCAATGTCTCCTGCACATGCTTCATGGTCTGCGCACTGGGCGTATAATCATCTTTTTCGCGTTTCTGCACAAAGTAATCTACCACAATGCGGAAATCACTTTGAAACAATTCGACCTGTTCCTGGGTGAGATAAGCGATTTCAAACAGATTGATTTTATAGTCGTTGACAAACGGCCGGAATTTTTCCGGGATATTCACACGTTCCAGAAGCGATATCGGCTGATTCCAATGCTTTTTATATCCAAAGTACAATACCAGCGTCACAACGGGATAGCGTGCACCTGTTTCTTTTTCCAAAAGCTGTGCTCTGTACTCCGCGCCATCATAGCCGATCACACGAAGCGGCATATCCGGGTCAACGCCTGTCTGATTTTCTACGCCGATGCAGGCCAATCGTATCTGCTCTTTTTTCCAGCGTTTGGCTACATCCCGCTCGATTTCATGAACTTTTCCATCTGCCTTATAGTATGACCGCGGTGCCTGTTCTTCCAGTTCCTCCGGTTTCAGCACTTCTTCACCGTGAAACAGCAGCACATTCACAATATCCGAAAAAACGTCATTGTATGCTTCCAGAATTTTTTCTGTTGTATCTTTCTCTGCCATTTTTTCACCTGGCCTTTTTATGCGATGGATTCCGTTCCTGCATTTTTATTTTATCATGAAATCGCAATTTCTTCAATAGTACAGCTGCACCCAGTTTCCCGGAATATAGCTGTTTCCTTCTTATTCCAGATAATCCCGCAGCCGTTTGGCCCGGCTGGGATGGCGGAGTTTGCGGAGGGCTTTTGCCTCGATCTGGCGGATGCGCTCCCGCGTGACGTTGAACTCCTTCCCCAGCTCTTCCAGAGTGCGGGGCCGGCCGTCATCGAGGCCGAAGCGGAGCGTGATCACCCGCTCTTCGCGGGGCGTCAGACTCTTGAGCACACTCATCAGCTCCCGGCGGAGCAGCTGGCGGCCCGCTTCATCCACCGGGATCCCGGCTTCTTCATCCTGAATGAAATCTTCGAGGTGGGCGTCTTCTTCCTCGCCCACCGGCGTTTCCAGGCTGACCGGCTCCTGCGCCAGCTGCAGCAGTTCCCGCACCCGGTCCGGCTCCATCTCCAGCCGGACGGCGATCTCCTCCGCCGTGGGCTCGCGGCCATTCTTCCGCAGCAGCTCCCCTGCCGTCTTCCGGACCCGGTTGATGTGCTCCACCAGATGCACCGGGATGCGGATGGTCCGCCCCTGGTCGGCAATGGCACGGGTGATGGACTGCCGGATCCACCATGTCGCGTAGGTGGAGAACTTGAAGCCCCTGTCCGGCTCAAACTTTTCCGCTGCCTTCATCAGGCCGAGGTTGCCCTCCTGGATGAGGTCGAGGAAGGGCAGCCCCCTGCCCGCGTAGCGCTTGGCCACCGAGACCACCAGCCGCAGATTCGCCTCGCTGAGACGTCGGCGGGCGTCCGCATCCCCTGCTCTGGCAGCGCGGGCCAGCGTCTGTTCCTCTTCTGCCGAGAGGAGCGGCACCTGCCCGATCTCCTTCAGATAGGCTTTCACCGGGTCGTCCAGTGCCACGCCCTCGGCAGAAAGCTCATGTTCCAGTCGGCCGATCTGGGCATCGTCCAGCAGCGGGAGGTCGGCGTCCTCTTCCTCCACCCGGATGCCGCAGGCCTCCAGCGCCTCATACAGCGCGTCCAGCCCGGCGACATCGTACTCCTGCTCTTCCATGGCGCGGCTGACCTGCTCCGGCGTCAGAAGGTGGTGCCGGGCACGGCTCGCCAAGATTTTTGCAAGTTCTTCCGTTTGCGACAATTTCCGCATGATTCCTTCTCCTTCCAGCTCCAGCCGGGAGGAAAGGGAGCGCTCAGTCTTCTGCAGGGAGAGTTCCCTGTTTCTTTTCTCGCATCGACTGGAGATACTGCTCTAAGTCTTCATTGGACATCTGGGCCGCCTTCTTCGCGATCGGGGTGCCGCGGGCGATGCGTTCCAGATAAAAGTTGATATCCTCGGTGGTACAGTTGACATCGCTGTATTGTGCCGCAAGGCGGCTCAGTTCATTCAGGGCCTCTTCGCTCTGCACAAAGCCGCGCAGGGTGGAAAGGCTGACCTCGATGCCCTGCGCCTGGCAGTCCAGCATGGCCTGATACAGCTCCTTCTGCTGGGGCAGGAGGAACTTTTCCGCCGGCAGCTGGGCCCGCACCCTGGGGATGTAGCTTGGTTCCCGCAGCAGTGCCGCCAGCAGCCGCTGCTCGGCCGAGGCCACACCCAGCGCCTGCGAGCCGCCTGCGCTGTAGGGGACATTGATCTGGTCCATCTCACCGGAGTGCAGGCGGGAGCGGTTCTCCTCCCGTCGTCGCTTGCTGCCCGCTTTTTTGACGGCGGTGCCCAGCTGGGTCAGGATGGCGGTCTTGGAGATGTTCGTCTCCTCGGCCAGCCGCCCGGCGTAGACCTCCTGTTCGGTGGGGTTGGAGCGCTCGGCCAGCAGGTCCACGGCATCGCGGATGTATTCGAGCCGCTGGGCGTCCTGGGCCAGGTCGTATTGATCCCGCAGGCGCTTGAGCCGGAAATCCAGCGCGTTGCCCACGCCGTCCAGCAGGGCGCGGAAGCGGTCGGCACCATAGCGCTTGATGTACTCGTCCGGGTCTTTTGCGCCGGGGATCTGAAGCACCCCCACCCGCACCGTGCTGTTCCGGAACAGTTCCAGCGAGCGGAGGGTGGCTTTCTGGCCCGCCTCGTCGGAGTCGTAGCTCAGGATGACCTCATCGGCGTACTCGCTGATGAGCCGCACCTGCTCCGGCGTCAGGGCCGTGCCGCAGGCGCAGACGGCGGTGTCGATGCCCGCCTGCTGCATACTGATGACATCCATATAGCCCTCACAGAGGACGAACCGGCGGGAGGCGCTCTTTTTGGCGATCTGCAGCGCGAACACCGTCTCGGATTTGTGGTAGACCAGCGTTTCGGGGCTGTTGACATATTTGGGCTTGGAGTCGTCCAGCACACGCCCGCCAAACGCGATGATGTTGCCGCGCAGGTCGAAGATGGGGGTCATGACCCGCTTCCAGAACAAACAGTAGATGCGCCCGGAAGCGCTGCGCTTGAACAGGCCGCTGGCGTCCAGCTCCTGCTGGTTGTAGCCCTTATCCCGCAGGAACTGATAGAGGGCCTGCCCATCGTTGGGGGCATAGCCGAGGCCGAACCGCACGATGGTCTTGTCGTCCAGCCCGCGGCGGCGCCAGTAGGCGCGGGCCTGCCGGGCCTCCTCGACCGTCGAATTCAGGCAGGCGTGGAAGAAGCGGGCCGCTTCGCGGTTCATCGAGAGGATGCGGCTGCGCATCCGCCCGGTCTTGTCGTCCTCCTGCGGCTCCGGCATCCCGGCGCGGGCCGCCAGCATCTTGACGGCCTCGCCGTAGTCGATGCTGTTGATCTTTTTGGCGAAGCTGATGGCATCGCCGCCCGCCCCGCAGCCAAAGCAGTAAAAGCTCTGGGTGTCCGGGTAGACGTAGAACGAGGGGGTCTTCTCGCTGTGGAACGGACACAGGCCGCCATAGAGGCGGCCCTTCCGTTTCAGCTGCACATAGCTGCCCACCAGATCGACAATGTCGGTGCGGCGGTTCAGCTCTTCAATGTACTCGTGTGGGATCATGGCTTTTTCCTGCTTCCTTTTATAACACGTGCCACTTGCGGGGCACGAACACATCCTCAAAGGTCCGGATGGCGAACTCGTCGCTCATGCCGCTGATGTAATCGGTCACGGCGCGGTCACGGCCCTCCTGATAGGCCAGCTGCAAATAGAAGTTGGACATCTGGTCGATGTGGGTCAGATAGTATTCGTACAGTTCCGTGAGGACCTTTTCCACTTTCTGCTCTTCGCGCTTGGCGGTGCGGTCGTTGTAGACATTGGCATACATGAAATCCTTCAGCGCAAGGAAAGCTTCCTCTTCCTCCGCGCCCATGGCCACATCGCCGTCGCTGTGGGCGAGGATGCTCTGGATCATGGTCGTGATGCGCCGGGATTTCGTTTCGCCCAGCACAGCGGTGCATTCTCTGGGCAGGATCGCCGGGTCCAGCACCCCGGCACGGACGGCATCTTCGATGTCGTGGTTGACGAACGCGATCTGGTCCGCCATCCGGACGATGCGTCCCTCCGGGGTCGCCGCCCAGGTGCCCTTTGTATGGGTGATGATGCCGTTCCGCACTTCCCAGGTCAGGTTGAGGCCCCGGCCGTTCTGTTCCAGCTTGTCCACCACCCGCAGGCTCTGGCGGTAATGCTTGAAGCCATCCGGACAGAGCTTGTCCAGTGCGCTCTCCCCTGCGTGGCCAAAGGGCGTGTGGCCCAGGTCATGCGCCAGGCTGATGGCCTCGGTCAGGTCTTCGTTCAGGCGCAGGGCGCGGGCGATGGTGCGGGCGATCTGCGCCACCTCCAGCGTGTGGGTCAGCCGGGTGCGGTAGAGGTCGCCCTCCGGCGAGAGGAAGACCTGCGTTTTCTGCTTGAGGCGGCGGAACGCCTTACAGTGGATCACGCGGTCCCGGTCGCGCTGGAACACCGGGCGGATGGGGTCCTGCGGCTCCGGCCGGGCCCGGCCCCGGCTTGCATCGCTGAAGGTCGCCCAGGGGGCAAAGGTCAGCCGCTCGATCTCTTCGGTACGCTGGCGTACATCCATCCGGTATCCCTCACTTTCATGCTGGTTCCTGCCCCCTTCCCAGCGCAGCTGCGCCCGCAGCTATTGTAGCAGAATTGCTCTGTCGAAGGGGGAATCTTCCTGTCCTGTCCAAAATTATCCTATAAAAATCTCTCGGTGCTGCTGCACCCAGAGCGCAGCGGCCATGCAGCCCATCCGACTGCCCATGGCTCCCACTTCGGGGGAGCGGACGAGCGAATGCGAGACGGAGAGGGGCATCAGAACGGCGCATAGAACGGCTGCGAGACGCTCACCTCGGCCCCGCCCCGCGTCAGCTCCCGCAGCTGTTCCAGCAGCGGCGGCTCGGTGCCCTCCGGCATCTGCCAGTGCAGGGTCACGCGGTCGGTGAACTGCGGGTCGGCGAGTTTGGCCCCGGCCGCATTGATGAGCAGCGCGGCCCGCTCGTAGAGTGCGTAGTCCACCGTCACTTCCAGCTCCACCACGCTGCGCACCGTGACGACCTCGGCGTTTTCCAGTGCGCGGGCGGTCGCGGTGGTGTAGGCGCGGACGAGGCCGCCCGTGCCCAGCAGCACCCCACCAAAGTACCGGGTCACGACCACGATGAGGTCGGTCAGGCCGCTGTGCTGCAGCACTTCCAGCGCCGGGGTCCCGGCGGTCTTGGCAGGCTCGCCGTCGTCGGAGTAGCGCTCCCGGTTGCCCTCCCGCAGGCGGTAGGCGTAAACGTTGTGCCGCGCGGTGCGGTTGGCCGCGCGCACCTGCTCCAGAAAGGCCACGGCCTTTTCCTCGCTGTCTGCAAACGCGAGCTGCGCAATGAAGCGGCTCTTCTTCTCCTCATATTCGCCGATGGCTGTGCCCCGGATGGTGCGGTAATCCTCCACGCTGACTCCTCCTGTTTGTTGTGTTCCTTGCAAAACAGTATACCATAAATCCGGGGAAAGAAAAAGCCCGGCACAAGCATTGCTCGTGTCGGGCCTTCCCCGGATTTATTTGAAGCACGGAGATGTCATTTTGAAAGCGCCCTCGCTCAGACGAAGAGCTGCACCCACTGGTGGCCCCAGCCGAGGTTCTCGCCCTCGCCGGTTTCCTGCATCGGGCATTCCTCTTTTGCGTGACCCCCATGAAATGAAAAAGGTGTGGGGGGTTTTGGGGGGGGAAGGGGGAGAGGAGGCCGGGGGGGTGGATGTTGTGGGGGGGGAAAAAAGGGGGACAAGAAGGGGCGGTGTGGGATGTAGCGGGGGG
>ERZ1032794.649-NODE-649-length-10035-cov-15.588477_pt1 | contig 10035 bp, 7 predicted proteins | sample MGYA00516957_ERZ1032794 | MGnify/ENA primary metagenome ERZ1032794 (study PRJEB33719, sample SAMN04262543) | wastewater metagenome | biome: sewage system; feature: street-access sewage; material: sewage | place: Peru: Lima | collected 2013-01-15 ... | reverse complement strand
GGGTCGTACCAAGGAAGGTCTTGAGGAAGGCTTGAAGAAGATGAAGGCTCTCCGCGAGGAATTCAACAAGAACCTCTTCATCCCTGGCAAGAAGGAAGGCTTGAACGTAGAGTTGGATAAGGCTATCCACTTGCGTGACTTCATCTTGATGGGCGAGTTGATCGCTTACGATGCATTGCACCGCAATGAGAGCTGTGGTGGTCACTTCCGTGAGGAGTACCAGACAGAGGAAGGCGAGGCTAAGCGTGATGATGAGCACTTCTTCTACGTAGGTTGCTGGGAGTATCAGGGCAATGATACAACTGCTCCAGTGCTCAACAAGGAACCTCTCGAGTATGAGGCAATTAAGGTACAGACAAGAAATTACAAGAATTAAAAAGCGAACAAGACAATGGCAAGAAATATAAGTTTCACAGTTAAGTATTGGAAGCAGGACGGTCCTACAGCACAGGGTCACTTCGATACACATGAGATGAAGAACATCCCAGATGATACTTCATTCCTCGAGATGCTCGACATCTTGAACGAGGAGCTCATCGAGTCAGGTCAGGAGCCTTTCGTCTTCGACCACGACTGCCGCGAGGGTATCTGCGGTATGTGCTCTCTCTATATTAATGGTACACCTCACGGTAAGACTGAGCGTGGTGCTACAACATGTCAGCTCTACATGCGTCGTTTCAACGATGGCGATGTTATCACCGTTGAGCCTTGGCGTTCTGCTGGTTTCCCTATCATCAAGGACTGTATGGTAGACCGTTCAGCATTCGACAAGATTATCCAGGCAGGTGGTTACACCAGCATTCGTACAGGTCAGGCTCAGGATGCCAACGCTATCCTGATTCCTAAGGAGAATGCAGACGAGGCAATGGATTGCGCTACATGTATCGGTTGCGGTGCTTGTGTTGCTGCATGTAAGAATGGTTCTGCTATGCTCTTCGTCAGCTCAAAGGTTAGCCAGCTGGCACTTCTCCCACAGGGTCGTGTAGAGGCTGCTGCCCGTGCTAAGAAGATGATTGCACGCATGGATGAGCTCGGATTCGGTAACTGTACAAACACTCGTGCTTGCGAGGCTGTTTGTCCTAAGAACGAGTCTATCGCTAACATCGCCCGCTTGAACCGTGAGTTCTTGAAGGCTAAGTTGGCTGACTAATCCATCGTTTCTTTTGAGACACCGGAATTTTCTCTCTGCATCTTTACGGATGCGAGAGAATTTTCCCAACAACTCTTCACTCTTCACCTTTTGGGTGTAAGTAGTTGAAGGATAGGAAGTTGGGCGGGTGAAGAGCGTTTTTTTACTCTTCACCCGCCCTTCACCTTTTTAGGCTGTTGACAGCTAAGCGGCTCTGCGTTTATACCTTTCCCAAAATCGTAAAAGGTGAAGAGTGGTGAAGAGTGGGTGAAGAGTGCCGAAAATCTCTTCACCTATGTAATATGTTGTGTTTCAGTTCTTTATGTTGGAAAGGTGAAGAGTGAAGAGCTGAGTGCGATATTCCTGCCAACCGTGCTTCTTTTAAAATAAGAGAAAGGATGTTTGGCAAACTGTTATACAGGAACAGCCGACTAGCCTCTGTTGCGCTAGTCGGCTGTTTGCCTTCTGCCAGTATGCTGTTTTTCTTCTGCCAGCCTTCTGTTTTTCCTAGTCAGTTGTTCTATCTCCGATAGTTATGTACTGAGCTTTCGCAAGTTTTGCCCCATACGCCCTGTAAGGGCAGAAGCTCCTAGCCCAGGGCATCGCCCTGGGTATAATGGCAATCAGCAAGGCGCCCTGTAAGGGCAAAAGCTTTGTATATTGCCCGGTATTTTAAAGCTTTTGCCCTTTACCTTTCCGCTACGCACCGGTGACCGTTGGTTCTGGGCGTGGGAGTTTACATGCGAAATTTGAGTAAATTATCAGATATTCTGAGAAATATTTTGTAATCTCATCAGAATATCGTAAATTTGCGGTTATTAAGAATAAGTAATGTAATGACGAATCACTCAACAGAAATAATGAACCAAGCAACGCTCGATTTTATCCGCCAGCATCAGGACGATGATGTTCGTCGGTTGGCTTTCCTCGGTAGCAAGTATCCCGAGGTAGATATGCCTTTCGCTCTCGACCAGATTCGCGGGCGAAAGATGGCTCGTGTGAAACTGCCCCGTTGGGCAAGTATCGATGGCATCATCTATCCCCCTCATATTTCGATGGAGCAATGTTCGTCAGAACAAACGGCACTTTATAAGGCTGAACTCGCTGCCCGACTGCTCGGTTTGTCTCCTTCATCATCTGAAAACGGAGAAGAAAAGGGGAAGGAGAGCGAAAACGCCTCAAATCTTCATCTTTCTGAAATTTGCGAATTTGCGGGCAAAGGGGCAGTTGATTCAGAATTCGCCAAAAATGAAGCTACTTGCAAAAAGCAACAGATATTAACAGAATCAGAAGAGAATGTTAATGAAATAAAAGGAGAACCTCATGGAGGAGATTTTTCTGAAGAAATCGGGTTTGTTGACCTGACCGGCGGCTTCGGAGTAGACTTCTCTTACATCGCTTCCCGATTGGGCGTGAAGTCGATGTATGTGGAGCGTCAGACTCATCTCTGTGAAGCTGCGAAGGAAAATTTTGGGCGGTTGGGTTTGAAGAATGCCATCGTGAAGAATGGAGACGGAATAGAGGTTCTGCATTCTTTTGCTTCAAAGAAAGAGGCTGCTGCATCAGATTCTTTAGGCATAACTGAAGATCAGTCTCAGTCATTACTTAAGACCAACCTTGGTCTTAAGCTGATCTTCATTGATCCTGCTCGTAGAGACGATGCGGGCAACAAGGTAGTATCCTTGAAAGATTGTACGCCCGATGTAACCCTTTTGCAGGAAGAAATGCTTTCGAAGGCAGATTACGTCATCATCAAACTCTCTCCGATGCTCGACTGGCACCGTGCGGTAAGCGAATTAAACTGCGTAAAAGAGGTTCATATTATCTCCGTGAATAATGAGTGCAAGGAACTCCTTTTAGTGCTGTCTGCTCGAAATATGGGCAATCTCCGCATTTATTGTGTCAATGATGCCCAGTCCTTCGTCTGCGATGAGTTGGATATGGAGTCTTCTTCGGTAAAGATAGCCCCATCCACCTTTGAAGAGATGCAGTATCTTTACGAGCCGAATGCCTCTCTGATGAAAGCCGGCTGTTTCAGCGTTCTTTCCGAGCGATATGATGCAAGGATGCTTTCCAAGAACAGTCATCTTTTCGTGAGCCGTGAGCCTATCGCCGTCTTCCCCGGCAGAAGTTTCCGCATCGTCGCCGTATCCTCCTTTAATAAAAAGGAGTTGAAGCGTCATCTGTCAGGAATCACCAAGGCGAACATCGCCATCCGCAACTTCCCCCTTTCCGTAGCCGAATTGCGCAAGCGATTGAAGCTGAAGGATGGTGGTGAAACCTATATTTTCGCCACCACATTGAGCGACGAAAGCCATGTGCTGGTAATAACGGAGAAAGCATAGGATAAGGAGACTCCCAAGTTCTTTTTGGATGTTTTAAAAAGGTGTATGGGCGCAATAAAGTTTCTTAATGCGCTCAAACATCAGTTTTTATCCTAACAACGAAAAATAATCAACTAAAAATACGTGAGTAATCATTTTTTTCATTACCTTTGCAACCGATACCACACTCGCTCACGCCGTGTCGAGGCATTGGAAGCTGCTTTAAGCGACTTTCTTGTGCTAAGATGGGAGAAAAGGTAAGTGGGATAAAGGTATCACGACATAATATAAAGGCGTTTACTTGACGCTTTGTTCTTGACGAATCGGAACTTCGCAAACTTCGTACACAGTCTTGAGCATAGCAACGGTAGATGCCCTCGGGATGTGATATATTTCGCATCCCTTTACTGGTATGGCTTATTGCGTCTTGCGATGAGTCTTATATCCGTATAGGGAGAAGTGTATACATATCGGCGTGGGCTTCGACGTTGCTCGTTCAACTGTGTGGGCAATGCGAAGGCCTCGATTCGTGGGACGGGTAACAGGTAGAATCCCACGTTTTTTATTTTGCCGTCTGCTAAGAGAATGTTAATCGCCAATTGGGGATTCTTGGCAAAGTAGTTTTCCAGTTATGGGTGAGCAGGTTTGTTTGGCTTATAGGAATTATACTATAGCAAGCCTTTTGGGTGTGTTGATGGGAAGTGCAGTGTTGCTTCTTGTCCATTATTTCTTTTGTACCAATCATAAGTTAGGAATTACATCTATAGCAAATATTATAATTTCCGTATTAAGTTTAGCAATATCAATCTTGGCATTTGTGTTAAATAGAAAGACGTTCAAACAAGAGCGTTTTGAGACAACTTTCTTTAATCTTTTGGAATATAGAAAAAAGACAATCACTAGTGTTACCTTTAGATGTGAAGATCTGGGTGATTGTTGTTTTATAGAACAACAATATGATGGAGAAGATGCATGGAAACGAGTATGTAAGGAGTTGAAGATTATAAAGGATAGTCTTTTATGCTCTAGTTATTTAGAACCATTAGATGATTTCCGAGCTTACAAGGAAATACAAGGACATTTGCGTGCTTCAATAGAAACAATCGAAAGTGAGGTGAAGTTTTGTGATTGTAGCAGGGCAAACTATACCTATAAAATAACAAAGGAAATCTTTAATGAGTCGAAACAAGATACTTCAAATGATGCAATACTCAAAAGAAGTTTTCAACTAATAGTTGAACGAAAATCGTTCTTTAATGAGCATTATCTTCGTTTGATACAGTTGATTCTGTCTTTGCTAAAGATGGTAGATAATGATATGTATGTAAAAGTGTTGTTGTCTCAGATGTCTAAGTATGAATTGCAAGTCCTTTATTGTCAGTCATTAGTAGATGCCGATTTTAAGAAGATGATGAATCTAGCTGGTATTGAGGCCTTATTTAAAAACGATTTTAAGTGCATAATATAAAACAATATTTTAAACCTAAAAGTATGAAACAGTTTAAATTTAAACGACAGTTATTTGTCTTGTTGATGTTGCTTTGCAATGTCTTTGTTTTTGCTGATGACTTGATTACTGAGCAAGTTGTGGTTACAGTGGAAGAACCAGGTATGTTGCCAGATAAAATCTCGGAATTAGATAAAGACCGTATTACAGATTTGAAAGTAATTGGTGAATTGAATGGTACTGATGTCCGTTTTATTCGTGAAATGGCTGGTGCGGATTATTATAATAGAGAAACTACTGGTAACTTGATTAAGTTAGATTTGCTTGAAGCCACTTTTGTCCCAGGTGGTGACAACTATTGTCTTGGTGGAATCTTTGATACTCCACAAAAAGTAAATAGTACTGGTAAATGTGATTATTTCCTTTATTGTTGCAAAAAAATAAAATCTATAAAAATAGGGGATAAGGTAACACAAATAGGTTATGATGCTTTTGGGAAATGCTCTAATTTGGTTGATGTTGAACTATCCTCAAATACGGTTTCTATAGGTGGTAGCGCTTTTGAATATTGCTCTTCACTACAGAGTTTCGTAGTTCCAAAACGTGTACAGACAATTGCTTATGGAATATTTCGGGGGTGCGTGAATTTGGAAAATATAAAATTACCAGAGAGTTCGGTGGAAATTTTAGGACATGCTTTTGATGGGTGTCGTAAACTTTCTAGTATAACGATTCCGCAAAGTTTGGTAAATATTGGTGAATGTGCTTTCTATGGATGCAATTCACTTGAAGTAATTAATATTGCGAGCTTAGAGGCTTGGATGAATGTTAATCTAGACGAACCTTATTCGTTGGACATGTCTTTCCGTCTTGTTCTGGATGGAAAAGAATTAGAAAATTTAGTGATTCCGAATTCTGTAAAGATAATAAAAAATAGAGCATTTTCGCATAGTTCTATAAAAACGGTAACTATACCTAATAGTGTAGTGAAAATAAATGAAGGAGCCTTTTCTTTTTGTTCTTCGTTGTGGTTCGTTTCTTTTCCTGAAAGTTTAAAAGAAATAGGTAAGGCTGCTTTTTATTCAAGCAAAAATGTATGCTATTCTTGCCCTTGGTCAACTCCTGTAAAAATTGATGACAATTTGACGTTTGGGGGAGAACAGAATACTTGTACGTTATATGTTCCAGAAGGTTCGTATGAGGCATACCGAACAGCTGATGTTTGGAAAGATTTTGGAGTGATAAAAACAATAGGTACCGATGAGCCGCAAGAACCAAAAGACCCAGAACCTTGTTCTGCTCCAACCATTACCTATATTTCTGGCACCCTTTCTTTCGAGAGTGCAACCCCAGGTGCAGAGTACCACTATACCATTAATGATACTGATGTGGCAACCGATAAGTATAATACCGACGGGAAAGTGCTGCTAAATGGTAAGTTGGACATTTCGGTCTATGCGACAGCTGATGGCTATAAGGCATCGGATAAGGCGACAGCAACCCTCTATTGGCTCAATGCCGAGGGCGGCAACGATACCAATAACATCAATCTTGTGAAAACAAGAGGGGTAATGGTTACGACGGATAGCGACATTACCATCTCTGGCCTGAATGATGGAGAGGTGGTAACCTTCTATTCTGTAAATGGCGTGAATCTCGGAAGCGCCAAGGCGGTGCAAGGTGTTCTTCACTTTGCTAAGCCGAATGAAAGCATCGTTATCGCCAAGATAAAAGGTAATGACTTGAAGATTGCAATTAGGTAATTTCTTTCGTGTCCCGATAGCTTGCTTTGAGAATCTATCGGGATACTTAGGAGCATTTTCTAAAATAATAAAAGGCAAAAAATGAATTTATATTTTCGATTAAGCAAAAGAGTGTATTGTCTTATGACAATCCTAGTTACAGTGTTTTGTCGTGTGAGTGCCCAGCAATGGGTATTGGATGAAATCTCAAGAGAAGACGATGGTGATAGTGGTGGTACATTTGGAGGAATCCTTGGAACAATTATCTTTTTTGGTGTAATATGGCTACTAGTTACGATTTTTGGAGACAAAAAGAAGCCTGATTCTAATTCTCATTCTGATTTTCATAACGACGAATTAGATGTTCCTTATTATGATGATGACGATGATGATTATGACCCAATAATGTTTGATGATGATTATGCTGATGAACCGTTTGGCGATTCGTATGATTCATATAGTAATGGTCCGATAGGTAATTCGTATACACCCTCTTCCTCTTTAGCTGTAGGGCAAGGTCAAAAAATAAAAGATACAGACTTTGAGCGGAGATGTATTGCTATATATGGAGACTATGCTGAAAATACTTATGGATTAGTTCTAATAAAGGAAGATGGTGAATATCGTCAGATCACTTATCCTGATAAGCGGTATGAGGTGTTGTCTGCTTATATTTTTAAAAATCATAAGGAAAGACATGCTACCGTATGTACTATTGGTGACAGCGATTTGTTGAAATCATACATAGAATATCATGTCGAGTATAACATGTTCCCAACAGCAAAACCAATGGATAGTCATGGTAAATTGGAGAAGGAATATTATGGAGAGCGAATTGCGATGATGAAGGTATACTATTATTGGAAAGGGTATCCATATTGCTCAAATGGACATTCCTTGAGAGATTTTTGTTTAGCTTTGGGGTGGGATTTATGCATATATATTCATAAATATATTGGTCAGCCAATGGATATGTCTGAATATCATGATTTGAAAGAAATGACATTGAGAAAAATGACAGTAAAGGAATATCTTGAATACAGAAGCAAGGCTGATTATATTTCAGAAAGAAGTGAAGGATGGTATGATGGATGGGGAAATTATATAGGTAGGGACTATGCCGAAGCTAGTGCTGAGTTAGATAGGAGAAGGGTTTGTACTTATCAACAAGCAATTGAAGAAGTGAAGCAAATAGATTGGAGTTTGAAGTCTGGAGAGACACTACAGGAAATGAAACTTGCAACAGATAAGTTGTTAACAGCAAAGTCTGATTCGTGAATATAGAAAGTTTACTTTCAGGTGCAGAATACCACTATACCATCAATGAAGCTGATGTGGCAACCGATAAGTATAATACCGATGGGCAAGTGCAGCAGAATGGCAAATTGGATATTTCTGTCTATGCGACAGCCGATGGCTATAAGGCGACGGCAACTGTCGGAAGTGCCAAGGCGGTGCAAGGTGTTCTTCACTTTGCTAAGCCGAATGAAAGCATCGTCATCGCTAAGATAAAGGGTAATGACTTGAAGATAGCTATTAAGTAATATTTGTGTTTGGAAGTCGCAAATTGCGACTTCCAAACTTCTTCAAGGTCGCAAATTGCGACTTTGAAACCATCCTATTGTATCGTTTGAGGTTCCAATTTGACACCTCAAACAAAAACATTCTAGAAAATTCTTGCTTGTTTCCAATAATAGTTGTATCTTTGCCAAAATATTCAAAACCAAAGGAAATGGCAAAGGAAAAGGAATTGGAACAGATGGAAGGACAGCAATTGCCTGTAGAAAATAAAGTGGAGTCTCTGATACGAGTTATCAGAGGACAACAAGTGATGCTTGACCGTGACTTGGCTGAGCTGTATGGAGTAGAAATAAAAAGATTGAATGAGCAGGTAAAACGTAATATAGAGCGTTTCCCTGAAGACTTTATGTTTCAATTGCCCCCAAATGAATTTGATAACTTGAAGTCGCAATTTGCGACTTCAAGTTGGGGCGGTGTAAGAAAACTGCCTTATGCTTTCACAGAGCAAGGGGTAGCTATGCTTAGTGGAGTCTTGAAGTCATCGACTGCTGTTGAAGCAAACATCCGCATCATGCGAGCATTCGTATCTATGCGCCATTTTATGGTGAACAATGCGGCGTTTTATCTCTTTAATGAAAAAGTTCCAAGTGGGAGAAATGCCACTTGGAACTTGACGTATTATTTTCTTTTTTCCTTGAAGAACTTCTCGAAGAAGTCCATTTGCTTTTGATTTTGAACAGGACCCAAATGCAGTCCTTCCTTCATAATCATCACCGTTGGTTTACCTTCCTGGTAGGTAGTCCAGAAAGGAAGGCTATCCCCATTTGGATTGCCAGTCTTGGTAAAGTTGATCCAGTAGCGTGACATGATTTGTTCCATGTGCTGCTCCGTCTCGGTCATCTTTCCAGAGCCAAACTTATAGCCATAGATGAATGGCATCTCTGCCACATGGCTGGCTCCTCCCTTGCGGCTTTTCACGATGGTGTTCTCAGAGTCTTGGTCAAAGTAATACATATACACCTTGCCCTTGCCGGTCTTGCTCTGCAGGTTAGCCCAGGCATACGTTCCCCATGCAAAGGAGCCATCACGGAAAATGTCGGATTGAGCGAAGTAGGTTTCTTCCTCTGTCTTGGCAGGATAGAGACTGAGAACCTGGTCAGCCCAACTTCCATATATCTCATGGATTCTTCTCTCATAGTCACTTACACTGACAGGGCGGCTAAACATACTTCCTTCGTCGCTGTTGGTTCCTATGATGACATTTACATCATTGTAGCTTCCCTTTTCATAGAGCTTATACTGGTCATCGGTGATGGAGTAGCCGTCAACGTTCGGCCAAAAGGACTCAAAGGCGGTATTCTTTACGATGTCCATAGCCGGAACTTTTCTTAGCTGCTTCAAGTTCTTAGCCTTGAGTTTCTTTTGAAGGAGAAGTCCACCTGCTTCTGCCGCTTTGGTGGTGAGCATGGCTGTGTTACCATTTCTGCTTTCACCCACAGGCCAGAAGGAGCTACCACTTTCGCTGATGGCTCCTCGGAAGAGTCCCTTGGCAAGGGGAGAGGCGCATAGTATACTTACCGAGATACCACCGGCAGATTCTCCAGCAATGGTAATCTTGTCTGGGTCTCCACCGAAGGCAGCGATATTGTCGTGAATCCATTTTAAGGCCATCACTTGATCAAGGATGCCATAGTTACCAGATATGTTCTTGCCTGATTCCTTACTCAGCTCTGGATGTGCCATGAATCCCAAGGCTCCCAAGCGGTATTCTATGCTGCAATAGATGATGCCTTCCTTGACAAAGCTTTCCTGAGTTCCACTGTAGGAGCCAGTAAGAAAGGCTCCTCCATGAATCATCACAAATACAGGGAG
>ERZ1032794.640-NODE-640-length-10126-cov-5.840532_pt1 | contig 10126 bp, 5 predicted proteins | sample MGYA00516957_ERZ1032794 | MGnify/ENA primary metagenome ERZ1032794 (study PRJEB33719, sample SAMN04262543) | wastewater metagenome | biome: sewage system; feature: street-access sewage; material: sewage | place: Peru: Lima | collected 2013-01-15 ... | reverse complement strand
TTGTAAAAGATCTTGTGAAATACGGAAGAGAACAGGAGAAACTTCATAACAAAAAATTCCGCTTCACACTGACAACCAACGGCGTTCTTTTAAATGATGAGGTGATGGAATTCTGCAATAAGGAAATGGGAAATGTTGTCTTAAGCGTGGACGGTAGAAAAGAAGTTCATGACTACATGCGCCCGTTCCGTAAGGGTGCAGGAAGCTATGATCTGATCATGCCGAAATTTGAGAAATTTGCGGAATCCAGAAATCAGGACAAGTATTATGTAAGAGGAACCTTTACTCATCATAATCTTGATTTCTCTCAGGATGTTCTGCATCTGGCAGATCTTGGCTTCAAGCAGATTTCTGTTGAGCCGGTCGTGGCAGCAGATACAGAAGAGTATGCGATCCGTGAGGAGGATATCCCACAGATCCTGGAACAGTATGATATTCTTGCAAAAGAAATGATCAAAAGAGAAAAAGAGGGAAAAGGATTCAACTTCTTCCACTTTATGATAGACCTTACCGGTGGTCCGTGTGTATACAAACGACTTTCCGGATGCGGCTCAGGAACCGAGTACCTGGCTGTTACTCCGTGGGGAGATTTTTATCCATGTCACCAGTTTGTGGGTGAGGAACAGTACCTTATGGGTAATGTAGACGAGGGAATCACAAAGCCTGAAATCGTAAAAGACTTTGGAAGATGTAACGTCTATACGAAACCGGACTGTAAAGACTGTTTTGCCAGATTCTACTGCAGCGGCGGCTGTGCGGCAAATGGTTACCATTTCGGCGGAGATATCCGGGGGAATTATAAGATCGGATGCGAACTCCAGAGGAAGCGTGTGGAGTGCGCTATCATGATAAAAGCCGCTTTGGCGGAATAAGAGAGGAAAAAGAAAATGAAGAAAAGTAGAGGAATTGCAGTGCTGCTTCTGACAGCAATTGTCACAGTATTCTTCTGCTATGTGGCTGCGGTAGGCATTGGTCCTACAGGAACAGGTTCGGCTAAGAATATCAACACCGGACTTGATCTTGCCGGCGGTGTCAGCATCACATACCAGGCTAAGGACAGCAATCCGAGCAAGGAAGACATGTCCGATACTGTTTACAAGATGCAGCAGCGTGTTTCTCAGTACAGTACTGAGGCACAGGCATATCAGGAAGGTTCCAACCGTATCACCATTGAGATTCCAGGAGTATCAGATGCAAATGCGATCCTGGAAGAACTTGGAAAGCCAGGTTCTCTGTATTTTATCGATCAGACAGATGCAGACGGAAACCAGAATTTTACAACAGGAAACAGTGAGAGTGGATATGTTCTTGCAAGAAGTATTGAGGATATCCAGAAAGCCGGATCTGTTGTACTGGAAGGTACAGACGTTGCAGACGCTGAGGGAGGTGCTTATCAGGATTCATCCACAAGCTCCCAGAAATATGCAGTCAGTCTGACTCTTACAAAGAATGGAAAAACCAAATTTGCGGAAGCTACCAAGGCAAATGTTGGAAAGCAGATCGCAATCGTATATGACAATCAGGTTTTAAGCGCTCCGAATGTAAATGAGGAGATTTCCGGCGGAAAAGCTCAGATCACCGGAATGGCAAGTACAGAAGAGGCACAGAATCTTGCTTCTTACATAAGAATCGGTTCCTTAAGTCTTGAGCTTACCGAGCTTCGTTCCAGCGTAGTTGCTGCACAGCTTGGTGAAGAAGCCATCGCAACAAGTGTAAAAGCCGGAGCGATCGGTCTTGTGATCGTTATGCTGATCATGATCATCGCATACCGTATCCCAGGTCTGGTTGCATCTGTTGCACTGGTTCTTTATACAACCTTAATGCTGATCACACTGAATGCCTTTGATATCACCCTTACGCTTCCGGGTATTGCAGGTATCATCCTGGGCATTGGTATGGCAGTGGATGCCAATGTTATCATCTACGCCAGAATCCGTGAGGAGATCGCGGCAGGCCTTTCTGTCCATGCAGCGATCAAAAGTGGATTCGGCAAAGCGTTTTCCGCTATTTTTGATGGAAACATCACAACACTGATCGCGGCTTGTGTGCTGATGTGGCTTGGCTCCGGTTCTGTTAAGGGGTTTGCCTACACGCTGGCAATGGGTATCGTGATCTCCATGTTTACAGCACTGGTTATATCCAGGCTTGTTATTAATGCGGTATACGCAATTGGTGTTCGTGACCCGAAATTCTATGGCATTGCCAAGGAACGTAAGGTTGTGGATTTCGTTGGAAAGAGAAAAATCTTCTTTGCTGTTTCCATTATCCTGATCCTTTGCGGACCTGTAGGAATGCTGGTCCACAGTAATGTGATCGGTGACAAAGCCATGAATTACAGTCTGGAGTTTTCCGGCGGTACTTCTACCAATGTAACCTTCAATAAAGAGATGGATATCAAGGAAATCGATTCCGAGGTAACACCGGTTGTTGAGGCAGTGACAGGTGATAAGAATGTACAGCCGACCAAGGTGCAGGGAACCAATCAGGTAGTGATCAAAACACGTTCTCTGGATCTTAAGGAACGAGAAGCACTGAATAAGGCATTGGAGGAAAATTTTGATGTAGATACAAGTCTGATCACATCGGAGAATATTTCCGCTACTGTCAGCAATGAGATGAGAAGAGACGCTATCGTAGCGGTTATCGTAGCTGCGATCTTCATGCTTCTTTACATCTGGTTCCGTTTTAAGGATATCCGCTTTGCAAGCAGTGCAGTACTTGCACTTCTTCATGATGTCCTGGTCGTACTTGCGTTTTATGTTATTTCCAGAACATCTGTGGGAAATACATTTATTGCGTGTATGCTGACGATCGTAGGTTATTCCATCAATGCTACTATTGTCATCTTCGACCGTATCCGTGAGAATATGAGAGGCAGAAAGAAAGTTGAGGATGAGAAACTGAAAGAGATCGTAAATACCAGTGTTACAGAAACTCTGACACGAAGCATTTACACATCCCTGACAACATTTGTAATGGTTGCAATTCTTTATGTAATGGGTGTTTCCTCAATTAAAGAATTTGCAGCACCGCTGATGGTAGGTATCATCGGTGGAGCATATTCTTCTGTATGCATCACTGGTGCTCTGTGGTACACTATGAAAACATTCAGAAAAAATCGTGTTGCAGCACCGGCAGCTGTAGTAGCTTCCGCAAAGATTTCTTCCGAGAAATCTGAGAAAAAGGTAAAACAGCCATCCGGACAGCAGACAGCTCAGCAGCCGAAGAAGAAAAACCGTAAAAGAGTTGCTGAGCGCCTTGCAGCGCAGGAGGCAGCAAAGCAGCAGAATGATGAGGAGAAATCTGAATAAAATTGCTGAATAACAGAAACGTTCCGTACCGGGAAAGAATATTTCCTGGCGGAACGTTTTTTTGTGTGGCATAAAAAACTTGCAGCTATGCAGGAGTATGAGTTACAATACGGTTATTGTGTTGCTTTGAAGAAAGAAAGCGGCAAAGCATCAAGGAGGAAACAACATGGAACGATGGGTTGTTGCTGCAAAACGGGCGGACTTTGCGGCAATTGGAAAAGAGTTCGGAATTGATCCGGTGATCGCCAGACTGATCCGAAACCGGGATGTACAGGACAGGGATGAAATTCGCAGATATCTTTATGGAAAGGTGGACGAACTGGCTTCTCCACATTTGATGAAAGATGTGGATAAGGCAGTGGAGATCCTGCGGAATAAAATAAAGGAAAAAAAACGCATCCGTATTATAGGCGATTATGACATTGATGGGGTAGTATCGACCTTCATTCTGATCAAAGGACTGAAGCGTGCAGGAGCTCTGGCAGATACATATATTCCGGACCGTGTGGCGGACGGATATGGAATCCATGAGCACCTGATCGAAAGAGCAGTGAATGATGGGATTGACGTAATTGTTACCTGTGATAATGGAATTGCGGCGTACAATGAAATCACTATGGCTAAAGAGAAGGGAATGACGGCGATAATAACCGATCATCATGAAATTCCCTATAAAGAAACGGAAGATGGAAGAGAACTGATCCTTCCGCCGGCTGATGCCATTGTAAATCCAAAACAGCCGGACTGTAATTATCCGGAGAAAAGATTGTGCGGAGCAGTTGTTGCGTTGAAGCTGGTGACAGCTCTCTATGAGGCATGCGGGATTCCGGAAAAAGAGCTGGAAGATTTTCTGGAATTAGGAGCCATTGCCACGGTGGGAGACGTGATGGATCTTCAGGGTGAAAACCGCATCCTTGTAAAGGAAGGCCTGAAACGACTTTCCCACACTTCTAACAAAGGTCTCCGTGAACTGATCCGTGCCAATGGCCTGGAGGATGGGCCGATCACTGCCTATCATGTAGGGTTTGTGCTGGGACCATGTATCAATGCCAGTGGAAGACTGGATACCGCTGCACGTTCCCTGAAACTGCTCTGTGCGGAGACGGAAGATGAAGCAGCAAAACTTGCCGGTGATCTGACTGCACTGAATCAAAGCAGAAAAGCTCTCACAGAAGAGGGAAAGGAAGCAGCGATCCGTATTGTGGAAGAGACAGAAATTGGACAGGACAGGGTTCTTGTGATCTATTTACCGGACTGTCACGAAAGTCTGGCCGGAATTATTGCGGGACGTATCCGAGAAAAGTACAATAAACCGGTCTTTGTACTGACAAAAGGTGAAACAATGGTGAAAGGCAGCGGACGTTCTATAGAAAGCTATTCCATGTTTGAGGAACTGGTAAAATGCGGAGATCTGATGGAACAGTATGGCGGTCATCCTATGGCGGCAGGATTATCCATTAAAGAAGAAAATGTGGAAGAGTTCCGCAGACGGTTAAACGAAAACTGTACTCTGACAGAAAAGGATCTGGCTCCAAAGATCCTGATCGATGTGCCAATGCCGGTTTCCTATATAAATAAGGAACTTGTGGAAGAGATATCCCTGCTGGAGCCTTTTGGAAAGGGAAATACCAAACCGATTTTTGCACAGAAGGGACTTCGGGTTTTAAGCAGCCGTATTCTTGGCAAAAATAGGAATGTGGCAAAGCTTCAGCTATCAGACAGTACCGGCTGTGTAGTGGAAGCAGTATATTTTGGAGAAGCAGATGAATTTGTTGATAGAATAAAAAAATGTGGAAGTATTGCGGTCACATATTATCCTGAGATCAACCGTTATCAGGGAAGAGAGACCTTACAGATCGTAATCCGAAATTATATTACAGAATAACAGGAGAAGGTATCACTAAAATGCAGATCCTGACAGCGAGTAATTGACTGTAAAACAGGAAAGAAGGCTCTGTACTGGGCAATATGCAGTCCAGGGCCTGTCGTAATTCCGCGAGTTCTGTCGGGTTGCACATTGATTCCCTACAGAAAAAGTGCTATACTATCTAACATCTGATTGACAAATTAAACCATTGGAGGTTATTATGAAAAAAATAGAAGAATATGTAAGAAGTATCCCGGACTTTCCAGAGCCAGGGATTATTTTCCGTGACGTTACCAGCGTCCTTCAGGATGCGGATGGATTACAGCTTGCCATTGATTCTATGCAGAATTGTCTGGAGGGTGAGGAGTTCGATGTGATCACAGGTCTTGAATCCAGAGGCTTTATCTTTGGTATGCCGATCGCATATAATCTTCACAAACCCTTTGTTCTGGTCCGCAAAGCAGGAAAACTTCCATGTGAGACCGTTTCCAGAACCTATGAGCTGGAGTATGGAAGTGCAACTATCGAGATGCATAAGGATTCCATCAAGCCGGGACAGAAGGTTGTTATTGTGGATGACCTGATCGCTACGGGCGGAAGCGTGGAAGCTGCCATCAAGCTTGTGGAGGAGCTTGGCGGCGAGGTTGTCAAGGTGGTTTTCCTTATGGAGCTTGCAGGTCTGAAGGGACGTGAGCGTCTCAAAGGTTATGATGTGGCATCTGTGATCTGTTACGACGGAAAATGATTTTTTGTCGGTGGAAGGGGATGTGAACTGTTGTAGTCATACGGCAGTATGAAATTGTGCACAGGCAGGTGGGATTTAATGGCAGAGACAAAAAATACGGAAAAACAAAACATTGAGATACAGAAGGAAGAAGAAAAAAGAGAGTCTGTCCGGAAGGCAGATGCGGCGGTGAAATCCATGCATGATTTTACAAGCCCTGAGGTTCTTTATCAGGAGCTTATAAAAAGCGTGAAGAAATATCATCCGTCTACAGATATTTCCATGATCGAAAAGGCCTATAAAGTGGCCAGCGAGGCACATAAGGATCAGAAACGTAAATCCGGTGAACCTTATATCATTCATCCTCTCTGTGTTGCAATCATCCTTGCGGATCTTGAGCTGGATAAGGAGACCATAGTGGCAGGTCTTCTTCATGATGCGGTAGAGGATACCTGGATGACGTATGAAGAGGTGGAAAAGGAATTTGGTTCTGAGGTAGCACTTCTGGTAGATGGTGTTACCAAGCTGGGACAGCTGTCCTATTCCAAGGACAAGGTAGAGGTTCAGGCTGAGAATTTAAGAAAGATGTTCCTTGCAATGGCTAAGGATATCCGCGTCATCCTGATCAAGCTTGCGGACCGTCTTCATAATATGCGTACCCTGCAATATATGAGACCAGAGAAACAGCAGGAGAAAGCAAGAGAAACCATGGATATCTATGCTCCCATCGCGATGCGGCTTGGTATTTCCAAGATCAAGGTGGAACTGGATGATCTTTCTCTTAAGTATCTGAAGCCGGATGTTTACTATGATCTGGTAGAAAAGGTTGCTCTTCGCAAAAGTGCCCGTGAGGAATTTGTTAATTCTATCGTGAAACAGGTAAAGCAGCATATGGAGGATGCCAATATCAGGGCACAGGTGGATGGCCGTGTGAAGCATTTCTTCAGCATCTATAAGAAGATGGTCAATCAGGATAAAACCATTGATCAGATTTATGACCTGTTTGCTGTACGTATCATTGTAGATACTGTGAAGGACTGTTATGCAGCTCTTGGTGTTATCCATGAGATGTACAAGCCGATCCCCGGCAGATTCAAAGATTATATCGCAATGCCGAAAGCCAATATGTATCAGTCTCTGCATACAACACTGATCGGTCCTAACGGACAGCCTTTCGAAATCCAGATCCGTACATTTGAAATGCATAAAACCGCAGAATACGGTATTGCGGCTCATTGGAAATATAAGGAAACTTCCGATGGTAAGAAACCTGGAAAGAGTGAGGAAGAGAAGCTGAACTGGCTGCGCCAGATCCTGGAGTGGCAGCGTGACATGTCCGATAACCGGGAGTTCATGAGTCTTCTGAAAAATGATCTGGATCTTTTTGCAGACAGTGTTTACTGTTTCACTCCCCAGGGAGATGTAAAAACACTCCCAAATGGTTCTACGCCTATTGATTTTGCATACAGCGTGCACAGTGCAGTAGGAAACAAGATGGTAGGTGCCAGGGTCAATGGCAAACTTGTTCCTATTGAATATAAGATCAAAAACGGTGATCTTATTGAGATCATAACATCCCAGAATTCTCAGGGCCCCAGCCGTGACTGGCTGAAGATCGTAAAGAGCACACAGGCTAAGAATAAGATCAACCAGTGGTTTAAGAAAGAACTGAAGGAAGATAATATCCTGAAGGGTAAGGACATGCTGAATCAGTATGCCAAGACCAAGGGCTTTAAACCAGGCATATATACCAAGCCACAGTATATGGAATCGGTAATGCATAAATATGGTTTCCGAGACTGGGATTCTGTATTGGCAGCGATCGGACATGGCGGCCTGAAAGAAGGTCAGGTGTTTAACAAGCTGGTAGAAGCCTATGAGAGGGAGCATAAGAAGAATCTTACAGATGAACAGGTCCTGGAGGCAGCTTCTGAATCACAGGAGAAGCTTCACATTGCCAAGAGTAAGAGTGGCATTGTAGTAAAAGGCATTCATGATGTGGCAGTTCGTTTTTCCAAATGCTGTAGTCCGATCCCGGGAGATGAGATCGTAGGCTTTGTAACAAGAGGAAGAGGGATCACCATTCATCGTACAGACTGTGTGAATGTGCTCAACATGCCTGAGATTGACCGGAAACGTCTCATTGAAGCAGAGTGGCAGATGCCGGACAGAGCGGATTCCGAGAAATACGAAGCGGAGATCCAGGTTTATGCAAATAACCGTACCGGACTTCTGGTGGATATTTCCAAGATCTTTACAGAGAGGAAGATCGATCTTCGTTCCATTAACAGCCGTACCAACAAGCAGGAACGCGCCACGATTTCCATGTCCTTTAATGTATGCAGCAAACAGGAACTGAATTCTCTGATCGAAAAGATCCGTCAGGTTGAAAGTGTTCTTGATGTAGAGCGAACAACGGGCTGACCCGATAAACGGAGGAATTTTTATGAGTAAACTTGAAATGCAGCAGTGTGTGCTGGGCCAGGTGTTTACCAACTGCTATTTTCTGAAAAATAAAGAGACCGGAGAACTGCTGATCGTAGACCCGGGAGACTATGCAGAAAAAGTTTTTCAGAAAGTATCTCTTATGCAGGGAAAACCGGTGGGGATCCTTCTGACACATGGTCATTTTGATCACATCATGGCTGTAAAGGAAGTGAAGGAAAAATATCAGATCCCGGTTTATGCATGCAGGCAGGAAGAAGCAATGCTGGCAGAGCCCACGATAAATATGACTGCTGTTTATGGAAGTGCCTGTTCAATTAAGCCGGAGGTTCTTCTGGATGACGGGCAGATTTTCGAAGCGGCCGGATTTTCCATCCAGATGTTCCACACACCGGGACATACCAAAGGAAGCTGCTGCTATTATATCAAAGACGAAGGTGTGCTTTTCAGCGGAGATACATTGTTTTGCGGCTCTGTGGGAAGAACCGATTTTCCTGGCGGAAGTTCTGCTGAGATCGTAAGAAGCCTTCATAAGCTTGTGGATACTTTGCCGGAGGATACAGAAGTATTTCCGGGGCATGACGCATCCACAACCATTGGTTATGAAAAGAGGTATAATCCATTTGTATAAGATTGGCATTTTGTTTCAGAACAGAGATTTTGAGCATGATGTGTATGAACTGATCAAAGCGTTTTATCCCGGAAATGAGATCGTTTCTCTTTATGAAGAGGATGATGCGGATTATGATATCCGCTTCCGGGTCTTACGTGATGAAGAAGGTTATACCATCAGTTACAACAACGGAATAGAGAAAAAAACAGCTCATGGGGCTGTGATAGAAGGGCAATCCAGTGGAGAAGCTTCGGATGCCCTTATTTCTTGCAATGATGCCCATGATATCCGCAGAAAAAATAAAGACGCGATCAAATACGCCCTGTATCAGATGCTTTCCAAAGCTACAGGAAAGACACTTCCCTGGGGAAATCTTACAGGCATCCGTCCTGTGAAAATGGCTATGGGAATGCTGGAGTCCGGAATGAAAAATACGGAGATCGCCAGATATATGAGAGATCAGTATCTGGTAAGTCCGGAGAAAACAGCTCTTGCAGTTACCATCGCAAATCGTGAGCGGGATATCCTGAAAAACATTGATTATGAAAACGGTTACAGCCTTTATGTTGGCATTCCTTTCTGTCCGAGTATCTGTCTGTACTGTTCATTCAGTTCCTATCCGCTGGAGAGATGGCGTAAATATGTGGAGGCGTATCTGGACGCGCTGGTAAAGGAAATCCGGGCTGTTTCCGGGATGATGAAAAACCGGAAGCTGGATACGGTCTATATCGGTGGGGGAACACCTACCACACTGGAGCCGGATCAGCTTCGGAGACTTCTTGGCGCGATCACGGAATATTTTCCCTGTGAGGAGCTGGAAGAATTTACGGTTGAGGCAGGAAGACCGGACAGTATAACCTTGGAAAAGCTTCAGGCGATCCGGGAGTTTCCGGTTACCAGGATTTCTGTAAATCCACAGACCATGAATCAGGAAACCCTGGATATCATTGGTAGACGTCATACAGTAGAACAGACAAAGAATGCGTTTCATCTGGCAAGAAAAGCCGGATTCGACAATATCAATATGGATCTGATCGTGGGTCTTCCCGGCGAAGATATCACAAAAGTGCAGCATACACTGGACGAGGTAAAAGCTCTCGGGCCGGACAGCCTGACCGTACATTCTCTTGCTGTAAAGCGTGCGGCAAGACTGATTATTTTCCGTG
>ERZ1032794.639-NODE-639-length-10134-cov-4.891259_pt1 | contig 10134 bp, 10 predicted proteins | sample MGYA00516957_ERZ1032794 | MGnify/ENA primary metagenome ERZ1032794 (study PRJEB33719, sample SAMN04262543) | wastewater metagenome | biome: sewage system; feature: street-access sewage; material: sewage | place: Peru: Lima | collected 2013-01-15 ... | reverse complement strand
CACTCGTAAATCACTAGCTCCGGGGAAACCTTTGACATAAATCTTAAAGAAACGATGTAATCCCACAATTGAGCGTGGAACTAACTCACCATACTTATCTTGTAAATCAATTTGTTTATGAAGAAGTCCTAGTAACTCTTCTGACGTGTGCTCTCTAGGCTCTTTTTCAAAGCAATAAGGGTTTTTAAATACGCCTCGGCCAATCATAATACCGTCCACGCCGTACTCTTCAGCTAATTTTAAGCCCATCTCACGGTCTAATATATCTCCATTAATTGTGATTAATGTTTGTGGGGCTACTTTGTCACGAATGGCAATCACTTGAGGAATTAAGTCCCAATGCGCTTCTACTTTACTCATTTCTTCTCGTGTTCTTAAGTGAATTGATAAGTTAGCAATATCTTGTTTTAGGACATGAGTCAACCACTCTTCCATTTCACCTAATTCTTTAAAACCAAGACGTGTTTTCACACTGACAGGTAACCCGCCAGCTTTAGCTGCTTGAATTAACTCTGCAGCTACTTCAGGACGCAAAATCAAGCCGCTTCCTTTACCTCGGTCTGCTACATTAGGGACTGGACATCCCATATTAATATCGATTCCTTTAAAGCCCATCTCAGCCATGCCAAGACTCATCTCACGGAAGAAATCTGGATTATCTCCCCAAATATGAGCCACAATAGGTTGCTCATCTTCAGTAAAAACTAAACGCCCACGAACGCTATCACGTCCATCAGGATGGCAATAACTATCTGAGTTAGTAAACTCCGTAAAAAACACATCTGGAGCTCCTGCTTCTTTTACAACGTGACGGAATACGACATCAGTCACGTCTTCCATTGGTGCTAACACAAAAAAAGGCTTTGGTAAATCAGCCCAAAAATTTTCAGTCATTTATTAATCTCCGTTCTATTGATACCTCTTGTATCCTCTTGTCTAAAAGCATGTTTATTATACTAAGAAAAGTCAAAAGAATCAAAAAGCTGAGACGATTATTGATACTCATCTCAGCATATATTCTTTATAATTCAATCAACTCATGAAGTAGACTAATCATATTTTCAAAACCTGTCTCTGTCACAAGAATCTGGTCTTCAATCCGAATACCACCCCAACCTGGAATGTAGATACCTGGCTCAACTGCTACGACATGACCTGCTTCTAGTGTCCCTTCATTTTGAGCTGTTAGCATGGGTGTTTCATGTAAGTACATACCAATTCCGTGACCGATGTTGGCATAAATATACTCTTCATAAGGTGTTCCTTTCACTGCATGTAAAGAGGCTTCATGTATGTCTTGAATCTTAGCCCCTGCTTTTATCACACTTAGTGAGTCTTGAAGCATTTGTTTTTCAATCGCGTAAACTTCTCGTTGCTGCTCCGTTGCTTTTCCAACAACGACTGTTCGAGTCATGTCAGATAAATAGCCATTAAACTGACAACCAAAGTCCATTAATAGTAAATCCCCGTACTCAATTGATTTCGATGAAGGAATACCGTGTAATAAAGAAGTGTTGGCTCCAGAAATAATAATATTGCCATACGGTTGTGGATCTGCACCTTCTTCTACCATGTAGAGTGCTAATTTTGCCCCTAATTCTTTTTCAGTATCTCCCACTTTGATTTCTTTTAATAAACGAGTCAGCGCTCGACAAGAAATATCACAGGCATTACGCAAATATTGAATTTCTTGTGGGGTTTTAATTTCTCTAAAGGCTTCAATAAAGTGTTGGGTTGGCCCTAAGTCTGCTTTGACTACTTCTTTAACCCCCGCATATTCTTCAAAAACTACTTGGTCTGCTTCAAAGCCTATTTCCTTAAGATTTTCTTTTGCAACAACAGACTGAAGAGCTGCTCCGTGACCTAAAGCTCGCCAATTAATAATCGTGTAATCAGGAACTTCAATAGAAGCTTGCTCTGTGTATCTAGGATCCGTCAAGATGTACTGATGGGTTAGCGTGACTAAAAGAGCAGAGTCCTCTCCCTTAAACCCACTAATATAGCGAATATTAGGTGTTTTTTGAATAAAGAAAGCATCCAACTGATTCTTTTCAAGATAATCTCGTAATCTGTCAATAGGTGTCATAGTCAATCAAGCTCCTTAACGTTTTTCCTCATTATATCAAATAGACAACAAAAGCACTAAACACAAATCTAAAATGCAGATTGTGTTTAGTGCTTTTTTAATGGTTATTTCATATCAAATAATTGAGCGTTCTTAACGTCTTCAATGGTTTGTGTTCCTGCTAATTGCATTACACGTTTTAAATCTGTTTCAAAATATTCTAAAACAGATTTAACTCCTTTGTAACCACCTAAAGCTAAACCAAATAACACGGGACGACCAACAGCAATAATATCTGCTCCACTAGCTAATGCTTTAAAGATATGCTCACCACGGCGAACACCACTGTCAAAGACGATTGGTACTTGACCAGCAACAGCTTTAGAGATAGCCTCTAGTGTTTCAAACGAACCTGGGGCGTTGTCTAATTGACGACCTCCATGATTAGATACCCAAACGCCTGATGCGCCTGCACCAATAGCAAGTAAGGCGTCTTCTGGTGTTTGAATCCCTTTAACAAATACAGGTAATCCTGAATACTCAGCAATAAATTTAACATCTGATGGTTCAATTTTCTGTTTTGATTGGGCATAGATATTATTAAGGGACATGTTCTCACCAGAACCTGTTAAGTAACGAGACACGATTGGCATACCAAATGGGTACACAAATTTATTTGTAATATCACGTTCACGGTTACCACTTAATGTGGCATCAGCTGTTAAAATAATCGCTGTTGCGCCATCTTGTTTGGCTTCATCTAAGATGTTTTTGTTCATCTCTTCATCTTTACTCATGTAAATTTGGAACCAACGAGGGTTACCATTTAAGCCTTTGTCAATTTCTTCAAAGGTTGCACCTGAGTAAGCACTGATTGACATAATTGTTCCACCAAATTCAGAAATACCACGAGCAGTTCCTGCTTCTTTTGTCGCATGAGCTAAACCATGTGCTGCAATAGGTGCCATAATGAATGGTACTTTTAAGTCATGCTCAAAAATAGAAGTTGATGTATCTGGGTTTTCAACGTTTGCTAACACGCGAGGTAAGATTCCTTTTTTATCCCAAGCTGAATCATTTCTTTTTAAGGTAAATTCTTTACCAGAACCACCTGCCATGTAATCAAACCCACCTTTAGGAACAACATGACTTGCTGCTTCTTCTAAATGATAAGTACTGATAACTTCGATTTCTTGTTCCACTGTTGGTGCATCGTATTTTACTTGTTCGCTCATTTAAATAACCACCTTATTTAATATATTAGTTGACTAGAAAAACAAATTTGTGATTGGTCCTGTTAATGGTGCTAATAGAACCACTGTAATACCTGTAATAACAATTGATAAACCTGACATAGCTCCTTGAACTTCACCTAATTCAATCGCTTTTGATGTTCCTACGGCATGGGCTGAACTACCAAAGGCAACTCCTTGTGCTACTGGATCGGTGATTTTAAACACCTTCATAATCCAAGGTCCTACTAAAGCACCCACAACACCTGTAAAAACGACTACGGCAACAGTCAAGGAAACAATACCGCCTAAAGCACTTGATACATCGACGGCAATAGCTGTAGTAATGGATTTAGGAATTAAGGTCATCACAAGATCTTTGTCTAATTTCAATAACAACGAGAAGAAATAAACCATCGCTGTATGAAAGACAACTCCTGTTAGAATACCTGTTAAAATAGCTGGATAATAACGTTTGAAATAATCAAAGTTATGCTCTAGTTTAATTGCCAGAGCAACTGTAGCTGGTGTGATAAACAAACTAAATAGTTGCCCACCTTGTTGATACGTCTCTAAAGGAATATTAAAGATCATTAGTAACCCAATAATAATCGTAATAGAGAATACTAAGGGGTTGAACAAAGGATTAAGCGGCCACTTGTTTTTTAGTTTATTACCTAATAAATAAAGACCTGCAGTAAGAGAAATCCATAAAAACGGACTCGTAATCAATTTAGTCCACATGAGTTGTTTCGCCTTCTTTCTCTTCTAGGTTGTGTTCCATTTGTTGCAACACTTTCTTATCAAACCTGCGCTTCAAGCTTTGAACCACTCGTCCAATAAAAGCCATCATTAAAGCTGTCGTGATGACAATAATCAGTAATAACTGCCACCATGTATCAGCTAACGTATCGAAATTCGCCATTAAACCAACTCCTGCTGGTACAAAGAAAATTCCCATGTTGTTAGTTAACCATGTTCCCACATCTTCTACTGATTTCATTGGGACAATCTTATAATGAAGAGCCAAGAATAATAAGACCATTCCTATGACACTGCCTGGTATTACCATGACGTTTAAAAAGAGAAGTGATAATAACTCTCCTAAAAAAGCAAACAACATGATAATAAATAACTCCTTAATTAGTTTCACAAAAATCCATCCTCCTACTACCTGTAAACGTTTTAACGAGAACAATATATCACGCAATTCTATCTTTGGATAATATTGATTAATTATGTTACCATAAGTAAAATTTATGTTAAGACTCAGATCATACATTTTACTTATGATAAAATTCACAATCAAAGGAAGAATATAATGAATATCAAAGATTTGACTTACTTTAATCACCTAGCACAAACACTTAGCTTTACAGAGACAGCGTCCCATTTCTACATCTCTCAGCCTTCTATTTCTATGGCTGTTAAGCGACTTGAAGAAGAACTTGATACTCTCTTGATCGATCGAAAAAATAATCACAAAAAACTCGCATTGACCGAAACAGGTCACATTCTTTTAAAATACTCTCAGGAAATTATCACATCGATTGAGCAAGCTCACGAAGAAATCCATGATTTTAATCATCAAATCGTTTATTTTGGCTTACTTCCAACAATTGGTGGTCATTTCATGCCAGAATTATTGCCAAACCTCGTTAAATACGCAGATTCTCTTAACTTAATAGAAGAAGAAAGCTCTGATGTGATGCTAGAGCTTGTCACCTCAGGAGATGTACCACTTGCTATTATTGCCAGTGATTTTTCTCCCGTTGATTCTTTTCACTTAATGCAGATTCCTTTGCAGCAAGAAGAAATGTCTGCTTGGGTGTCTAAGAATCATCCTTTTGCTAAGAAAAAACGATTAACGATTCAAGATATTGAAAGTACCTCTTGCATCAGCCTTGACAAAGGGTACCTCCATGAGCGAATCTTTCAAAAATGGTTAGATGACAATCAGGTTAAAACGCCGCAAATTCTTTATACAAAAGAAATTCGAACGGCTGTTTCAGTGGCTGCCTCAACCAATATGGTAGCTTTTCTGAGTGATATAATTGTCCCAAAACATACTTCTCTTGTCAAAGTTCCTATTGAAAATTCACCTAATATTTTAATCAGTTTAATCGTCAATCAAAGTCGAAACTTCAATCAATTTCAACGAAGTTTTAATGAAGCTGTCATTGACCTTACTAAAGGGATTAGCTAAAGTCTTAAAAAATACGGCTACAAACCTTGATATAACAACAAGTGCAATTCTTTTCTATCGACTTTTCACCCAAAGTGACATACATTGGATTGAGAAGAAATACCCAAAACTAGTAAATTGTAGGTGAAGATAAATGGAAATCAGTCAAATGCTAAAAGAACAAAGAAAAAAATATGAGTTGACCCAGGAAGACTTATCGGAGAAAATATTTGTTTCAAAGAAAACTATCTCCAATTGGGAAACAGGAAAAACAACTCCTGATATTGATAGCTTAATTCGCTTAGCAAAACTATTCGATTTATCTCTCGATGAATTACTATTGGAGGGATCTACGATTGTGGAAGAAATGAAAAAGAAAGAAGTCGCTTATCAAGCGCAAAAAATTAGCGTCTTAGGAACAGGATTAACCAACGCCTTATTAATGATCTTTTTATTTATACCAGGTGTCTCTGACTACTTTTATATGTCAGACGCCATGTATGGTCTTTTATTACTCATCATTTTGGCTAACGGCTATTCTTTCTTACATCACCAAAAAGAAGTGAAGCAGTACCTAGGAACAGATTTAGAAATCAAGCAGTTCACCCGAATTAACTTTGTTTATGCTGCTATTCCTAGTATTTTTATTGTAATTAAATTGGTACAACGTTTTTGGTCGTAATACAAATAACAAAAAACCATCTAGATAAGAGGTCTTAAAGGACCCTTTTTCTAGATGGTTTTTTTCATTTAAAGACAACCTACTTCTCTCTTAAAAGACGTGATATACTGTAACTAAAGTAGCACGTTAGGCCAATCAATCCTTTGTTTAGTGCTATTTACTAACTTTTCCATTATGCTTCAACTATCAAAGAGTTAAAGGAGATTTTTTATGGATATCGGTACGAAAATAAAATCATTAAGACAAACAAATAACCTAACTCAACAGGATTTAGCAGAAAAAATAAACGTTTCCGCTCAATCTATTTCCAATTGGGAACGTGGGAAAGACTATCCAGATATTGGCAACATCATTCACCTATCTGATTTTTTCAAAGTCTCTCTAGATGTTCTTATTAAAGAAGACGTAGAGTTTAAAGAAGCTTTGATAAATAACAAAGTTGACCATCAAGTCTATTCTTTCTTTAACCTAATGCTTCTATTAGTCTTTGTTCTTATTTTAGGATTAAGTATTTATACGATTGTCATCAGTGGCTTTGATCAAAAAACCTTATTTGGTTTAGTCGTTGGGTCATTTGGTGTGATTGATTTTGGCATGAAAGTCTACAGAAAAAAAGCAGCTTCAGCTAGTTAGCTGATAAAGCTGCCATTGTAATATAATTATAAGGTTGGTTGAAGTGAGGTAAAAAGAATATGTCTAATAAAGCTAATTCGTCAACTGTCACTTGTTTTGCTATCGCTAGTGAGAACATATGAATTCCCATAGACATATCTCCCTTAGAACTCATCTGAGCTCCTAAAACACGTCGACTAACCTGATCATACACAATTCTTAGTTTTACTTGTTCATTGTCTTTCATAAAACTTGGTTTTTGTAAGTCTTCAAAATCAGTCACTGCTACCTTAAAGCCCAGTGTCTTAGCTTTTTCATACGAAATACCCGTTGATACCATGTTTTGGCCAAAAATACTAATGCCGTTTGAACCTTGAACTCCTAATGATTTTAGCTCTGATCCGCCAATACTGTGTCCAGCTACTATCCCAGAACGAACAGCATTAGTTGCCAAAGCAATATGAGTCACTTCATTTAAAGCATTTGAATAGATAGTGGCACAATCCCCAATCGCATATACATCTGCTAAATTAGTTCTTTGATGCTCATCTACTAAGTAGGCTTTTTCTTTTGATAAAGTCAAACGACCTTGTCCTAAGTCAACATTAGGAGTAAAACCAAGGGCATTTACCACTAAATCAACAGGATACTCTCCTTTATCCGTAACAATACCACTTACTTTATTGTCCAAGGAAGTCATTTTATTTTTAGCTATTTGTGTATCTGAATTAACTTTAATCTCCTGAACTAACTCTTCAATGCAACGTAAAAAGACATCCATGACATCATTTTTCTGATACGACATAACTTTTTCATTTAAGTGCAGTTCAACGCCATTCTCACTTAATGTGTTCGACATATCCTCTGATAACCAGGCATCATAATAAGCAGATAATACCTGACTTTCAATATCAAAAAGCAACACATTTTTTCCTCTTCTTTTAATAGCTTCTGCCATCTCAACACCAATATAACCAGCCCCAACCACAGCCACATTTTGTACCATTGGGTCATCTAATTCTTCATCAACAACCATACAGTCTTCAAAAGTTTTTAAACAATGAATGCCTGCATAATCATTGCCTGGTAAATTAAGATTAATTGGTTTTGATCCTGTTGCCAAGACTAGATTGTCATAAGTTTCTTCAAATGTCTCTCCATTAACACGACAACAAGAAACGATTTTTTTATCAAAATCAACGGAAGCGACACTAGTCTCCATATGAATCGCCGCCCCTTTTTCTTCAAAGGCTTCTTTATTTGTATAAAACAGCGTCTCATAAGAATCAATTTGTCTGCCCACCCATAATGGAGAGCCACAACCTAAATAGCTTAAACTATTACTTTTATCAATCATAACCACTTGTTGATCTGGGTAATGATCTAACAACGTATTAGCTGCGGCAATTCCTGCATGGTTAGAGCCAATAATAACTGTTTTTACCATCGTTCTCCTCCTTAATCAAATATAAAGCTAGAGCCTAGACTTCTCTAGGCTCTAATTGTTGTATTTTATTTGCCGCTTAATGGTAAAATTGATTCCACTTCAGCATGTGGTCTTGGAATAACATGAACTGATAATAACTCACCAACACGTTCTGCTGCTGCCGCTCCTGCATCAGTTGCTGCTTTAACAGCACCAACATCACCACGAACCATAACTGTAATAATACCGCCACCAACTTTTTCTTTACCTACTAATGTTACATTAGCTGCTTTCACCATTGCGTCTGCTGCTTCAATTGATCCGATTAATCCTCTTGTTTCTACCATTCCTAGTGCATCTGATTTCATCTGTATTTCCTCCTAATTAAAGTTTGTTTTTTTATTATTTTAAAATGTCAATTCTAGTACTTGAAGTAACGCCTAAAGCGTTGGCTTCCTCAGTATCTATATGACACTCTAATCCTGAATTTGCTGTTGCTCTAATAATCACGTTGTTAAGAACGCCACCTCTTGGTCCATCAAATTCAATAGAAACCTGCTCACCATCGACTACACCAAAATGTTTAGCCTCTTCTGGTAACATATGAATATGACGTTGAGCCACAATCACACCTTGAGTTAGTTGAACTGATCCCTTTGGTCCAATCACAGTCGCTCCTGGTGTCCCGTTTAAGTCACCAGATAAGCGAAGCTCGCCTTTAATACCTAATTTAAACGTATCTCCTTGAAGAATCTCAATTTGAGACACAGGTCTTGCTGGACCTAACACACGAATTTTTTCTAAAACTCCTTTTGGTCCACAAATCGTTACACACTCTTTACAGGCATATTGACCTGGTTGAGATAAATCTTTTAATTTAGTTAACTCATATCCTTTGCCAAATAAAGAATCAATATCAGCTCTTGATAAATGAGCGTGGCGATTAGAAATGCCTACTGGTATTGTTTTAGCTATTTCTGTTACAGGTGATTGTTGGTTTTTAGAGAGTTTTCCTTCAACAAGAATACTCAACACCCGGTCTAGTACTTCTTCATATTGCTCCATCACATTCACTCTTTCACTATTGATTCATTTCTTTTAACAATTGTTTGACAACATCCTCTAATTTAGCCACGTCTAAGCCTTCTGCTGATGAGTTACTCGCTTCAAATGATTTTTGAATGTCTGCAGGGCTCTTAGAAAAACCTTTATCACAAGTTACTTCTTGAGCGCCTTCACTTAATCCATAATCAAATAACGTATCCTCAGCCACTAGCGTTCTAACATCTTTTAACCCATAAGCAACCTTTTTAATGTTTAAGAGGTTTTTAGGACTAACATTTTCTGATACAGAACTACCACCAAAAGTTCCACAACCTAATGTGAAGGAAATTGGTAAACCAGTACTAATACCTGTTCCACCTTGGCTGCCTCCGGTATTAACTAAAATTCTTGACGCTGGTTTAGCGGCAAATTTTAGTACCATATCTCGGTCATTTGTATGAATACTCATCGTATGACCAATACCATTTTGTAGTAATTCAATACTTAAATGACAAGCTTCTTCCCAGTTATTAACCACATAAAAGCCTAAAACCGTTGTTAATTTTTCAAAGGATAACGGGTAACCTTGACCCACACCTTTTTGTGGTCCTACTAATACTTTTGTACCACTTGGTACGCTGATACCAGCTGCTTCTGCAATCACATCTGCTGAACGTCCAACAAATTGTGCATTCATCGCATGACCATTTTTAAACAACAATTGACACACTTTGTCTGTTTCTTCCTCAGACATAAAGTAGCCACCTTGTCGGTTTAACTCAGAAATAACTTCCTCTTGGTTAACAGTCTCACAGATGATAGCTTGTTCTGACGCACAGATAGTTCCATTATCAAATGTTTTACTAGCGATAATTTTTTCGACAGCGT
>ERZ1032794.623-NODE-623-length-10263-cov-4.608346_pt1 | contig 10263 bp, 9 predicted proteins | sample MGYA00516957_ERZ1032794 | MGnify/ENA primary metagenome ERZ1032794 (study PRJEB33719, sample SAMN04262543) | wastewater metagenome | biome: sewage system; feature: street-access sewage; material: sewage | place: Peru: Lima | collected 2013-01-15 ... | reverse complement strand
ATGTATAGTATTAAATAAGAAATAATATTACAAATAAAATAACAAGGAGTGAGTACATGGTATTTAATACAGGCGCAGCCCTTTTGGATGCGATTGTTCTTGCTGTCGTGTCAAAGGAGGAAGAAGGAACCTACGGATATAAGATCACGCAGGATGTGCGGAAAGCGATTGAGGTTTCAGAATCCACACTGTATCCGGTTTTGCGAAGACTGCAAAAGGATGGATACCTGATCGTGTATGACAGGGAGTGCGGAGGAAGAAACCGGAGATATTACCAGATTACGGAGACCGGCGAAGAAAAGCTGGCAGAATACCGCAGCGAGTGGGAATCGTATTCTTCGAAAATATCAGAACTATTTTCAGGAGAGGAGTCAGAAGAATGAATAAAGAAGAATTTTTAAAACGTCTGGAGCAGCTGCTTTCGGATATTTCAGAGGAAGAGAGAGCGGATGCACTTGCCTTTTACAGAAGTTATTTTGAGGATGCCGGAATTGGAAATGAGGCATCGATCTTAGAGGAACTGGAGTCGCCGGAGAAGGTGGCGGAAGTGATCAAGAAAGATCTTGGGGTGAGTGAAACGGCTGATGCGGAAACACCTGAGGAAGATGTGCGCAGCGAAAAAAATGAGACTCATACAGAAGGAACATCTGGGGATGGTCAAAATGCCAAAACACGAATGGATGATCCATATATGAACAGTTTATATGGAAGCAGTACTTACGGGTCAGGTAATTATGAGCAGAAGAATACTGCTTATACCGGCGGAACTTATGGCAGTCAGAATACGTCCGGCCAGATCGATATAGAGAATCTGAAAAAGGAAAATCAGAAGAATAAAACAGAAAAAACAGTTTTATGGGTGATCCTCGCAGTTTTGACAAGCCCGGTCTGGATCACGGTTGCAGCGGTTCTGGCGGCGATTCTTGTAGCAGTTTTAGCGTGTGTGTTTGCAGTGGCAGTCAGCATTGTTGCAGTGATGGCGGCGTTAGTGATCACTGGATTTGTATTGGCAGGCATTGGTGTCGGATATCTTTTCACAAAAGGCGTGGCAGTAGGTCTTGGACTGTTAGGCGGTGGACTTTTGGTTCTTGCGCTTGGAGTACTTGCAGTGTGGCTTGTGGTATGGTGCTTTGGCTGGTTTGTCCCATGGGCAGTGAAAGGCATTGCAGGGCTTTGCAAAAAGGCATTTAGTAAGACGAAGAGAGGAGTGTGAGATGAAATGAAAAAATTTACAAAGATTATGTTGATCATTGCAGGAAGCTTAGCCGCACTCGGAATTGTTTTCAGCGGTATCGCTGCAGTGATGGGAGCCGGATGGTCAACGATCCATCGGAAAGCACTTGCCGGTGAACTTGATTTTGGCAACTGGCATATTGGCAATGGAGTTTATTATGCTTATGATCAGGGACATGGCATCTTGGATCATTTTTGGGATGATGATTATGATGATTGGGATGATGATTATGATGACGATGATGATTGGGACGACGACTGGGATAATGACGACTGGGATGATGAGGATGACGAGCTCATGGATGATAATAGGGCGGTGGAGAGTTTTGGTTCCTGGATCCTGAATCTTACGGATTTGAAGAGTGAACCGGCAGGAACGGAAAGCTGCATTATACCTTATCCGGCATCAGAAGCTGCTTCCCTGAAACTGGAACTGGATGTGGTAAATGAACTTATTTTTGAAGTGTCGGATTCTGCGGATGAGATCAGTATTAAAATGGAAAATGGGTATCAGGATTATCTTTCTACAAAACAGAAGGATTCCAATCTGAAGGTATCCTATCACAGCGGACACCACCATTTTGAGAAAGGACCGACCTTTACGGTAGTTCTGCCAAGACAGTGCGAAAATCTGACACTGGACATTGTAGTGGGAGCCGGGGATATTTCCATGGAAAGCGAAGCGTTTACGGCAAGAAAAGTAAATGTGTCTGTTGGAGTGGGAGAACTCTCTGTGAATCAGATTTCAGCCAGCGAGAAAGCCGTGTTTGAAGTTGGTACAGGAGATGTGTCGATTCTGAATGGACAGTTCCCGAAAGTGTCTATCGAAGCAGGAGTTGGAGATGCCGTGTTCAGCGGAAGCGTTTCAAACAAACTGGAAGTGGAGGCAGGAACCGGCGATGTCAATGTCTCTCTTACCGGAACAGAGAAAAGCTATGCATTTGATCTGTCTGCCGGACTTGGAGAAATCAGGTTGAACGGGCAATCGAAAGGGGCTTTTGATGCGGAGTATGAGACCGGCAGCAACGGCGGAGCAGAAGTGGAACTGACTGCAGGAGTGGGAGATATTTCTGTTTTGACACAGCAGTAAAAGAGATAAAAAATAGATGGTTTACATTTTTTGTCTTTATGGTATAATATAAAAATAAAAAGGTGCTGCCGATAGACGGTTAGCCTAGATTATATGTGTTATGTAAAAATAACCGCAACCTTGGCCGGGGCGGTTATTTTTTTCTGCCGTGATTATCTTTCACGATGAGGTAAAATAATCCGGCAACACTAATTAACAAACTCATTAACTGCAAAAGTTCACTTGTTGTTATCATTAGTATCCCCTCCATTTCAGGTAAAAAATTCCTAATCTTTGTCTTTTTAATCACAATATGATATGATGAACACGAAAGAAAAAACATACAAGAATTCGTATATTTTAATAAGAAGAACAGGAGCAGGGGAATGGGAAAAAGAACACGGATTGTTTTATATGCACTGTCACTTGTGACAATGCTTGCAATGGTGACACTGATTATTTTTTCACATGGAAGACAGAGCGGTGAGCCGGCGAAAGATGTGCTGTCCGAGACGGATATCAGCAGCACGGAGGAACCGGTTCAGATACCGGAAGCGGAAGAATCAGAAGAGACGGAAGCAGCAGACGGGCAGAACAGGATCCAAAACGACACAGAACAGGAAGAAGTGGACATAGCAGATGACACAACACTGATTTTTGCAGGGGATGTACTGTTTGCAAACGCCTTTAAAAGCAACTATGATGCGGGCGGAATTGAAAAAGTGATCGAGCCGCAGCTGCTGCAGGAGCTGCAGGATGCAGATATTTTCATGGTGAATAATGAGTTCCCATTCAGTAACCGTGGAGAGCCGATGGAGGACAAACAGTTTACGTTTTGCTGTGATCCGAAATATGTGAAAGCTTTAAATGAGATGGGCGTGGATATTGTATCACTCGCCAACAATCACACCTTAGATTATGGAAGAGATGCGTTGTCTGATACGTTTACGACACTGGACGGAGCCGGTATTTTGTATGCAGGAGCCGGAGAGACTAAAGAACGCGCATATGAATTGCAGATTATCGAGAAAAATGGAAAAAAATTCGGATTTCTTGCGGCATCCCGCGTGGTGCCGGAATCAAACTGGAAAGTGGAAGAACGGACACCGGGAATGCTGACCGCTTATGATGATACAAAATTGGTACAGTTGATCAAAGAAGCCCGGAGCGGATGTGATTTTCTGTCGGTCTATATCCACTGGGGCGTGGAATACGATGCGTATCCGCAGGACTATCAGACAAAGATTGCCACAGATTGTTTTAATGCAGGGGCAGATCTGATCCTTGGAGCACATACACACTGTTTACAGGGAATTTCCTATATCAGTGGGAAACCGGTCTTTTACAGCCTTGGAAACTTTGTGTTTGGACAGAACATTGATAAGACGGCTGCAGTGAAAGTACAGGTTTCGTCCGATGGAACCGTATCTTATGGATTACTTCCGGTTTATGCGGCGGGGGGCACAACAAAACTGATGGATACAAACAGTGCATCTGCGCTGTATCAGTATATGACACAGATTTCAGATGGCGTTACGATCGGTGCGGATGGAAAAATCAATTAAAGGGGAGAAGAACATGAAAAAGAAACTTATGAGAATGCCGAAGGTGGTTACGATACTCGTTGCGGTACTGATCGTAGCTATTTTTCTGGGAAGTATGGATGTGGCAGCGTTTTTTCTTGCCGATACAGTTTCGCTTCCGGGTTATGGAAGCAGTATGATCGCAGAGTTTATGGCAGGAGTGGTTGCATTTCTGCTTTTGTGCCTGTTTGGTTATCTTGGAGTGCTGGGAGAAAAAGGAAAGGGATTTATCCATGGCCTTTATATCGGCGGATTCCTGACAGGATACTGTTGTCTGGAACTGGCGGCACAGCTTTATGTACAGATGATGACACCGGATGCAAAAGTCGTATCTGCATTGGAAATCCTGTTTTTTGCTGCAACCATGTTTCTGATCGGATGGACGGAGGAACTTATTTTCCGCGGTGTGATCCTGAATCTGTTTCTGGAACGTTTTTCCAAAACGAAAAGAGGGATTCTCTGGGCGGTCATTCTCAGTGGTGTATTGTTCGGGGCGGTACATTTGACAAATATTTCACAGGGAGTGACTGTGACGAGTGCGATGATCCAGGCAATCAACGGAGCGTTTTTGGGTGTGATCTTTGGCGCAGTTTATGCCCGGTCAGGAAATATCTGGCTTGTAATGACTTTTCATGCACTGGTCGATTTCGCAAGTCTGATGGGCAGCGGAATTTTTGGAACTGGAACAACTGTGGAACAGATCAACCAGATGTCTGCCGCTAATTTGATTGCCGTTCCTGTTTTGCTGATTCCGTGTATTGTGCTGCTTCGCCCGAAAAAACTTCTGGAGATGGAGCAGGAGGCAAATCATATCGTGGTGTTTGAAACATTCGAGGAGGCAGACCGGAATGCTGCTCTGTCGCTCGCACTTGGAATGATATCCATTCTGACAGGCTTTATGGGATATGGTCTTGGTATTGGGATCGCTGGGCTGATCGGTGGCAGACTTTCAAGAAAGGTGCAGCCGGAGAAAAACGGAATGGCACTGGCGGGTATGATTTTATCCGGAATCGGTATGGCGGTATCGATCATTGGAATGATCGTGCTGTGTTTTGTCTATTCAAATCTGAATGGTCTCTCTGCCGTTATGATGATGAATGGTGTGAAGTGATTTTAAGACAAATAAGCTAAAACAAGTTTACATTTACTAAAAATAAGGTTATTATTTCAATAACCTTTTGAGAGAGCGGTAAAATCTTTCAAAAATAGCAGGAAGAAGATAGGAGAATTGCGATGAGTTACATGGAAACCTACAGAGAATGGTGTACAAACCCATATTTTTCAGAGGAAACAAGAGCAGAATTAGAAGCAATCAAAGACAACGAAGCAGAGATCGAGGATCGCTTCTACCGTCAGCTTGAGTTTGGAACCGGAGGACTTCGAGGTGTGATCGGAGCAGGAACGAACCGTATGAACATCTACACTGTAAGACAGGCGACACAGGGACTTGCAAACTATATCATTTCCCAGAACGGACAGGAAAAAGGAGTTGCCATCGCACACGATTCCAGAATCATGTCACCGGAATTTGCCGAGGAGGCAGCACTCTGCCTGAATGCAAACGGAATCAGGGCTTATGTGTTTGACAGCCTTCGCCCGACACCGGAGCTTTCATTTGCAGTCCGTGAACTTGGCTGTGTTTCAGGAATTGTGATCACAGCAAGCCATAACCCAAGAGAATATAATGGATACAAAGTTTACTGGGAGGATGGTGCACAGATCACACCGCCTCATGATAAAAATATCCTTGCAGAAGTTGCAAAAGTAACTTCTTTAACACAGGTTAAGACTATGGAAAAAGAGGATGCCGTGAAAGCCGGACTTTTTGAGACGAGCGGAAAAGAAATCGACGACCGTTATATGGAAGAACTGAAAAAACAGTCCATCCATCCGGAAATCATCAAAGAGATGGCAAAGGATATCAAGATTGTATACACACCGCTACATGGAACCGGAAATCTCCCGGTGCGCCGTGTGTTAAAAGAACTTGGATTTGAAAATGTCTATGTTGTAAAAGAGCAGGAACTTCCGGACGGAAATTTCCCGACCGTAGCATATCCAAACCCGGAATCTCCAAAGGCATTTGAACTTGCCTTAAAACTTGCAAAAGAAGTGGATGCAGACATCGTGCTTGCGACAGATCCGGACGCAGACCGTCTTGGCGTATACTGCAAAGACACAAAGACCGGAGAGTATGTGACTTTCACCGGAAATATGTCCGGAATGCTCATAGCAGAATATATTTTAAGAGAGAAAACGGCAACCGGAACGATGCCGGAGAATCCTGCACTTGTAGAGACTATCGTTACAACGGACATGGCAAAAGCGATGGCAGCTTCCTATGGCGTGGCACTGATCGAGGTACTGACCGGATTTAAGTATATCGGAGAGCAGATCAAATGGTTTGAACAGAACCACTCCCACAACTATGTATTCGGTCTGGAGGAGAGTTATGGATGCTTAGCCGGAACATATGCAAGAGATAAAGATGCCTGCGTAGCAGTCATGATGTTGTGCGAGGTGGCTTCCTGGTGCAAAAAACATGGAAAAACATTGTGGGATGCCATGATCGACCTGTATGAGAAATACGGTTACTACAGAGAGGGACTTTCCACGATGACCTTAAAAGGAATCGACGGAGCCGCCCAGATCCAGCAGATGATGAGTGATATGCGGAACAATCCAATGAAAACACTCGGTGGATTTGAAGTGCTTGCAGTCCGCGTTTACTAAGAGGATACAAGAAAAGATTTAAAGACCGGGTAAGTGACAAAAACAGGACTTCCGGCTTCCAATGTTTTATATTATGAACTTTCTGACAATGCATGGTGCTGTGTGCGCCCGTCCGGAACAGAGCCTAAGATCAAATTCTACTATGGAGTCAAAGGCACCTCTTTGCAGGATGCAGAGGAAAAACTGGGAGCATTAAAAAAGGATCTTGTGGAAGAATAGATAAATGAATATTTGCAGAAGTTGTGATCGCCTCTGAGAAGAAGTAAATATATAATTTAGATTTAATATTTATACCAAAATAAACACCCAGAATCAGAGACAGAGAAGGAGAATCACATGTTTGATGACAAATTTGTCTGGGGCGTGGCAAGCAGCGCATATCAGGTAGAGGGAACTGACCCGGATGACGGAAGAGGAAAGACGGTCTGGGACACTTTTACGGAGCAGGGACGCATTTTTCAAAATCAGAATGCGTACACAAGCTGTGATCACATGCACCATTATAAAGATGACTATGCATTAATGAAAAATCTCGGAATCAAAGCATATCGTTTTTCCTTAAACTGGGCGCGGATTCTGCCGGAGGGCACTGGGCGTGTCAATGAAAAAGCGATTGCGATGTACCGCGACATGATTCTTACAATGAAGGAAAATGGCATTACACCATATATTACCCTGTTTCACTGGGAGTTTCCACAGGCGTTGCAGGAAAAGGGCGGCTGGCTGAATGAGGAAGTGGTAGACTGGTTCGGGGAATATGCAAAAGTGGTGGCAGAGAATTTTTCGGATCTCTGCGAGTATTTTATCACGATCAATGAGCCACAGTGTGTGGTAGGACTTGGGCATTTAAGCGGTGTCCATGCACCGGGATTGAAATTGTCGATTCCGGAGACTTTTCAGATCGCGCATAATCTGTTGAAAGCGCACGGACAGGCAGTGATCAATTTAAGAAAATACGCAAAACAAAAAATCCGGATCGGCTTTGCACCGACTGGAGGAGTGGCTTATCCATACACGGACAGTGCTGAAGATATCGAAGCTGCCAGAAAAGTTTATTTTGGTTTTTACAATCCGATGGATAACTGGACCTGGAATATCTCATGGTTTTCAGACACGGTCTTTTTAGGTCAGTTTCCGTAAGAGGGAGTGGAAAAATTCTAAGATTATCTGACGGAGATCACAGAGACAGATATGCAGCTGATCCATCAGCCACTGGATTTTATGGGACAGAACATATATAATGGCTATTACGTGCGTCAGGGCGCAGACGGCGAACCGGAGTTTGTGGACCGGGAACCGGGATTTCCAAAGACGGCGTGCAACTGGCCGGTAACACCAAAAGCATTTTATTATGGAATCAAATTTTTGACGGAGCGGTATCCGCTTCCTTTGTATATCACAGAAAATGGTATGTCCTGTCATGATAATGTGAGCTTTGACGGCAGAGTACATGACAATGATCGCATCACGTTTTTGGATTCCTACATCGGAGCCATGCAGAGGGCATATGATGAGGGAGCCGATATCCGGGGGTATTTCCTGTGGACATTTCTGGATAATTTTGAATGGTCAGAGGGATACAAGGAACGTTTTGGCATGATTTATGTGGATTTTATGACACAGCGGAGAATTGTAAAAGATTCTGCATTTTGGTATCAGGATGTGATAGGGACAAATGCAGGTAATTTATCAACAAATCAGACCACGAAAGAAATTTTATTTTTAGATCCGGTATGTACACACAACATCTGGGGCGGTACGCGATTGAGAGAGGATTTTCATTATCCGGTCGAAGGTGATGATTTATGGGAGTGCTGGGGAATTTCTGCACATCCAAATGGAGACGGAACTTTAAGAGACTGTGGATTCAGTGGAATGAAGCTGTCCGAATTGTGGAAAAAACATCCGGAAGTTTTCGGAAATGTGGACAGTGACCGTTTCCCACTCCTGATCAAAATTATCGATGCGAAAGATGACCTGAGCATTCAGGTACATCCAGACGATGATTATGCAAAAGTCCATGAAAATGGTTCACTTGGAAAAACAGAGTGCTGGTACATTCTCGACTGCAAGGAAAATGCGACGATCGTTATCGGACACAATGCAAGGACAAAAGAGGAATTAAGCAAGATGATCCATGAGGGAAAATGGAGCGAGTTTATCCGTGAAATCCCAATCAAAAAAGGCGATTTCCTTCAGATCGATCCGGGAACAGTTCATGCGGTCAAAGGTGGAACGTTAATTTTGGAAACACAGCAGAACAGTGATATTACCTACTGCGTTTATGATTATGACCGTCTTTCCAATGGAAAGCCGAGAGAGTTACATATCGACAAGAGCATTGACGTGATTTCTGTGCCTGCAAAATCCGTTGCAGACAGCGTGAAATCTGTGGCAGACCTTCCGGTCAATACGTTAAATGAACTGTATGCGTGCAAATATTATCATATCTATAAAATAGAAGTTTCCGGTAAAATGACTTTTGAGCAGAACGCTCCTTTTATGAACATGACAGTGACGGAAGGCAATGGAATCGTCAACGGCCAGCCGCTGAAAAAAGGAGATCATTTCATTCTTCCAAATGGCTTCGGAACCGTGGAATTGCAGGGTGACATGCAGATCATTGCATCCACGATATAAAATCCATGCAAACAGTCTTGAAGAATCTTGAGGGGTTCTATATAATAAAAAAAGAGATAGATAATGCCAAATTTCCGAAATTAACCAACCGTGTGCAGTCCGAATCCAGATAACAGAAAAACATAATGAAACATGACAAAGAAACCATTTTTTAAAGGATGGTTTCTTTTTTTTAAGTTCATTTAAGGTTCGCCTGATAAGATATGCGCAAAGGAAAGGAGACACTTATGGCAGATTAGATGATATTTAAAAGGTGTGAGATCAAATATATGTTGGATATCACGCAGGCGGAACTGTTAAAAAATCAAATGAAACAGTACATGACCGCAGACGAGCATGGAATGAGTACAATATGCAGTCTCTACTTTGATACACCGGACTATCTGCTGATCCAAAGATCAATGGAACACCCGGTTTATAAAGAAAAACTGAGATTGAGAAGTTATGGCACCGCAGACAAGGACACGACCGTTTTTGTGGAACTGAAAAAGAAGTATGAGTCTGTTGTATACAAAAGAAGAATTGCAATGACGGAGGATGAGGCAGAACGTTACCTGCTTTTTCATGAAAAAGTAAAAGACACTCAGATTACCAGAGAAATCGATTACTGTCTGAAAAATTATAAAAAGCTGGCTCCGGCAGTGATGCTTTCCTATGAGAGAGAAGCTTTTTATGCGAAGGACGATCACGAGTTCCGGATCACGTTTGATCAGAACATTCTCTGGAGAAATTACGACCTTTCTCTTTGTAAAGGAATTTACGGAGAAGCAATTTTAGATAAAAATAAAGTGCTTATGGAAGTGAAAACAGCGGGCGCAATACCGCTCTGGATGGTTCATTTTCTGACAGAAAATCAGATTTACAAAACGTCATTTTCCAAATATGCGACCGCCTACCGCACGATTTATGCGAGAGAGCAGAGAAGAAGCTGTCCACCGGAAAATTTCTTTGTGTTTACTGGAGATGAGGTTGTGCTGCAGGCAATAAAATGTTAAAAAAGAAATG
>ERZ1032794.616-NODE-616-length-10324-cov-7.678158_pt1 | contig 10324 bp, 10 predicted proteins | sample MGYA00516957_ERZ1032794 | MGnify/ENA primary metagenome ERZ1032794 (study PRJEB33719, sample SAMN04262543) | wastewater metagenome | biome: sewage system; feature: street-access sewage; material: sewage | place: Peru: Lima | collected 2013-01-15 ... | reverse complement strand
ATATCTCCCATCAAAAAGCATCATGCTGCAGTGGCCCCTAATTACGGCTTCTTACCACCTCATAATCGTCCACATGCTCAAGCAATAAGCCAACAATCGACGACTGTGGCAGAAATGTCTCTATTCTGTCAAAAATTCTTTTGTAGCCTGCCGTATATATCATCTTGTGATTGAAGCCCGGCCCGTCAAAATTAAACACCTTAATAATGACATCCTGCACCTCTTTATCCACATGCATGGCGGCAAACACTGCCAGATTTCCACCCTTTGAGTGCCCGCCTATCCACAGCTTTCTTGTATTGATGCTTTTATTGTTGATATTTTCATCATCTAAAGCTTTATCATTTATGGCTTTTTCATTTATGCCCCTATCATCATTGTATATATATGCTGCCACCTGCTTTAAATATTTTTTCGCCTTGTTCTGTCCCGGTGTCTCATCGAGATAGCTTAGATTAAAGTTTTCCTTCCAGCCGACCACAGAATGGTCTGTACCGCTGTAGGAAATGAAATATGTGCCGTCAGGCAGCTCTATAGTAACCGCAGAAAACTGAGACTCCTCTTTTTCACTTATATCGTATATATAATATCTCAAAATGCAGTCAGCATAGCGCCTTGAGCGCGCCAGCTTTTGAAGCAGCCTCGCGGAGTGGCGGAAAAGATTAGGCATCTGCTCAATCTCATCATCACTGTGATCCGCACAGTAAAGACTTGAAAGCTGTTTTATCGTAAGGTATGACTTCTTTGCATCCGGCATATATGGCTTCATCTGCACATAAATAAGCTGTGAAAAAATCAGTCCGTCCACCTCATTTACATGCACCTCATCAAAGCCTATGTCTCCACGCCAGTCAATATAATCCATGATATCTGCCATACAATGCCCTCCTGAAATATATCTGTCTTATTCATCATAGTGATCTAGGAAGCTGTGCTTTATGCCATCCTTTTTATATGCTACAACCGTAGCCAGATTTACATTCTCCACGCTCTTAAATATATTTGCCTCGACAAAAGGATTCACCTTTTTAAGATTAGCGATGAGCTGCTTTATCTCAACACGCTTTGAGCGGTTTTCCTCATTATTACAGGTGGTACAGGTATCTGTAAACTTGCAGGCACACTGTATGAAATGCAGACCGTTGTAATCACGCCATGCCTTGATATCGTCCTCCCTGACCAGGTAAAGAGGCCTGATAAGCTCCATGCCCTCAAAGTTTGTGCTGTGAAGCTTAGGCATCATGGTCTGTACCTGTGCACCGTAGAGCATGCCCATGAGTATCGTCTCGATAACATCATCATAGTGATGTCCGAGCGCAATTTTGTTGCAGCCCAGCTCCTTTGCAAATGCATACAGATGTCCTCTTCTCATCCTCGCACATAAATAGCATGGCGATTTTTCTATATCATATACAGCATCAAATATATCTGACTCAAAAATAGTGGCAGGGATGCCAAGGTTTCTGCAGTTTTCCTCTATGACATGCCTGTTTGCCTCATTGTAGCCCGGGTCCATGACGAGAAACTTCACATCAAAATCAAACTTGTTGTGATGCTTAAGCTCCTGAAACAGCTTTGCCATGAGCATGGAATCCTTACCGCCCGAGATACACACTGCAATCTTATCCCCCGGTTTTACAAGCTCATAGGTATTTATCGCCTTTGTAAACTTGCGCCAGATGGATTTCTTAAATTTCTTTCTGATGCTTTGCTCCACATCTGCCTTTATATCGCGCTCTGCCACCTCATCCTCTTTCATGGCATCAAGCAGCCAGCTTATATAGCCTCCCTTTAAGCTTGCCGCATCAAAACCTTTTTCTGTGAGATACTCTGCCACATCCACACTCGTCTTACCACGGCTGCAGACTATGACAAGCTTCTTATCATGCAACACCCTCTCATCTGACTCTATTTCCTCTGCCTGAATATTGAGTGCTCCCTTTATGGCACCGTGCGCCACCTCTTCCTCACTTCTTATATCTATTATCTGATAGCTGTTACTATCCAGCTTTTTAACTTCTTCTATACTAAGCTGCATTTTATTTCTCCTATATTATTTCCGCAATGACTTTATTTCCTGAAATATCCTGTACTCATAATATGCCGTCACCACAAGGATGAGCCCTATCATAATGAGGCTGTATACATCGCGGATTGCTATTCCAAACGCATCACACACGCATGGCACCAAAAGCCCCGCAGTAAAAACAAGCTTTACAAACGTCAAAAGCCTGAGTGAATACTTTCTGATATTGCCCACACACAGCTCCGCTGCTATATGATTGAGCTTTTCCGGATAATGCTGCAGCCATGTGATTGCAATGTATACAAGCAAAAGCACAAGTATATTGGCCACAAACTTAAATACCTGTATGTGATAGCACACTCCATAATAAATCTGTAAGCCTATATACGCAAGAGCTAAAAGCGCATCTATTGCCTCAAGCACCGCCGAAGCAAAGGTCATATCTCTTTTTCTCATATAAATCTACTACCTTTCATTAACACCTTAAACACGTAAAAATAAGGTAAAACGATATTGTTTTTCTTTAAACTATCTAATTTTATCATATTATGGACTATCTTTCTAGAAAAATTGTGATATAATAATCAGGTTAAAGGAATTTTATTTAAAAATTAATAATACAACGAGGTTTAATCGAAAATGAGCAAATTAACAATACCAAAGAACTATTCTTCGGCACTGAATCTTCACGATACACAGCTTGCCATCAAGACTGTTAAGGATTTCTTCCAGGGCATGCTCGCACAGCGTCTTTCCCTGACACGTGTTTCAGCACCGCTTTTCGTTGATCCTACCACAGGCTTAAACGATAACTTAAACGGATATGAAAGACCTGTTACCTTCGGCATCCTTGAGCAGGGTGACAAGGAGGCAGAGGTCGTTCACTCTCTTGCCAAGTGGAAGAGATATGCATTAAAGAAATACGGCTTCTCTCTCGGCGAGGGCATCTACACAGATATGAATGCCATAAGACGTGATGAGGAGACTGACAATATCCACTCTATATTTGTTGACCAGTGGGACTGGGAAAAGATCATCCGCAAGGAGGACAGAAACTTAGACTTCCTTAAGGAAACAGTAAAGACAGTATACAAATGCCTGCGCAAGACCGAGCAGTACATGGCTATACAGTACGACTACATAGATTTGATTCTGCCAAAGGATATCACCTTTATCACCACATCAGAGCTTGAGGAAATGTTCCCGGACAATACTCCAAAGGAGCGCGAGTATTATTTTGCAAAGGCAAAGGGTGCAATCTGTGTAATGCAGATTGGTGACAAGCTTGCAAACGGAGAGCCTCACGACGGACGTGCCCCTGACTATGACGACTGGGCTTTAAACGCTGATATCATCGTGTACTATCCTGTTCTTGATATCGCACTTGAGCTTTCATCAATGGGTATCCGTGTAGATGAAAAAGCCCTAAAGGAACAGCTTGACAAGGCCGGATGTCCTGAGCGTGCCAAGCTTCCATTCCAGAAGGCTATCCTCAACAAGGAGCTTCCGTACACTATCGGAGGCGGAATCGGACAGTCACGAATCTGTATGTTCTTCCTCAGAAAGGCTCATATCGGTGAGGTACAGAGCTCACTGTGGCCTGATGAGACAATTAAGGAATGTGAGGAGCATGGTATTCAATTGCTATAATCTGCATACCATACTTTACTGTTTGTTATTAAAAACCTGCTGTGTCAGACAAGCATGACACAGCAGGTTTTTTATTTCTTATTTTTTAATTTTTCCATATACATCACAAACATCAGCATAAATGCATGTGTTGCTGCTATTATCTACACAAACATCCTCCATGCAGCCCTGATCTGCGAACCCAGCCTCTCAAACTGCCAGTGGGTATTGCTCTTTATGATACTGTTTGGATCATTTATAGTAAAGCCCTCATCATCATAGCCTGTGATCACCATAAAATGTCCGTTGTCTGTGAAATCTCCCGGACCGACATTTACGACTATCAGATTGCCCTCATCAAGCCTTTCTTTAAATGTATCCTCATCCACCTTTATAGTCTTTGCATTTACCCCGTAGTGCCTGCAGCCCTTGCTCATAAGATCCCATGCACTTCCGGAGCCATCCACACTGTAGCCGGCCTCCTTTGCATACTCTGCCACCGCAAGAGGGGATGCCTGTGCATCATGTGTAAGATATAATACAACCATCGAAAGTGCAGTCGGACCGCAGCCACTCGCCGCAAAATAATTGCCACTGTACTTTTCATAGCCCCATCTCTTATCCCACTGCTGCAAAAGAGGTACTGTATCCTGCGAAGCCTCTGCAGTCAGATCAATATCATGCTCTTTCGAATGCTCCTTAGGATACTCATATATGAAGTCAATTGCCTCATCATTTTTCTTTGCAAGCTCCTTTAGCTGCCCCGGATACTTTGCACTGTGAAGTATCTCATCAAGCTTCGTTTCCTTGTCAGGCTCGCTGCTTTGCTCCGCAGCGTTTACATCAGCCTCTGAGCTGTTTTGATGTTTTTCTGAATCCATTTTAGATGCGGTAAGCGAATTATTATTCTTCTGCACATCAACATTCCCCGATTGCGTCTTATTATCAGCGCTTACTACAGCATCAGCTACAGGAACCAAAAGCTGCATGCCGCACGCCAGAAATGTTGTTATGATTATCGCGGCGCAAAGGACTATCGCACCTATTTTCATGCGCCTGTCGCGGCGCCTTGCACGTTTTATGCTTCCCTGCTTTCTATGAGTTTTCTTATGTGTCTTTCCCATTGTTTCCCTCTTACTTATCCCAGCTTATCAACCTCATCCATCCAGATACGTCCGCACGCATCAGAAGGCATCCTTAGGTCTCCTCTCGGTGAGACCGCCACTGTTCCTACCTTTGGTCCATCCGGCAGACATGAGCGCTTGAACTGCTGTGCGAAAAATCTGCGATAGAAGTTCTTAAGCCATTTGAGAATAAACTCATCATCATATTTTCCTTCAAATGCTATCCTTGCAAGGCGGTAAACCTTGGCAGGAGCATAGCCGCAGCGCAGCATATTGTAAAGGAAGAAGTCATGCAGCTCATAAGGGCCCACAAGATCCTCTGTCTTCTGTGAAATCTTACCGTTTTCAGGTGGTAAAAGCTCAGGAGAAACAGGTGTATCAAGCACATCAAGAAGTGTACTTTCCAGCAAATCGCTGCCGCAGGTATCTGCATAGTATTTTACCAGATGGCGCACCAGAGTCTTTGGAACCGAAGCATTTACCGCATACATGGACATATGGTCTCCGTTGTAGGTAGCCCAGCCAAGTGCCAGCTCTGACAAATCTCCTGTACCTATAACCATTCCGTTTTCCTTGTTTGCGATATCCATAAGTATCTGTGTACGCTCGCGTGCCTGTCCATTCTCGTAGGTGACATCATGCACAGACGGATCCTGTCCGATATCCCTGAAATGTATATTTACGGCATCCTTTATATCCACCTCGATAAATGAAGCTCCAAGGCATTTAATGAGATTTACCGCATTGTCATATGTGCGGTCTGTTGTTCCAAAGCCCGGCATAGTAACTGCCGCTATATCCTTGTGATCCTTTCCCAAAAGGTCAAATGCTCTTACCGTGACAAGCAGTGCCAGTGTGGAGTCGAGTCCTCCTGAAATACCGATAACTGCTGTCTTGCAGTTGGTATGCTCTAATCTCTTTTTAAGCCCCATAGCCTGAATCATAAGAATCTCATCACAGCGTCTGTCCCTGTCTGTCTTATCTGCAGGAACAAAAGGAGCCGGGTTTACATAGCGGCTAAGAGTGGTATCCTTTACCTCAAGATCAAACTCAGCCCATCTGTGATCATCCTCGACAACAAATGTTGTCATCCTGCGCCTCTCAGTCTCTATTCTTTCCACATCAAACTCGCTGTATATGGTCTCATTTGTAAAGCGCTTTGACTCGGCAAGCACATTTCCGTTTTCACAGATGAGATTGTGTCCTGAATAGACCACATCCTGTGTGGACTCACCGTCTCCCGCTGACGCATAAATATATCCACAGATTAATCTGGCAGACTGTCCGCTCACAAGCTCTCTCCTGTATATTGCCTTGCCTGTCACCTCATCTGATGCAGACAGATTGACAATCACAGTAGCACCCGACATCGCGTGTCTGATGCTCGGCGGATTCGGAGTCCAGAGATCCTCACAAAGCTCCACCGCTATCTTAAGCTTTGGCAGCTGCTTGCAGCTAAAAATAAAATCAGTATCTACAGACACCTGCTGTCCATTTTTCAGTGTGACATATGTGCTAAGGTTTTCTCCCGATGCAAAATGTCTTGCCTCATAAAACTCATTGTAATTTGGCAGAAACGTCTTTGGCACCATGGCAAGCACTTCTCCGTGCGATACAACTGCCGCCATATTGTAGAGCATGCCGTTTATCTCATATGGAAGCCCTATGAAAAATATGCCGTCAAGACTCCTGCTGTAATCTGCTATCCCTATAAGCTCATCCTCTGCTGCAGTGATGAGCTTATCCTGCCAGAAAAGATCCTGACAGGTATATCCTGTGATGCAAAGCTCCGGGAAAACAACCACCTTTGCACCGTTGTCAGTACACTCCTTCATAAGAGCTTTAATAAGCTGTCCGTTGTATACAGTATCAGCTACCTTTACCTTTGGTGTCGCTGCAGCGACCTTTATATATCCGTCCTTCAATTAGCGCATCTCCTTCAACTCATCCACCGTAAACTCATATGCCTTATTACAGAACTGGCACTTTACCTCAATGCTCTCACCATCTGCGATAATGGAATCAAGATCCTTTTTGCTCAGTGTGGAAAGTGCTCTGCTCACACGCTCCTTTGAACAGTCACAGTGGAAGCGTGTCTCAGTCGTATCTGTGATTTCAAGCCCGAAATCTCCTAAAATTTCCTCAAGTATCTGCTCCGGAGTCAGTCCCCTGTCAAGCATCTGTGTCACAGAATCAATCTCTGTGATTTTCTTTTCAAGCCTGTCCACAACCTCATCCGGTGTAAACGGCATAAGCTGGATGATAAATCCACCGGCCTGCTTTACACTCTGGTCCTTATCCACAAGCACGCCAAGACCAACCGCCGACGGAATCTGCTCTGATGTGGCAAAATAATAGGTCAGATCCTCAGCTATCTCACCTGTTTTAAGCTCACACTGACCTGAATACGGCTCCTTTAAGCCCATATCCTTTATGACTGTAAGTATTCCAAGATCAAGCGCTCCACCCACATCAAGCTTGCCTGCCGCATTGAGTGGCAGCTCAACCTGTGGATTCATGGCAAAGCCCTTTACATTGCCGTGCGAATCTGCTGTGACGGTAAGCCCCTTTGCAGGTCCGCTGCACTGTATCTGAAGAGTTATGATATCCTTATCGCCCTTCATCATAGCGCCCATCATGGCTCCTGCTGAAAGAAGCCTGCCAAGTGCCGCCGTCATGACAGGTGTTGTCATGTGATCCTCTCTGGCTGTCTCCACCATCTCTCTTGATGTTACAGCAAATGCTCTGATATTGGCATCCGCCGCTGTTGCTCTTACTATATAATCTGACATAATTTACCTCTCATTATCTAATTCTATGCTTTATGTGCAATTACAGTGACCTTCTCACTGTCACACTTCACCTGATCGTCTGTGTACGCATCATACACCGCATCAAACACAAGTCCCGACTGTTCAAGAAGCTCCTTAAGCTCTGAAATCTCATAGCATCTCTGGAAATGAGTTTCCTCAAACTTCTTGTAGATGTCATCCTCATCCTCTGACTGCTCCTTTATAAAAAGTGTCAGGTCATACTCGTTTATTTTCTCATCGGCATCATAATAATTATCCCATATAAAGCTGCCCTCATCACGGTTTTCAGCTATGGTATTATCAGCCATGAGCACCTCATATTTGTATGGAGTATTGACATCAAATATAAAAATGCCACCCTCTTTAAGACTTTCGCTCACGCAGAAAAAAACTGCCTGAAGATCCTCAGGCTCAAGAATATAATTGATGCTGTCACATGCGCTTACGACGGCACTCACCTTTTCTCCCGGTTCAAACTCTCTCATATCCTGCATCAGATAAAGGATTCTGTCATCCTCTCTCTCAAGCGCCATATCAAGCATGTCAAAAGAATTGTCAATGCCTATCATATCATAGCCTGCATCTGCAAGAAGCGTGGTAAGCTTTCCCGTACCACAGCCTAAGTCCACGACATATCCACTGTCTATGCCATTTGCACGCAGTTTTTCGACAATATATCTGCCCCACTTCTCATATGGCACATTGTCCATGAACATGTCATACACCCGGGCAAAACTCGTGTATGCTTCCATAATTACCTCATTTCGTGTTTCTATTTACCGTAACTATTTAGAACCATCCCACGCACATTCGCAAAACCGCACGATACTCGTGCTTTCCCATCGTTCTCAGTGGTTCTGAATAGTTACTATTAATTATATAATAACAATTAAATGTATCAAAATCAAGGTTGATATAAGGCACAAAAACCATTATACTAAGCATATGATTGATAATTACGAACACTACATAACAAAAAACATCAAAGCATTTTACAAAAGGCGTCTTTTCTCCCCGATTGTATACATCATTCTGCTTACCGTGCTATGGTTTGCATTTTCACTCGGAGATATTTTATCGCCCATACACATTGACGATTCTGTCAGCTTTGAAGCTGCATACAAGGATTCGGACAGATATGTAAAAACCACCCTTAAAAAGCTTTACTTTACCGGCTACACCATGAAGGACGGCAACGACATCAAGGGCTATTACTACTACTGCATGCGCGATAAGCACTGCTCTATTGTTCTGCTTGCACCATCCACCTGTGAGGAGGGTCTGCCCTCTATCGATAAGCTCACAGTGGTCGGTAAAATCGTAAAGGGTAAGGGCACCTACACACAGTTTGTAAATAAACTGTCGAAGGATCTGAGTTGGGATTCCAAGGGACTCTCCGATACCATAACAGGCTGCTATCTTAATGAGCCTGAGTACCATTTGAAAACTACTATTTTTATGTTTGTTTTTTATTTTGGCACTCTTATCTATGCTGTTATAAGCCTGATATTCTACATCCTGTGCATCAGGTTTCCTGTTTTGGCACCGGTATGTCAGAATCTTGTTGTATTCGGCAATCCGCACACGCTGCTTGCCGAGGCTGAGGAGGAGCTTGCGACACTGCCACAGCTTGCCACCGAGGATATGTTTATCACAGAGCACTATTTTATCATGACCTCGCCTTATGGCAATGCCATCGTGCCTATCAAAGAGATTTTATGGATTTACAAATACTCTACCCTGCACAAGATTCTGTGGTATCATTTCAGCATCTCATATACACTGCATATTTCCGCAAATAAGCATCTGTATATTCACTGTCCGAAGAACACTAAGTCTGATATCGATGGTATCATCGATTATCTGGCTGAGGCTAATCATGATATTCTGGTTGGTTTCAGTGAGGAGAACAGATTGAAGGTGCAGGCTATTCAGGGAAAGCCGCTGCATGTGGAGAGGCTGCTTGCGTGGAAGAAAAAGAAATAAAGTGTTTCAGTTTATTGGCTAAAATTACGGAGCCTGACAGGAGCATATGCTCCTGCCAGGCTCCTGTTTGTTGCATTGTCCTAGAGAATTTTGCTGTTTTTATCTTGTTTTAATTATCAATTGCGTTAACAACCTCCTGTATATCATCAGCAGTGAGTTTTGTCAGCTTATCATATAAGTCAGCTTCAAGCTCATCATCCATATCACCATTTTGAACTTTAATAATATACTCTCTGACTTCCATTCCAACCTTTACAAATTCATAATCTCCACAATTGTAAATTATATCTAACCCATATATGATCCCACAATAATAAAACATCTGCGCAAAATTATCACTTTCCCTGCTTATTCCTTTAATATTATCCTGTAAAAATTTCTTTGCCTCCTGCAATTGTAAATCAATAGCTTCTTTGTCCAAAGAATTATTCTGCAGATTTTCTGCGTATTTTGATGCAAGATTATAGCCTTCTGTTTCAGACTTAAAAGTCTGATATTCTATGCTCTGTTGTACAGTACTAACTTTCATATTATTATCTTCTCTTGTATTTCCCAGGAAAAGAACTCCAGCCATAAAGTACATAATTATTATGATTATAAGAACAATTCCAAGAAAATACTTATTTATTTTCATTTTCCTCAACAATTTTTCCCTCCGCAATTTTTAATATCACATCACACACTTCCTTTAAATCTTCTTTATGATGAGTGGCTACAATAATCGTTGCTCCTCTTGACTTCTCCTC
>ERZ1032794.612-NODE-612-length-10340-cov-4.708410_pt1 | contig 10340 bp, 10 predicted proteins | sample MGYA00516957_ERZ1032794 | MGnify/ENA primary metagenome ERZ1032794 (study PRJEB33719, sample SAMN04262543) | wastewater metagenome | biome: sewage system; feature: street-access sewage; material: sewage | place: Peru: Lima | collected 2013-01-15 ... | reverse complement strand
TGGCTGGTGCCGCTGGTGGCGTTATTTTCACACCAGAAATCCCTTTTGAACAAGCTAGATTAATGGTCAATGATTTATGTGAACGTTTATCTGAACAAGACCGATTATTGCCCGGTAGCTACGTTTATTTATCTGACTTATTAGGTGACCCACAATTACTAAAACAAATTGGTCAAATCATCTCGTCTCAATACGTTGGTCAAGAAATTGACGCTGTTATGACTGTTGCCACAAAAGGTGTGCCAATTGCTCAAGCCGTTTCATACTACTTAAACGTGCCATTCGTTATTGTTCGTCGTGATTCAAAAATCACAGAAGGTTCAACGGTGAGTGTGAATTATGTATCTGGTAGTTCTGAGCGTATCGAAAAAATGGAACTCTCAAAACGTAGCCTAAAAAGAGGCTCTCGCGTCCTTGTTGTAGATGACTTCATGAAAGGTGGCGGAACGGTTAACGGTATGAAAGCCTTAATCGAAGAGTTCGAAGCAGAGCTAGTTGGTATCACTGTATTTGCAGAATCAACTTTTGGTGGCCGTAGAATGATTGACGATTATACGTCCCTACTTTGTGTGAAAGATGTAGACACACGTACAAAAAATATTACAGTAGTTCCTGGAAATTACTTTGATCCTAAACTATCTTAATTGGTATAGTCAATTATATTAAAGGAAAGAGCTTGATGTATCAGCTCTTTTTTTGTTACAATAAATCGAAACTATAGAGAAGTCTTAAGGAGTGTTAACACGTGAAAAATCGTTACGCAATTATTTTGGCTGCAGGTAAAGGATCTCGTATGAAATCCTCTTTATATAAAGTTCTACACCCTGTTGCTGGTAAACCAATGGTAGAGCATGTTATTGAACAAATCGAAGCGGTTAAAGTTGATGAGATTGTTACCATTGTCGGTTTTGGTGCAGAAATGGTCAAAGAACAATTAGGCGATCGTTCTAAGTATGCTCTTCAAACAGAACAACTAGGAACAGGTCATGCCGTATTAGCTACAGCTGATTTATTAAAAGATAAAAACGGAACAACTCTAGTTATTTGTGGAGATACTCCCCTTCTAACAGCAGAAACTTTAGAAGAGTTAATCAACCATCATGAAGCCATCGGCGCTAAAGCAACTATTTTATCTGCTATAGCAAAAGATGCTTCAGGTTACGGACGTATCGTTCGAAACGCAGAAAACCATGTAGAAAAAATCGTTGAACACAAAGATGCTTCTGAGGAAGAATTACGCATCAATGAGTTCAACACAGGAACTTACTGTTTTGACAACGCCTTTTTATTTGAGTCATTAACACAAGTGGGTAATGACAACGCACAAGGTGAATATTACTTACCAGATGTGATTAGTATCTTAAAACAACAAGGTGAAATTGTGAGTGCGTATATCATGGATTCAGAAGAAGAATCTATGGGAATCAATGACCGTGTTGCCTTAGCAAAAGCCAACCAATTAATGACTGCTCGCATTAACGAAAACCATATGAAGAATGGCGTGACTTTCTTAGATCCAAGTACAACTTACATTGAAAGTGACGTTGTCATTGGTCAAGACACAGTGATTGAACCTGGTGTTATGTTACGTGGAAAAACAGTGATTGGTGATAATTGTTTCATTACGGCTAATTCTGATATTAGTAATAGCCATATTGGAAACAGCGTTGTCATAAAATCATCTACTTTAAATCAAGCCGTTGTTAAAGATGGTGCTGATGTTGGTCCTTACGCTCATTTACGTCCAAACGCAGATATCCATGAAAATGCTCATATTGGAAACTTTGTTGAAATCAAGAAAGCAACAATTGGTGAAGGCACTAAAGTTGGTCACTTAACTTATGTAGGGGATGCGACTCTTGGTAAAGATATTAACGTTGGTTGTGGTACTGTTTTTGTTAATTATGATGGTAAAAATAAATTCCATACAATCGTCGAAGATCATAGCTTCATTGGTAGTGGTACCAATTTAGTTGGACCTGTGACTTTAGGGCGTAACTCTGCCGTTGCTGCCGGCTCTACCATTACAAAAGATGTTCCTGAAGATGCTTTAGGAATCGCACGTGGACGTCAATCAAATTTAGAGGGTTATGCTAAAAAAATGCCATATAACGAATAAAAAGCGCTCAAATCACTTGATTTATTCGTTAAAAATGACTACTATTTAGTGGGAAGCATAATCACAAGTTAAAAACAAGAAAGCGGAGGTCCTCATGTCTAATCATTACTTTGATCCAAGACTAAAAATCTTTTCATTAAATTCTAACAAGCCACTTGCAAAAAAAATTGCTGATGCTGTTGGAGTAGAACTAGGAAAGTCTGAAGTAAAACAATTCAGCGACGGTGAAATCCAAATCAATATCGAACAAAGTATTCGTGGTGGTCACGTTTACCTAATTCAATCAACAAGTAATCCTGTTAATGACCATTTAATGGAATTATTAATTATGATTGATGCCTTAAAACGCGCTAGTGCTAAAACAATTAACGTTGTTATTCCTTACTATGGTTACGCTCGTCAAGACCGTAAAGCACGCTCTCGTGAGCCTATCACTTCTAAATTAGTAGCTGATATGCTTGAAAAAGCAGGAGCAACTCGTATCTTAGCATTAGATTTACATGCAGCTCAAATCCAAGGATTCTTTGATATTCCTGTGGATCATTTAATGGCTGCTCCACTATTAGCAGATTACTTTATTGACCATGGTTATGAAGGTGACGATGTTGTCGTTGTTTCTCCTGACCACGGTGGTGTAACAAGAGCTCGTAAATTAGCTGAAATCTTGAAAGCACCTATTGCTATTATTGACAAACGCCGTCCAAAAGCAAACGTTGCTGAAGTAATGAATATTATTGGGGAAGTTAAAGGGAAAAAATGTGTCCTAATCGACGACATGATTGATACAGCTGGAACGATTACCCTAGCTGCAGAAGCATTGAAAGAAAAAGGCGCAACTGAAGTTGTTGCTTGTTGTACACACCCTGTTCTTTCAGGTCCCGCTATTGAGCGTATTGATAACTCTTCAATTGAAAAATTAATCATCACAGACTCTATTCTTTTACCTGAAGACAAACATTCAGATAAAATTGAGATTGTCAGTGTTGGCGAATTAATGGGAGATGCGATCAAACGTATTCATGAAAACAAACCTGTTAGTCCACTTTTTGAATCAAAAAAATAAGCTAATAAAAAAACATCTGGTTATTTGCCAGATGTTTTTTCGTTTTGTTCACTTAATAATTGACGAATATCTTGAAGAATTCCTTCTGTTGTTTCGATTTCTTCAACAATTTCTTCTTCTTGTTCTTCTTTTTTAGGTACCATTCTATTAGCTTTGTTAACACCTTTAATAATCATAAATAAAACAAATGCAGTAATTAAAAAGGTAATAATAGCTGAAATGACTGATCCATAGTTAAATTCAACTCCGTTAACCGTAAATGACAAACTCTTAGTCACGTCATCCACATTAGTAGAACCAGGGAAAATCAAACTAATCACTAAGCTAATTAAAGGTGTAATTAAATTTTCTGTCAACTTAGTAACAATCCCTGTAAAAGCTCCTCCAATAATGACCCCTACTGCTAAATCAAGGACATTCCCTCTCATAATAAACTCTTTAAATTCTTTTATCATTGTAACAACTCCTTTTTCTACTGTTATTATATTCGATTGTCTCTCTTTTTTCTTCTAATTTGCTTTCTCCTCATAAAAATAAAATCCTACGTTTAATTATTAACCTTTTCTTAAACTTTATTTTTTTACTAGAAAATCTTGCCTTTTCCTATCAAATCAGTCAATTTTTTGGTACTCTAAAGGGTGTATCTATTTATTAAAAATGATACCTATCTGATCAACAAAGGAGATTAGATTTATGACTTTTGAATTAAATCAAAACGTGAATTTACACGTTATTCCAACTAATAAATATAAGACGGTTCGGCTTCTTGTTCGTTTCTCCGCACCTCTTTCAACTGAAACCAGTAGTAAACGAGCTCTATTAGCTAGTCTAATGGAAACAAACAGTTTAAATTTCCCTGATCAAACTAGTTTAAGCAAACAATTGTCTGAATTGTTTGGTGCTAGTTTTGGTATCGGCGTCAGCCGTAATGGGAACGAACATTATTTAACCTTAGGTATGAATATTATTAACGACCATTTAGTTCCAAGTGGAACTTCTGTTTTAGAATCTGCTGTGGCGTTTTTAAAAGAAATAATATTCGCTCCTCATATTATTAATAATCAATTTGAGCCAGAGACGTTTTCAAGAGAAAAAGAAAACTTAATGGAATATATTCGCTCTATTTTTGATGATAAACAAACCTATGCGTCTCTTAGCCTTCAAAATTTATTCTTTGCCCGCTCTAGTAGCCAAAGAACACCTAGTTTTGGTAGTATCGAAGGCATCGAAAAAGAAACAGCTTCCTCTATGGCTGCCTATTATCAGCAAATGATTACTCAAGATAAGATTGATATTTTAGTCATTGGAGACGTTGCTGAAGGATATGTTGCTAGATGTTTTAAAGACTTCGGATTCTCTGATCGTCCTTATGACAAAGGCCCCTTGTTCTATCAACAATCCTTACAAAATGTGATTCATCAAAAAACCGAACAACTCCCTGTGGTCCAATCTAAACTAAATTTAGCTTATCATTGTGACATTTATTATTACGATGAGTTGTATTTTGCTTTGATGGTGTTTAATGGGTTATTTGGTGGCTTCCCTCACTCAAAACTATTCTTAAACGTGAGAGAAAAACACAGTTTAGCTTATTATGCGAGTAGTTCTGTTGAGCCTTTTAGAGGATTATTAACGGTTCAAACTGGCATTGACGGCAAAAACAGAGAAAAAGTCCTTCGTTTAGTCAATGAACAACTAAAAGACTTAGCCTCTGGAAAAGTAAGCTTAGAAGACTTAGAGCAAACTAAAGTCATGCTAATCAATCAGTTCCTACTTAGCCTAGATAATCAACGTGCCCTGTTAGAACAAACTTTCTTAAAAATTAAGGTCCCTAATGCGGATATTTCTCAAGAAGAATGGGTAAAACGCGTTCAAGACGTTACCATTGAAGACGTTCAAGCAGTTGCTAAACACATCAAGCTACAAGCGGTTTACTTTATGGAAGGAGAAAAAGAACAATGATGAAAAAGATTTTTTATCCTTCAATCAACGAAACAATCTATACAGGTGTCCTAGATAATGGTTTAGAAGTAACCTTACTTCCTAAACCTGATTTCCATAAAACTTATGGTTTATTTACGACTAACTACGGCTCTATTGATAACGAATTTGTTCCACTAGGACAAGAGGCCTTTACTAAAGTTCCTGATGGGATTGCTCATTTTTTAGAGCACAAATTATTTGAAAAAGAAGATGAAGATGTCTTTCAACGTTTTGGTCGCCAAGGTGCCTCAAGTAATGCTTTTACTAGCTTTACTCGTACAAGTTACCTCTTTTCTTCAACGGACAATACCTTAGAAAACATCGCTACCTTGATTGATTTTGTTCAAGACCCTTACTTTACAGAAGAATCTGTTAATAAAGAAAAAGGCATTATTGCTCAAGAAATTAGAATGTATCAAGACGATCCTAATTGGCGTTTATTTTTTGGAATATTAAACAACATGTATCCAAAACATCCGTTACACATTGATATTGCTGGGACAGAAGAAAGCATTGATAAGATCACTGCTGAAGACTTATATCTTTGCTACAACACCTTCTATCACCCAAGTAATATGAATTTATTTATTGTGGGCAATATGGATGCTGAAGGATTGATGGATTTTATTATTGAAAACCAACAATCAAAAGAATTCGTTCCTAGTACACCTATTGAACGTCGTTTCCCTGTTGAGACGGCTAAAGATATTGTCAAAGAAAGTAGCATTGAACTATCTGTCAGTCGACCTAAAGCCATTATTGGCCTTAAGGGACTAGATACCGTACCTGAAGATGGTTTTGAACGATTGAAATATCAAACAAGTATTCAATTATTACTTCAATTACTCTTTGGAGACACGTCTGAGAGTTATTTAAACATGTACAATGATGGCTTAATTGATGATTCTTTCTCTTTTGAATTTAGTTTGGATCGTAGCTTCCACTTTGCTGACTTTAGTTCAGATACAACTGAACCTGAACGTTTTGCCAACCAAATGATTAACTTGATTCTAAAATCAAAGGATAGCCCAGAGCTAACAGAAAGAAACTTAAATCTAGCTAAACGCAAAATGATGGGAAAACATTTACAATCTCTAGATTCTCTTGAATACATTGCTAATCAATTTAGTGGCATGAAGTTTGGTGATACCACTCTATTTGATTTAGCTGAAGTCATTGATAGCATTGAATTAAAAGATTTAATGGCTGTTCATGAAGCATTCATCAGACCTGATGGATTAAGTCGTTTCTTTATCTATCCTAAGAAAAGGTGAGTCAGATGACATACGCATTCATTACGGGTGCTAGTGGTGATATCGGAGCCGCTTGTGCGAGAGCCCTTGCTAAAGAAGGTTATTCTCTTTACTGTCATTACCACAGCAATGAAGAAAAAATACGAAACCTTGTGACTGAACTTAAAGCAGCTTATCCCGAACAAGACTTCTTGATAATTCAAGCAGACTTGTCTCTTGATAGTAGCCTTGAAATCATCACTCAATCTGTATTTCAGTTAGATGGTATTATTTTTGCTCATGGGGACACGTCGTATGAACTGTTAACGACACACACATCAAATGAATTTGATGACATGTGGCGCGTTCATTTAAAAGCACCCATGAGACTTTGTCAGGCTTTTCAAAGTAAACTAAGCCAACAACAACAAGGACGCATCGTTTTTATTAGTTCTATTTATGGTCTTTCTGGCAGTTCAATGGAAGTACTATATAGTACCCTAAAGGGTGGACAAATTGCCTTTGCAAATGCTTATGCTAAAGAGGTCGCTTCTTTAGGTATTACAGTTAATACAATTGCTCCAGGAGCAGTAGCTACTCGAATGAACACAGACTGGACCGAAGAAGAAACAAAAGAATTACTTGAAACTATCCCTGTCAACCGAATGGCGTTACCTGAGGAGATTGCTAGCTTTGCTTCATTTTTATTTAAGAAAGAAGCTAGTTATATCACTGGGACAACCCTACCAATGACAGGTGGATGGAAAATTTAGAAAGAAGGAGCAATACATTGGAAACCATTGGGGAAAAATTACAAAAAGCCCGCATTGATCGTGGTTTAACAATTGGTGATTTACAAAAAATTACTAAAATTCAACGACGTTACTTAGAAGCCATTGAAGAAAATGACTTCGACGCAATGCCTAGCGATTACTATAAACGAACTTTTATCCGACAATTTGCTGAAGCAGTTGGTTTAAATCCACGTCCTCTATTAAGACGTTTAGATGGTAAACCAGAAGAAACTGATTTATCGAATACCATGGCTTTGAGCATACCGGTTAAGGGTTCCCGAAAATCAAAATACAATGAAACAAATTCAAAAAAATCCATGATAGCTGCCTATCTTCCTGTTGTGTTACTTGTTCTAGTGGTACTAGGAATTATTGGTACTATCGTGTGGGCAATTATGATCGATTCTGAAAAAGGACCTATTGTCCCAACACCAAATAAGACAACTATTGTGGATAATTCAACGACTCAGTCAACAGTAACTTCTTCTGCAAAAGAAGAAAACACCACTGAAAGTAGTACACCTGAAAAAGAAAAGAACAAAGATAAAAAAGAGAAAAAGGCAAAAGATAATATCGCCTTAGAATCTGATACTGGTGAAGCCGTTCTTTATAAAGTCTCTGAATGGGAAAAACCAATGAAGGTTGCTTTTAAAGGCTTAGATGCGGCTGCTTGGATTGGTTTAGAAAATCCCCAAACCCAAGAATTATTCTACCAATACACGATTCAACCTGGAGAAGAGTTAGAGACATTTGTTCCTGATGACTTAGATAGCTTTGCTATTGTCGTTGGTGCTGCGAGAAATGTAAGCATCACTATCAATGGAGAGGAAATTAAATTTAACGAAAAAACTCCCGTTGATGGCAAAAAAGTGATAACATTAGAAAAAGGAACACTTGATACTCAATCTACAGGAGAGGAAAGATAAATAAAATGAACTTACCTAATAAGTTAACGGTCTTACGAATTTTCATGATTCCTATCTTTATCGTCGTTGCTCTAGTTCCTTTGAACTGGGGAAGCGTTGATATCTTAGGAACCAATTTAGAAGTGAGTCAATTAGTTGCTGCTATTATTTTCGCTGTTGCTAGTATCACTGACTGGTTAGACGGAAAAATTGCTAGAAAACATAATTTAGTTACTAACTTCGGTAAATTTGCGGATCCATTAGCTGATAAAATGTTAGTTATGACAGCCTTTATCGTGTTAGTAGAACAAGGTAAAGCGGCAGCTTGGATTGTTGCTATTATCGTCTGTCGTGAATTAGCTGTAACAGGCTTACGTTTACTACTAGTTGAAGGTGGAGAAGTTATGGCTGCTGCTTGGCCAGGAAAAATTAAAACAGCTACTCAAATGGTCGCTATTATTTTACTATTAATCAACAACGTGCCATTCGCTAGTTTTAATTTCCCATTAGACCAAATCATGCTTTATACTTGTTTAATCTTTACAATTTACTCAGGTATTGATTACTTCGCTAAAAACAAAGACGTATTTAAAGATTCTATGTAAAAAATCAAGAGACATCTCTTGATTTTTTCTTTATTTAAGCTTAAATTTAGACTATGTTTTACACTTTGAAAAAAAGGAATGATTATCGATGAAATCTGTTTTTAAATCCGTTCAAAAGCATGCGATTTTACGTAGTGCTGCTTATATTCTTTTAGGAATCTTTATTATGTTTGACCCAGTTGGCGTTTCAAAAATTATCTTAAACATCATTATTGCTTATAATGTGTTAATGGGTATCTTTAACTTAGTGAGTGCCTTCAAAAATAAAGTTAGTGGCTATAATCCAACAACTGGATTTGCTATTTTTTATTTTGTTTGTGCCTTATTAATTTGGTTATTTGCTAAACCAATTGTTTCTATGTTGCCTATTCTTTTAGGTATCAGCTTTATTATTGGTGGTGCGATGCGCTTATCTCAATCACTTAACTTACGTCACTACGCAAATGTTAACTGGTTGCCAATGTTAATTTACGGTGTATTCATGATTGTCGCTGGTATTTTACTAGTTATCAATCCTTTCTCAAGTGCCATGATGTTCTTTAGATTCTTTGGAATCATCTTAACTATCTCTGGTATTTCAGAATTAATTGCGTTTATTCGTCTAAAAGATTTCGACATTCAATAAATTCGGATAAGAGGCTGACTCCCATGTCAGTCTCCTTTCTTTTTACCTAACTTTCTTTACTAGTCAGGGAGTTGGTCATCTACTTTTTGTAGTTCCTTCAAAAGAATGCTACAATAAATAAACAATAATCAAATAAAGAGGTGCTTTAAATGAAAAAAATGATCATTGATCCAACGTTTTTCCAAGTGTTTCCTGAAGGACAAGTTAATCTCCTTGTGTTAAATGGTATTGATAATCAGATTAAAGAATCTGACGAGCAGTATTTTTATGATTTACTTCAAAAAAGCGCAAAAGAAGCCCATCACCATCTGACAGAAGATACCTTCACTGATAACGAAGTAATCGCTGAATGGCGTGAGGCTTTTAGACAATTCAAAACAAAAAAAGGGGCTCGTTCCTCTATTGAAGCTCTCCTTAAACGAGTGAGTCAAGACCGTGAGTTCCACCCAATCAATCCTTTAGTTGATATCTATAACTCCATTTCTTTAACTTTCGCTGTTCCTTGTGGTGGTGAAGACATTGAAACGATTGAGGGAAATCTAGTACTCAAAAAAGCAACTGGTGGAGAAAGCTTTAAACCTCTAGGAGCAGAAGAAGATGCACCTGCTTTACCTGAGGAAATTATCCACGCAGATGATAAAGGAGCGATTTGTCGTTCTCTAAACTGGCGTGAAGCCCAACGAACGATGCTAACAGAAAATACCAAGCACGCTGTTTTAGTGATTGAATCCATCAATCCTAGACAAAGTAAACAAGCTGACTTAGCAATGGCTGCTATGAAACAATTAGTGGAAGATTACTTCCAGATTAAAACAACGGCACATGTCCTTAACCAGGAGCAACCTGAAGCGATTATTGCCTAAGTAAACTAAAAAAACCAGTTATTACAAGTAATGTTGTAATAACTGGTTTTTATTTATTCTTGTTCCTCTTTTTCTTTTGTCCCAATCATATTTGGGATATTCGGGATGGCTGGAATATTTGGTTTTTTATGATTTGTCTTAACTTCTAATA
>ERZ1032794.598-NODE-598-length-10434-cov-6.528086_pt1 | contig 10434 bp, 7 predicted proteins | sample MGYA00516957_ERZ1032794 | MGnify/ENA primary metagenome ERZ1032794 (study PRJEB33719, sample SAMN04262543) | wastewater metagenome | biome: sewage system; feature: street-access sewage; material: sewage | place: Peru: Lima | collected 2013-01-15 ... | reverse complement strand
TTCTAAGATTTTATCAACTCTTTTCAATGTATCTTGTGCCATTTCAACAGTATCCCCTGTTTGTTTAATTGCTGTTGATGTACGAATAAACAACACCCCTAAAGCAACTAAACAAAATGCACCTGCTAAAATTAAAACACAGTAACAAATGTCCATTGTTGTCATAAACATCCCTCTACTTTCATTAATAATTGTACCATAATTTACTCTTTTTATATAGATTTTTTGGCTTCAATCAACATTTCTTCAAATTTATAAATATCTTTACTACTCATAAATAAGAATACACAGTTATCATATTGCATTAATTCTTTAACACCTGCTTCATCTTCAGTAATGACTTTAGCACGTGCACTATTTTTTGAAATATCATAGATATCAATATCAATACCGTCTTCATGTTTTGCATTTTCTGGGAATGGACAGAAATATGGGTAATCCGCTTTATCCATTTCTTGAGCAAATTCTTTAGCAAAACGCGCTCCCCTTGAAAAACGATCTGGTTGGAAAATGGCAACGATTTTCTTACCAGGATATCTCACTCTTGTTGCTTCAATAACATATCTGATTGCAGTTGGATGATGTGCATAATCGTCAACAAAAACATTGTTTCCTTGAGTTTTTACAGTATAACGACGTTTTGTTCCTTTGAATGTTTGAAGTTTACTTAAAATATAGTCATAAGACATATCTTCTAAATAACCAAGAGTAATAATAGCTAATGAATTATATAACATATGCATTCCAAATAATGGTATGTTAAAATGTCCAAATAATTCTTGATGAATATAAACATCAAATGATAATCCTTGTGGTGTTTCTAAAACATTAACAGCGCGAACATCATTATTTTCACCTAAACCAAATCTTAAAACGTGTTTTTCAAAATGAATTTTCTTAATGTTAGGGTCATCTCCCCAAACAATAACTGTTTTCTTAACTTGTTTAGCAAATTGTTCAAAAGATTGAATATATCTTTCAAGATTTCCAAAATAATCAACATGGTCTAATTCAATGTTATTAATAATGGCATAATCTGGATGATAATGTAAGAAATGATCTTGGAATTCACACGTTTCTGAAATAAAATATTTACTTCCTACTTGTCCATGTCCAGTTCCATCACCAATTAAAACAGATGTTTTATCAAAATCTTCAAATAAATGGTAAGCCATACCTGTTGTTGTTGTTTTTCCATGTGTTCCTGCAACAGCGATAGAAACATAATGTTCCATAAAATCAGCTAAGAAATCATAATATCTTGTACACTTTACATTTGGATTTTCTAAAGCTGCTTTGACTTCTTCATTGGATTCATCAAAAGCATTACCAATAATTACGTGATAGCCATCCTTTATATTATCTTTATTGAATGAATAAATTGGAATATTTCTTTTTCTCAATTCATCTTCAATAAATATATATTTATCAATATCACTTCCAGCAACTTCGTTCCCTAATTCATATAAAATTGTTGCTAGTGGAGCCATTCCTGACCCTTTAATTCCTATAAAATAATACATACTTGTCACCTCGCTAACTATTCTATCACAAATTGATTTCTTTTTCTTTGTTAAGTGTATATTTTTTAAAAAAAACGAGCAAAGCCCGTTTTGAAACATTCTATGTAAGTTTAAACCCCTAAACTAATACGAATACATTTATTAATACGTTCCATTTCTAATGGCGTTAATTCCCCTATTTTTCTAATCAACCGTGATTTATCAATGGTCCTCATTTGTTCAAGCAAGGCAATTGAATTTTCTTTTAAATCATCTCTTGATTTAATAAATGTATGGGTAGGAATATTTTTCTTTTTAGATGATGTCAAAGGTGAAATAATAATAGTTGTACTAAATCGATTCCCACTATCATTTTGAATAACAACAACAGGTCGAATTCCAGATTGTTCACTTCCTACACCTACACTCAAATCAGCATAAAACAAATCTCCTCTTTTTACTTCCATATAATTCATCCTTTCTTTTGATATTATTATATAATTTCTTGTTGACAAAATTTGTCTATTTAAAGAGGCTTTAAAAATATTTTTTCACTTTAAAAGTTTACTCATTTTTTTCTTTTTTATACAAAAAAAACTAGCACAAGCTCGTTTTTAAATAATATAAATATCTTTTGTAAATGAATTTAAAACCTGACATCCATCTTTTGTCACCATAACTAGATCTTCTACACGTACTCCGAAATTTCCTTCTAAATAAATACCTGGTTCAATTGAAAAAATCATTCCTTCTTCAACTTCCATTTCATTTACCGAAGAGACATCTCCATATTCATGAACATCTCGACCAATAAAATGTCCTAAACGATGTGTAAAATATTTTCCATAGCCTTCATCACTGATGACTTTTCTTGCACACTTATCAATATCTGATAATTTAACTCCTGGTTTGATCATTGCTTCTGCAGCTTCATTTGCTTTTTTTACAATTTCATAAACTTTAATTTCTTCTTCCAAAATACCTTCATAAAAGAATGTACGTGTCATATCAGAACAATACCCTTTATAAACACATCCCATGTCAATCAGTACACAATCACCTTTTCTAAGTAGTGTATCATCATTTTCATGATGTGGATCAGCAGCGTTTTTACCAAATGCAACAATCGCCCCATAACAAGTAGAATGATGATTGAAAAATAATTCATCTAATTTTTTAGCAAGTTGTTTTTCTGTCACGTCTTCTTGAATGAATGGAATGATTTCTTCCATAACAGCATCATTGATTTTACTTGATTCAATCATTAAAACTTGTTCTTGTAAATCTTTTTTCATGCGTACGAGATCAACACATGGTGAAGCATTGATATACTTTGCATCCGGGAGTTTTTTCATAAGATCTAACAAGAAATGTGAGGCCCAATTTTTATCAATTCCAATTCTTCCTGGAAAATGCATTTCATCAACAATTGTTTGAATAGCATCTTGTCCATCTTTATGCCAAACAATGTTAACATCTAAATCATGATCCAAATAAAATAAATCATTCATGAATAAGGTATGATTTCCATGTTTTGAAATCATGAAAACAAACATTCTTTCATGCGGATCATTATAGTATCCTGTACAATAAGCAATTGATTGAGGATCACTTATTAAAAAGTAATCCAATCTTGCTTCTTCCATTAAATCAAGTATTTCTTGTATACGATCGTTATTCATCTTTTAAAACTCCAATACCTAATTCTTTTAATTGATCTTCTTCTACACTGTTTGGTGCTTTAGACATTGGACATGTTGCACTGGCATTTTTAGGGAAAGCAATAACGTCTCTAATAGAATCACTTTCAGTAAGTAACATGGCAAGACGATCTAATCCTAAAGCAAATCCTCCATGTGGTGGTGTCCCATATTTTAATGCATCAACAAACCAACCAAATTTATTTCTTACTTGTTCATCTGTTAAACTTAAAGCTTTGAAAGCTCTTTGTTGTAAGTCTTGTTCGTAAATACGTTGAGAACCTCCACCAAGTTCAAAACCATTTAAAACAATATCATAGGCATCAGCAAGACAATTTGCTGGATCTGTATCTATTTTATCTAAATCTGATTCTTTAGGTCTTGTAAATGGATGATGCATTGCATAATATCTTTGAGTTTCATCATCATATTCAAACATTGGGAAATCAACAACCCATAATAATCCTAATTCTTTTGGATCATATAAATTTAATTCTTTTCCTAAATGATTACGTAAAGCAGCTAAAGCATCACAAACAACCATATATTTTGTATCCGATACAAATAATAATAAGTCGTTATCTTCACCATTCATTGCTTCAATTAATCTTTGCATTTGTTCTTCGCTAAAGAATTTAGCAATTGGCCCTTCACCGACACCATTATTTACTTTTAACCAAGCAAGACCTTTTGCTTTATATGTTTTTGCAAGTTCTGTTAATTGATCAATTTTCTTTCTTGAATAATCACTTGCATGATTTTTAACATTAATCCCTTTAACATATCCATTATTTTCTAAAGCTGATTTAAATACCATAAAATCAACATCTTTAACAACTTCATTTAAGTTAACAAGTTTCATATCAAAACGGATATCTGGTTTATCAATACCATATGTTTCCATCGCTTCATGCCACGTCATACGTGGAAGTGGTAACTTAACATCAACACCTTTTACATCTTTGATGACTTTAGCTACCATATTTTCACCAACTTCGATGATTTCATCTGTAGTCATAAATGACATTTCAACATCAACTTGAGTAAATTCTGGTTGACGATCCGCTCTTAAATCTTCATCTCTGAAACAACGAGCAATTTGGTAATATTTTTCAAAACCAGCAACCATTAATAATTGTTTAAATAATTGAGGTGATTGTGGTAAAGCATAGAAATCACCATGATGTACACGTGAAGGTACTAAGAAATCTCTTGCTCCTTCAGGAGTTGATCTGTTTAAATAAGGTGTTTCAATATCCACAAAATCATGACTATCTAAGTATTCTCTAATACTTCTTGTAATTTTATGTCTTGTTAGAATTTTATTTTGCATAACAGGTCTTCTTAAATCAAGATAACGATATTGCATTCTTGTTTCTTCTAAAGCATCTGTATCATCTGCAACAATAATTGGTGTCGTATTGGCTGTATTGATGATTTTGATTTCTGATGCATCGACTTCAATATCCCCTGTAGGCATATTTGGATTTTTGCTAGAACGTTCTACAACAGTTCCTTTAACATATAAAATATATTCATTTTTAATATCTTTTGAAATGTTTTCCATTTCTTCATTGATAATAATTTGTGTAATTCCATAACGGTCTCTTAAATCAATAAATACAAGAGCTCCTAAATTTCTCTTTTTAGCAACCCATCCTTTTAGTTCAACTGTTTGTCCAACATTTTCTAAACGAAGTTCACCGTTATTATGTGTTCTATTCATGTTCATGTCCTCCACTTAAATGATTTTCAATATGTGCCAAAATATTTTCTAATGGTACTACAACTTGTTCTTTATCATGATTACATTTAATATTAACCACTTCATTTTTTACTTCTTCTTCCCCTAAAATAATAGAGAAATGTGCATTAAAACGATCTGCTGATTTAAATTGTCCTTTTAAGCCACGAGATACATGATCCATTTCACATGTAAAGCCATTTGCTCTTAACATCGCAATAATTTGCATAGCAAGATCTTTTGCTTCTTCGCCTAAAGGCATAATATAACAATCTAAACCATCTTCGTCTTCATCTTCTTCATCATCTAAAGCAAGAAGAAGTCTTTCCATACCAAAAGCAAAGCCAACACCAGGTGTAGCCGGTCCACCAATTTCTTCAATTAAACCATTGTAGCGTCCACCACCACCAACAGTAGCTCCAGCACCTAATTTTGGATCATCAGAAATGATTTCAAAAACAGTATGAGAATAATAATCTAATCCTCTTACTAAATTTGTATCAATAACATAATCAATTTCTAAATCATCTAATAAAGAACATACTTTATCAAAATGATTTTTAGCACTTTCGCTTAAATAATCAATTGTTTTCGGTGCTGTTTTCATAGCTGGATGTTTCGCATCCACTTTGCAATCTAAAATACGTAAAGGATTCTTTTCAAAACGTGCTTTACAATCTTCGCATAAGTCATCTAAATGGCCCCTAAAATGATCTTTTAAAGCTTCACGATAAGCATCTCTTGATTCATTATCACCTAAAGAGTTGATATGAAGTGTGACATTTTGAAGTCCTAATGCTTCAACAACAGTCACTGCCATAAGCATACATTCAACATCTACATAAGGTGATTCAACACCTAACATTTCTACCCCAAATTGGTGGAATTGTCTTTGTCGACCATTTTGAGGCCTTTCATATCTAAACATTGGTCCCATATAATAAACTTTTTGTAGTTTTTCTGGTAAACCATACATTTTATTTTCTACATAAGCTCTTGCAATACCAGCAGTTCCTTCTGGCCTAAGTGAAATATATCTTCCTTTTTTATCTTGAAAAGTATACATTTCTTTAGAAACAACATCACTTGTATCCCCAACAGCTCTGTTAAATAATTCAGCATGTTCGAAAATTGGTGTTCTCATTTCTTTGACATTATAATTAGCGGCAATCGTTCTTAACAATTGTTCTAATTTAATCCATTTTTCACTTTGTCCTGGTAAAATATCTACCGTACCTCTTGGTGCACTATATCCCATTATTTTTCCTCCTTAAAATATAAAAACGCCCTCATAAGGACGTTTCAACGCGGTACCACCTTAATTCGTATTTTCATACGCACTTTCATCTTAACGCGATTAACGATTACTCTTTTCAAGTAATTCCTCACAAGTGTCCCATAGCTTCCATATAAAGATTTTCACCAACCATCTTTTCTCTACAATATTACCACTATTTAATCTTGCTCAATGGATTACAAAGATTATATAAAATAATGACTAAAAAATCAATTCCTATTTCTAGCATCTTTAGTATACCACGTTTTTTTAACTTTTATGTCTCAATTTTGTGTCAAATTTGTCTATTTTTGTTTCCTTCTTGAAAGTCGATACTCTTCTACAATAAATTGAGAAAGATCTTCTTTCAAACTGTGATTATCATAATAAACAAGACGCGTTTTCTTTTTTCTAGCAATATCATTCAACTTTAAAAGACAACTTTCAACAGGTTTCGTTTCTTCATTTTGACTATAAACAACAAGAAGCTGATAGAACTCTTCTACCAGCTTTTTGCCAAATTGATCGTTATATAAAATATGAATTGCTCGACGATCAATCATTATAAATCAATATCACATAAATCTGAAGCATATCCAATATAACTTGCAGGTGTCATATCTAATAATGTTTGACGATCTTCATCCGATAAAACATCTAATCCTTTCGCAAATTCCATGATAGCTTCTTGTGAAATATTTTTACCTCTTGTAAGTTCTTTTAATTGATCATAGGCATCAGAAATACCATATTTTCTAAGCATTGTTTGAATTGGTTCAGCAAGAACTTCCCATTTTTCATTTAAGTCAGCTGCAAGTTTATCTTTATTAACAACACATTTAGCTAAACCATTTGTTGTTTCACTAATTGCTTGTAAAGAATAACCAAAAGCTAAACCAATATTTCTTTGACTTGAACTATCTGATAAATCTCTTTGCATACGTGATCTAGGTAATTTGTTTGATAAACCAACACAAATATTATTAGACATATCAACATTTGCTTCTGAGTTTTCAAAACGAATTGGATTGACTTTATGAGGCATTGTACTACTTCCTACTTCTCCTTTTACAGGAATTTGTTTGAAGTATTCCATTGAAATGTATAACCACATATCAACATCAAAATCCACTAACACATTATTGAAATGACGAATACCATCTAAAATATGACATGTATAATCATGGCTTTCAATTTGTGTTGTTAAAGGATTGTAAGTTAACCCTAAATATTCTTCTACAAATTTTTTATTAAGAGTTTGCCAATCTAATTGAGGAAATGCTGTTAAAATAGCACTATAGTTTCCTGTTGCCCCATTAAATTTAGCTTTAATTTTAATATTTTCAATATTTTCAATGCTTGAAGTAAAACGATAAGCATAAACTTTAAATTCCTTACCAATTGTTGTTGGTGTGGCAGGTTGACCATGAGTATGAGCTAACATCGCATCATTTTTATGTTCAACAGCCCATTTATTAATAACAGCAGTAAATTCTTTTGCTTTCTTTAACCAAACATCATTTAAACCATGTTTAATCATACAAGCATAAGATGTATTATTAATATCTTCTGAAGTACATCCAATATGAACAAAACTGATTAAATAATCATAACCCATATCTTTTAATTGATTTCCAATGAAATATTCTACTGCTTTAACATCATGTCTTGTAACAGCTTCAATATCTTTGATTGCTTTAAAAGAATCATAATTGAAATCTTTTGAAATAGCTTCGATTTGTCCTAAGTTATCTTTGTCAAATTTAGAAAGAACATCACTTTCTACATTTTCAATTAAAAATTTTAACCATTGAATTTCAACAAAAACACGATATTTCACTAAAGCATATTCAGAAAAATATTCACCTAAAGCATCTTTAATACCTGCATAACGTCCATCTAAAGGACTTAATGTAAAACATTCAAATTGTTGTTTATCCATTCTATTTACCACCTCTAAAATAATTTACACCAGCTTCAAATAATTTTTGATCCATTTCACCATAAACATTTTTAAAACGGTTTTCTCCTTGACGTTCACTATGTCCCATCTTACCAAGAACACGACCGTCACGAGAAACAATACCTTCAATAGCATACATTGAACCATTAGGATTGTATGGTGTTTGCATTGTGACTTTACGATTAGGATCAACATATTGAGAGAATACTTGTCCATTAGCGAATAATTCATCAATAACTTCTTTAGGAGCAACAAAACGTCCTTCTCCATGAGAAATAGGAATAACATGAACATCCCCCACATTAACATTAGCAAGCCATGGTGATTTAACAGAACCAATACGTGTATCTACAAATTGAGATAAGTGACGACCAATCGTATTGAATGTAAGAGTAGCGTCATTTTCCGACATATCTCTAATTTCACCATATGGAAGTAATCCTAATTTAATAAGTGCTTGGAATCCATTACAAATACCAATCATTAAACCATCTCTATTATCTAATAAATCACTAATTGCTGCTTTTAATCTTGGATTTCTTAAAACTGTTGCAATAAATTTACCTGAACCTTCAGGTTCATCACCAGCAGAGAAACCTCCTGGTAGCATCACAATATTAGCACGTTTGATGGCATTTTCCAATTCATCAATCGATGTTTTTAACATTTCTTCTGTTTTATTTCTAATTAAAACAAGTTCAACCTTAGCCCCTGCTTTTTCAAAAGCACGTTTTGAATCATATTCGCAGTTTGTTCCTGGGAACACTGGAATAACAACTAAAGGTGTTTCAATATATTGTTTTGCTTTTAAAGTTGATCTTGTTTTACATTCAGCAACTTTAATTTCTTGTGTAGGTGCTTTTTCTCTTGTTGGATAAACACTTTCTAATGGTGCTTTATTAATAGCGTAAGCTTCTTGAATAGAAATTGTATCCATTCCATAAGAGAATTTTTCACTATCATTTAAAGTAGCCACTACTCTATAATCTAAACCTACTAGATCTTTTTCAGATTTCACTTCAACAATAACATTTCCATAATTCTTTTCAACATAAGAAGCAAGAGTATGATCTGTATTGAAAGCAGCTCCTAAACCATTACCAAAAGCCATTTTACAAACAGCTTCGATTACACCACCGTCTTTAACTGTATATGCAGAATAAATTTTCTTTTGTTTCATTAAATCTTGAATAGCATCATATTGTTTTTGTAAATGATCAAAATCAAAGACTCTAAATTGATCTTTTTTAATTTGAACTTCCGCTAAAATATGTCCTGCTTCTTTTGCTTCTGGTGTCATAACATCATGAACATCACTTGCTGTAATAGCAAAAGAAACAAGTGTTGGTGGAACTGAAATATTTTCAAATGTTCCTGACATTGAATCTTTACCACCAATTGATGGAAGTTTTAATTCTTGTTGAACACGATTAGCTCCAAGTAAAGCAGCTAATGGTTTACCCCAATGTTTTGGATCATCTAATAATTTTTCAAAATATTCTTGGAATGAAAAACGAATTGTATGATAGTTTCCACCCATAGCAACAATCTTAGCAACACTTTCAACAACAGCATACATAGCTCCATGATATGGTGACCATTTAGAAATCTTAGGATTATAACCATAAGCCATTAATGAAGCAGTTGTTGTTTCTTTTCCTAAAACAGGAATTAAAGCAGCCATACCTTCTGTTTCGCTGTGGTATGTACGCCCACCATAAGGAGATAAAACTGTACCATTTCCAATAGATGAGTCAAATCTTTCAACAAGACCTTTTTGTGAAGCAACAGATAATCTTGATAATACTTCTTTTGTTGTACCAACAAAATCATTTCTTTCTTCTTCATCAAAAGGTGTACTTTCAAAGTTTGGTAATTCAACTTCAATATTTTGATAACGTTTTGCCCCTGCAGCATCTAAGAAATCACGAGAAATATTAACAATATCTTTACCCATGTGCTTCATTACTAAACGATTTGTATCTGTAACAGTTGCCACTTGAACAACTTCTAAGTTTTCTTTTGTACATTCTTCTTTAATGAAATCAACATCATAGTCATTGACAACAATGGCCATACGTTCTTGTGATTCACTAATAGCAAGTTCTGTACCTGTTAAACCATCATATTTTTTCAAAACAGCATCTAAATCAATATCAAGTCCTGGAGCAAGTTCACCAACAGCAACACAAACTCCACCAGCTCCAAAGTCATTACAACGAACCACTTTTTCACTAACTTCTTTATTT
>ERZ1032794.597-NODE-597-length-10483-cov-9.091868_pt1 | contig 10483 bp, 9 predicted proteins | sample MGYA00516957_ERZ1032794 | MGnify/ENA primary metagenome ERZ1032794 (study PRJEB33719, sample SAMN04262543) | wastewater metagenome | biome: sewage system; feature: street-access sewage; material: sewage | place: Peru: Lima | collected 2013-01-15 ... | reverse complement strand
GTAGCCGTCTATGAGCGGATTGTAATAGACGCGTCCTTTAAGCGCTTCCGTCAGTTCCTGTTCCGGCATATCCGATAATTCTGTCATATACGGCAAGTCGATACGGCCGAACTTATTGAGCGAGGCGGTGAGCGCTTCCTCTGGAGAATCCACATGACTGATCTCGTCAAGCGAAAAAGAGACCGGGTGGTCGAAGATGTCTGACTTTGTGAAATGTCCGTTTTCCACCCGTTCCAACGATAGCATGTCGCGCCCTGAGGCATCCATGAGGATGAACTTCACGTTCTGCTTGGCATTGAGGTTGCCGAAGCGGATGAAGAAAGCATCATAATAGACATTCAGACTCTCACGCATCTGCTTGTTTTCCGTCTGTTCTTCCGCTTCATAGGTATAAAGTTTCTGATAGGCATCACGGAGGGCGATATACAAGACAGCCTTTTCTTTCTGCTCCATATTCAGATCCAACGGCATGAAGGTAGCACCATACTTGGTAAGGTCTTTCAATACACCGATGTTTCCGGCAGAGTCGAGCACCATAGAACCCTCACGATGAAAACTTTCCCGTTTCTCATCAAATGGACGGGGCTTCATTGCATCCTCTTTCTTCCTTGCCTGCTCTTCCCGTTTTCTTTCTTGCTCTTTTTGTTGTTCCCGCTCATGATTTGTTTCTTTCAATGTGTTCTGAGTCTTGTAATCTTCTTTTGGCTCATTCCCTTTCGACTGTTCATGCCCGATTTGAGCTTTGAGAACTTCTATCGGTTCCATCGGCGGCTTGAACTTCGGATCAAGCGTATCTTCAACACCCAAAGCCTTGAGTTGTTCCTGACGGTGCAGTTCCGCCTTTTGGCGCAGCAGCACTCTGTCTTCGGGAGCCATGGTCATCATCATCTCGTAAAAGCCGTTGATTGGCGGATTCTCTTCCCAAGAGATGCTTGCGTATGGCTCATCACCAGGCAGGATTGGTTTTGTCTCCTGTGCTGTTTCCTGCTCTTTTGCATCTGTCAATGAAGGCTTTTCTTCTTTTTCCACAGGCTTTGTCACAACTTCAAAAGTCGGATTGACGCTTTTTACCAACGGACTTGCTCTCTTCCTTGACACTTTCTTGGCGGCAGCACCCACTGTTACCTCTGCTTTCTTCTTCGTAGAATGGACAGCCTGACGGTTTTCTTCTTCCATTCCCCAAAGGTCAAACAGAGTCATTTGGACTGGTGGCTGCTGATGATTGGACTTTTGGGATAGCTTAGCATCATCAGTAGGCTTTTCCTGCTTTTGCAAGGATACTACCGTATCGTTCTGCTTTACCTCAATGGAAGGCTTCATCTTCTCTGTTTTTTCTATCTTTTCTGTTTCTTCAACCTCCTTGACTTCCTCAGCCTTTGTTTCCTCTATCCCCAAGTATCGGTTCAAATTGAGGTTCTTCTTAAAGTCTTCATGGAGCATCTTTCGCAAATCCTCTGCAATGCCTTCCACACCATCCTCATGCGTGTATATCATTGCAGGTTTGCCGAACGGGTCAGTATCCAACTTTGCCGTTGTATGGATAATGCGTTCCGGATGCTCCAGAAAGTAGTTGTTTGTCGGAATGCGGTTCTCGTCATTATAGACGGTATCAAGCAGGTTGTCGTCTCCTCGCAGCGACTCCTTTTGGGTATTTTTCTGCAGAATGATGAGGTCACTGCCCACTTCCGTATTGGCATTTTCCGTGAACAGGTTGTTGGGAAGACGAATTGCTGACACGAGATCAGCATGATAGAGCATCATAAAACGCGCGGCACTGTTGTTTTTGGCATTCAATACGCCTTGTGAGGTGATGAAGGCAACCAACCCACCGTCCCTTACCGTATCAAGAGCCTTGACAAAGAAGTAGTTGTGTATGCGTCTGGTGACAAGTGCCCTCATGCCTTTCATGGCTGTATAGGACGGATCAAACACGGCAACATCGCCAAAGGGAATATTTGAGATGGCGAGGTCGAAGTAGTCATTGAAAGGCTTTTCTATCTTCTCGAATCCCTCTATGCGCACTTTCTGCTCCGGGTGCAGATGGCGGAGTATCTTTCCCGTAAGCAGGTCTTTTTCAAATGCCATAATGTCTGCCTTGGGATTGTTATCCAAGACGGAATCGACAAAGGCACCGATGCCTGCCGAAGGTTCAAGCACCTTTTCGGGGATAATCTGATGCTCTTTCAACACATCCGCCAGAGCCTCTGTAACGGCTGACGGCGTGTAGAATGCCGTGAGGACGGACTGTTTCAGACTGTCCATCAACTGTTTGTACTCGCTTTCATTCTTGCTGTTTTCACGGATAAGTCTATGCAGCTCCACTGTTGGAGCAAACAATTCAAGGTCTGACTTTGCCCAATGGACGGCATCCGCCAGTTCCCTGGCAGGGTTCAGGATGCACTTCAATCCACCGAATCCGCAATAACGCTCCAGAAGGAGACGCTCACGGGCGGTCGGCGTGCGCTGTTCCCTGTCAAGGATGAATGCTGTCTCTATCGCCTTGATGTTGTCGTTCAGACGTTGTTTTCTATTGTACGCCATTTGACTCTATGAAAAGGGCTACGGCTCCAGTCAACTCTGTGTAGAGCTGGTCGTAGTCCGGTGACTGGGCAAAATCGTCATCGGTGAGGTCGTAAATGGAATACACGTTGTCAACCAAAGGCAGGAGGTTCTTGACAAACGCTTCCTGGTCTTCTACTGCTACCTCCAGGGGAAACTCACTGTCAACAACATCATACAGGATGCTGTATTTGGAAAAGCGGAGACCTTTCAGCAATGCTGACATGGCAAGTTCTTGTGCCGCATCGGCAAAGAGGGCATCACGCCGTGCCTGCTCATATACTTCTGCGGCATGGTCTGCACGTTCGCGGATAAAGTCCGCATCGCTGGCTTGTGGAAAACGGTTCTCTCTGAGATGGTTCAAGAGATACAGTCCGTAATAGGACAGTTCTGTCTGTGCCTGTTTCTTTCTGTTCATTTGTCTGTTGAATGGATTAAGTGGTGAATAATAAACCGTGGATGGCGGTTGGTGTTTGTGTGAAAGCAAGAAAAAGGCACTCGGTATCCCTCCGAGTGCCGCCACTTAATCCACAGTAAATAAAAGCATCCTGAATAAAGACACCATTTATGAACCATGTTTCGGTGGCAAAGGTACAAACTATTTCTTGTATCTTTTCACATTTCCTCGCTTTTCTGCTGTTTTGCGCTCTGCAAAGACGAATTTCGTGTTGAAATTCTCGTCAAAGGCTATGGCTGCGGAGAATGATTTGCCTTGCTTGCTGGTGAAACCATTGAGCGTTCTGGTCTTGCCCTTGGTAAGCAACTCGGTGATGTCGCCATCAGTGAGCAACTTTCCTGCTACCTGCTTGAACACTGGCATACCGCACTCCTTGTTGCTGCATCTTACTACCTTTCCGAAGAACTGCATGGTACCTTGCTTGCATTTAGGACACTGGCAGCCGGAATCCTTGTGGCTGAAAAGTCTGTCACAACCCAACAGCTCCGCAGTGATTTCACGGGTATAGCCTTCGATACTATGGGTGAACCCGTCTGCACTTGCTTCACCTCGTTCAATCTTGGCAAGTTCCGCCTCCCATTTGCCCGTCATCTCCACATTGGCAATCGCCATGTTCTTCACCACGGAATGCAGGGCGAGTCCTTTTTCCGTCGGCACAAGTTTCTTATGCTGGCGCACCATATACTCTCGTTTGAGCAGGGTTTCGATGATGGCGGCACGTGTGGCTGGTGTGCCAATACCGCTGTCCTTCATTGCCTGGCGCATCGTATCATCTTCTATCTCTTTGCCTGCGGTCTCCATTGCTGCAAGCAATGTGGATTCCGTATGCAATGGCTTTGGTTTGGTCTTGCCCTCCGTGATGGTGCAGCCAGAAAGAGTGATATGCTGTCCTTCTTGCCAGTTGGGAATGACTTGATCCTTGACCTCATTGTCGGTTGCGTCTGCATCCTTGTCCTGCCTGTTGTTCTTTTCCTTGAGCGACAACGCTCGCCAGCCAGTCTGTCGGATGATGGAGCCACTGATGCCAAACTCCACTTCATGATCCACTTGCGCCGATACTGATGTGATGTCCTTGATGCAGTCTGCCGAGAACGCTTCAATCATCCGGCACAATATCATGTCATAAACAATCTTCTCGTCCTTGAAAAGACCAATGGCTGCATTTTCTGTGATGAGCAGGGCATGGTGGTCGGTCACCTTGGCGGCATTCACGCTGTTCTTGCTATAGTCCTCACTGCCAGGCAAGAGTTTCACTTTCTCTCCATATTCCGAATGATTCTCCAGATTCTTGAAGAGTTTGGGAAGGGTGGCAAATACATCATCCGAGATATAGCGGCTTGATGTTCTTGGATAGGTGATGAACTTTGCCTCGTAGAGTTTCTGGGCGATGGATAGTGTATGCTCTGCCGTGAAGCCATGCTGGGAATTGGCTTCTTTCTGCAAGGTGGTGAGGTCGTAAAGGAGCGGTGCCTTCTCCACCTTTCGCTTGGTTGCGACCTTTGTGATGATGACAGAACCTGTTTCTTTCACCTTACTATATATATCGCTTGCGGTAGCTTTGTCTGTCCAGCGGTTGGCAGATGTGAACTTCAGTATATTGCCACTGTCTGTATCAACCACACCGAAGTGTACCTGCCAGAACGGTTTCGACTCGAAACGCTTGTGTTCCCAATAGCGTTCGCACACCATGCCAAGGGTCGGAGTCTGCACACGACCTACGGAATAGGTGCCACGTCCTGCGGCTATAGTAAGGGCCTGCGTGCCGTTGATGCCGACGAGCCAGTCAGCTTCGCTTCTTGCCTTGGCTGCATGATAGAGATTGTCATACTCCTTGCCGTCCCTGAGGTTCAGAAGTCCCTCACGGATGGCGGTATCTGTAAGCGAACTGATCCAGAGACGGTCGAAAGGTTTCCTGCAACCGAGATACGCATAGAGGTATCGGAAAATCAACTCTCCCTCACGTCCGGCATCGGTTGCTACGATGATGCGCTCACTGCTGTCAAACAGCTTGCCGATAATTTTAATCTGGGCAAGCACACCTGCATCTGGTTTGTAGCCGTTCTCAGTCTTGACTTGTCGGGGAACAAGAACGAACGGGTCGGGAATCACAGGCAGATTCTCCGCATGGAATCCCTTCATGCCGTAGGTTTCCGGCATGGCTGGCTGCACTAAATGTCCGAATGCCCATGTCACATAATAGCCATTGCCCTGCATATAGCCTTCCTCACGCTTGTCAGCTCCCACAATGTGGGCGATTTCCTTGGCTACGCTTGGTTTCTCTGCGATGATTGTCTTCATTGTCTGTTGTTTTTGTGACATCCGCAACCGTGGGATAGACGGTCGCAGATGTCGGTTGTTATGATGGATGATTAACTCTGTGGATCAAGTGGCGGCAACTACATCTTCACGCTTCTTGCCCTTCTCTTTGGCTTCTGTTCCTCTGCGTTCTGTTCCTTCTGCTGCTTTTCGTTCTTTGGCGCAGACTGTCCCGGACTCAGCGGATCCTTGGTGTGCTTGGTCGCCTCATGGGTCTTGCCCTGCTCGTTGACGGCGACTTGTACCTTGTTCTCGTTGGTCGGAATCTGTTCCTTCGCCTGTTTGAGGTCTGGATTGTTGCGGTAGGAACGTGGCTGCATCTTGTCGAAGTCGAACTTCACGTAGGCGGTATAGGTACCGCTGCCGTTCTTGTTGGGCACTTCCTTGATCTCGATGGTCTTGCCTGCCACATAGTCGTCCTTCTGCTGCTCGGTCAGTTCCTTCTTGAAATAGGTGTTGAGTCGGCGGATGGTCCCGTCCTCATTGAGCCAGTGGTTGGGATCTTGCTGCTTCTTCTGGCCGCCCGCATCACCTTCTGCCTTCTGCTCCTGCTTGTCAGCGGTCTGCTTCTTGTCTCCATTCTGTTTCTGACCTTGCACCTGTCTTGTGCTGCCAGGCACGAACTCCACGCCACGCTGTTCCACATTCACCTGCAACAGCGGTGTAAACTTGCGCCCGTTGGCAAGCTCAATCTCCTTGCGAAGCGGAATACCTGAGTAGAGCACTCTCTTGTCGTCCTTGGTAATAGGTGTCTTGCCGATGGTATCGGGTATGCGCACCTTGTTGGTAGGGATGTCAACAATCTCATTGGTGAGACGGTCGATACTGATGAAATGAGGACGCAGCTCACCTGTATTCTTGTCGGGGAAATCCACAACCTTTCCGAGGTTGCCGTTCTGCAACAGGTTCTTCTTGTCCTCTGGAGTGAAGGTATAGCCTTTGTAAGCGACATCGAGTTTTGGCTCGTTGCGCACGAAATGCGGCACGAGTTGCAACTGGTCGTTATCGTCCTTGCGGAATGACAGACGGGCCTGTATCTCTATCTGTTCACCACCGAAGGTCGGCTTCACTATCACAAGCCCCGTCTTGCCGTAGTTGAGCAGGGCTTTCATATCCTTCTCATTCATACTGTTGAAGTCTATGCCATATTTGGCACCAAGTTCCTGCAGGTTCACATCGTTACCACTAATGAGGTTCTGCTTTACACCCGGAGCGGTCTGTGCCTGCTGTTCGGTTGCGGTCTGTTCTGGTTTCTGTTCCATATCGTTCTCTTTTTCGTTGGTTTGTTCTGATGATACATTCTCTTTTTCTGTGTTAGCTTGCGTCTTGGACGCATCGTCCGATGATGCGGTTTCTTTCGCCTGACCTTCCGATTGCTTTGCCTCTTTCTCATAATTGGAGGTGTCAACCTTGTGGGCGGAAAGAATCTCCTTGTTAGCCTCCGGATCTTTCAGTAACTCCTTCATCACGCCAAGCAGGTTTTCCACCTGGTCTGCCGCTATGCGGTAGAATCCGAATCGGCTTGGCTCCTTGCACTGGCGGTAGAAGTTTCTAAAGAAACTGTCCATCAAGTCACTGTTGCGGTCAAAGCGCAGGAAGTCGGGCGTATTCTCCGCCTTGGCGGGCGCTCGCTTCGGGGTGCCGTCTCTGCTGAGTCCGGCGACGACGCTGATCTCGCCCGTCTTCTCGTCACGGACTACCAGCACGTCCTGTTCATCACTCTTTTTCTTTTGTACCATAATTGTAAATGTTTAATTGTTATACATAAATGCGGGCTTTTCTGTTCCCGTCGTTTTCTTTCTTTATTTCCCTTGCATACGTTCTGATAAAATCCTCCACATCGGAGCGTTTGTAGTACGGCTTACGCTTCAATAGTCGATAAGGGATCATTCCGCTACTACGGTATCGCTGCAATGTACGCTTGCTCACATGGAGCATGAGACACAGGTCTTGGTTGTCAAGCAGTTCATCTTCAAGTTTAGGGATGGTCTGCATTATATCCCTTCCTGACTCGTTGATGACATTGAGAACTGCCTCATGCTTGTCAAGTCTCTGCATAAGCTGTCTCATACCATTCTCAAATGTTGTTCTGTCAAGTGTATCCATATTTCTCCATTTTTTATGTTGTTCCTCTTTCCTTGAGGTATTTCTCTATATCTGACCGTCTGAAACGGCACGCATTGCCTACGAAAGTAAAGCTTATAACTTTGGCATCCCTCATGCGCTGTAGGGTGCGGCTGCTGATATGAAGCATCTCGCAGACCTCTGCACTGGTAAGGTACTCCTTTCCTGAGTTGTCCTCTTCTTTGATTGCTGTACCATTTTTTCTTACGTACGCAGCAATCTCTCTTATTTGCCCAGTCAGTTCCTTGAACGCCAAGCTGTCTATTGTTATGATTTCCATACGCTTTTTGTATTTGTTCGCTGCAAAAGTACGGCAAAGGAATTTATCGGGCACGGTACTTACGCGTTACTACCGTGAGATTTTTATTGAATTTGTCTCTGAGTGTCCTTCTAAGGCGACACAAGCAACACGATTGCCGTGTTTTTATCCATATCACAAGATTCTGATTTACCTTTGCGCTCGTTAATCAACAAGTATACAAATATGGATATAGTAATCATTGAAAGAAAGACCTTCGATTTGCTTCTGGAGAGTGTGAAGGCATTGACGAGAAAGGTGGACTTCCTAATGGAGAAATCTAAAGACAGAAGTCTGGCTAAGTGGATGGATTCTGAAGACGTCTGTAAGGCTCTGAACCTTAGCAAACGATCCCTACAGAGTCTGCGTGACAAGGATTTGCTTCCATGCACTCAGATTGGAAGAAAGTTCTATTACAAGCCTGCTGATGTGGAGGACTTCATATTGCATGGTGCAGGCACAATAGAGGGGGACTGCGTATGATACAGACAGTATTGAATGAAGACCACGAGATTATTGTCGAAGTATTGAAAACAATTCGACAAAGCATGAGAAAGGCTGACAAGCTAGCAGAATGCAGTCATTTCCCGTTGAAGGGCGAGATGTATCTGACAGACAGGGAAGTTGTAGCCCGTCTGCACATCAGCAAGCGGACCTTGCAGGAATACCGACATGCTGCTATCTTGCCTTATTTTATCATTGGGGGTAAAGTACTGTATCGGGAATCCGACATTCAGGCTCTGTTGGAAAGCAATTACAGAAACCACCATTATCCCAAGCTGGTTTAACCATATAGAAAGCTATCAAACGGAATGGGGTAAAGCTAATTTATTTATAATTTGCAATGCAATATTTTTGCATTTTCGGTGTTTATTATTATGTAGAGAACAATTAAAATTTAAAAAGAATGATGAATATAAATTTTTTCAGAATGCTGCTCATGACATTCCTCGCCGTAGCAGGACTGGCTGCTTGTAGCGATGATGATGATCCTAAAGATTCAGTCAAAGAAATCAGGATGCTGGTGTCGGCAGAAACAGGCGTGACGTATGCGTGGAGCGATGATATGAAGGAAAAACCCATAGAGTGCTTGCTCGTCAAGACGGAAGGTGATTCCGAAGAATGGCAAGACCTTGGATTTGAACAGATAAAAGGCTTTACCTATGAACGCGGGCACGAATATTATCTCTCGGTAAAGCGCACAATCCTCGCCAATCCACCTGCGGATGCTTCCGACCGCAGATATGAACTTATCCGTGTTCTTCAAGACAGGCTTGTAGCAGACCCTGAAATTCCGATTGACAAAGAGATAAAAACGGAAGCAGACATAGAATACTATGACTTGTGTCCTTTCGAAAAGTATGGCGTAGCTAGCACTATTGTAGTTGATGATGAAGGTAAAATAGATGGTAAAGTTGAATATGACAATGTTTCGCCGCTACCATCTTACGATAAGGCGCGTATATGGCTGGTAAATATCCTTGATCATAAAGACCCGAACTGGGTGAAATTCCATAGTGTGCCTTATCAAGCAACTTACTCGTATGTCATTTCACCCTTTACCGACAAAATTCGTCTGGTGCGTAACGAGTCATCCGGCCCGATGTTCAAGAATGTCGTTCCTGAAGACGAGTTTACACGTATCCGCTCCATGAACTCCGGCGAGGAGGTCAGATATGCGCTTATTCTTGCCAACGTCCATAAAAAGGGGCTTCAAAAGGTGGAATTTATCATAATAAAGAAATAATCATTACAGACTGATTTCCCCTCGCCCCCTATCAATCTTCTAATCATACCGACTTTCTGCAACATCGCCAACCTCATTGAGTGTGTGGCGATGTTTTATTTCATCAAATTGTTGTTGGTGTTCCGCATAATCACAGAGCCATGCGCCGACCGCTTTCTACTGTTCGGTGGTTTCTCTAACCACCAGTAACCACCAAAATGAACTATAACCGGGAAAAGCGGACTGCTTCCTTATTTAGGAAAACAATCCGCTTTTCTCTATTATACTATTGTCAGCATACAATCAGCAACCATACAGATCTTTTCTTTGAAAACTGATGAATACTGGAGGATGCTGCTCCTTTACTTTGTCTGTCAGCCATTTTCTGAACACATTAGTATAATGGGTTCTGTATTTGAAAGAAATGGCTATCACTACATCAAGACTGTAAACATAGGCATGGTTGCCGTTTGACAATCGGATATATTTGCTATGTTCACACTCAGAAAAGACATTTTCTTTGAACATTCTTTTTATAGTCCTGTTCACCGAAGCAGGGATGACATTGAATGCTTCTGCTATCTCCCAATATGTCATCCAGATATTATTGCCAGTGAGCGTGACAGAGTAGTCGCTCACCTTTATAATGTTTCTTTTCATACTGCTGATTAAATTAGATGGTTTGACAAATGATATTTTCGACAGATTGTATGCGCTGTGACAATTTTTCCATATCGTCACTCAACTTCTGAGCGGTTATCTTGGCATAGATTTGCGTACTTCTGATGCTTGTGTGTCCCATCATCTTGGAGAGTGTCTCAATAGGCACGCCATTGGAGAGACAGACCGAGGTAGCAAAGCTATGACGAGCCACGTGCACAATTTAAGCAAAAGCAACGGAAAGTGAAGATGAGAGAAATGAACTGCAAGTGGTTGAGAATGAGCAATATTTCATAATTCTGCCAATTGGCTGCAAAGCAAAGCCGAGCAGGATATTGAGTTA
>ERZ1032794.594-NODE-594-length-10501-cov-9.355734_pt1 | contig 10501 bp, 9 predicted proteins | sample MGYA00516957_ERZ1032794 | MGnify/ENA primary metagenome ERZ1032794 (study PRJEB33719, sample SAMN04262543) | wastewater metagenome | biome: sewage system; feature: street-access sewage; material: sewage | place: Peru: Lima | collected 2013-01-15 ... | reverse complement strand
GATGTTCCGTTCTGATATACAACTTTAAAATCTTGATTTTTCTTTAAGGACTCTGATCTGATCAAACGAATCCTCCTTAATTAGATTCCGCCTGCGCGGATATTTCTCCGGATAGAAGAAAAGACCACATAAATGCGGTCTTGCAGCTTATGCTGATAACTGTTTTCTTCCTTTTAATCTTCTTGCAGCTAATACTTTACGTCCGCCCTTTGTGCTCATGCGAGCTCTGAAGCCGTGAACTTTAGCTCTGGATCTCTTTTTTGGCTGAAATGTCATCTTCATAGGTAAAGCACCTCCTTTATCTATTTTTAATTGTTATGAAATAACTTATCATTCAGAACATCGTTTCAATTATATAAATAAACCTCCTTTTCGTCAAGTAAAAATTGCAAAAAACCCGATAAAATCAAGGGTTCTATAAAATACCCCCACCTTACGGTATTTATTTTTTTCTCTTATGTGGAAAGCGCTTATGGTTTACGTAACATTATCCACATTTTGTGGATAACTTGTGGATAACTTGTGGATTGCCCGGAAATCTATCCACTTTTTCGGAGGGTTTGTTCACATCGTTTTCAAAAAAACCCTTTATTTGCGGTATTTTTAAGGTGGATTTTTTTATACACATAATTCTTCCACATTTTCCACCAATTCTCGACTTATGGAAACCTCCAGGACTCTTATCCACAATAATCCACCCTAATCCACAGTAATTTCCCCACATTATCCACATTCTTTTCCCCAAAATCTCAAGGATTTTCCATTGCGAAAACCCCATTTTCATTGTAATATATAAAAGGATATCTATCTCCAGTCGCAGACTGGGGTTATTATAATACTCATGGGAGGAAAAAATGGACGCTGTTATTGAAAAATGGGAGGAGATCCTGCAAACTGTCAAATCTGAATATGAGGTGACTGATGTCCCTTTTAATACCTGGCTCAAGCCGCTGAAAGTTTATGAGGTTGACGGAAAGCTGATAACAGTGGTTGTTCCCTCTGAACAGGCAGCGATCGGAGTCAATTACATCAGTAAACGCTACAAAATACCCCTCCAGGTTACTATCTGTGTACTGACGGGCATGGAAGAATGCGAGGTTCGCTTCGTTCTGGAAAAAGATCTCCCCAAAAAAACAGAAAAAAACACTTCTTATGATAAACAGGTTCAGGATACACGTTACGAAGAGGCGCATTTAAATCCAAAATACACCTTCGACACCTTCGTTGTAGGAAGTAATAACAAATTCGCCCAGGCCGCAGCTCTTGCAGTTGCCGAATCACCGGGAGATACCTACAATCCACTGTTTATCTATGGCGGAGCCGGTCTTGGTAAGACGCATCTTATGCATTCCATCGCTCATTTCATTCTGGAACACGACGAAAACAGCCGTGTTTTGTATGTAACCAGTGAGGAATTTACCAACGAGCTGATCGAAACCATCCGAAACGGAAATAACACGGCAATGAGCAAATTCCGTGAAAAATACAGAAATATCGACGTTCTTCTTGTCGATGATATTCAGTTTATTATAGGAAAAGAATCCACACAGGAGGAATTTTTCCATACATTTAACAGTCTTCACAGTGCCAAAAAGCAGATCATCATATCCTCTGATAAACCACCGAAGGATATGGAAATCCTGGAAGAGCGCTTTCGTTCCCGGTTCGAGTGGGGTCTGATCGCAGATATCACGCTGCCTGATTACGAAACCCGAATGGCGATTCTTCATAAAAATGAAGAAATGAACGGCTACAACATCAGTGAAGATGTTATCAAATATATCGCTACCAATATCAAATCCAATATCCGTGAGCTGGAAGGTGCCTTCAACAAGGTCATGGCTGGAGCCAAGCTTGAGAAAAAGGAAGTAACTCTGGAGCTGGCAGAGCAGGCACTGAAGGATATTATTTCTCCGGATGAGAAAAAAGTGATCACACCGGAATACATCATCTCCGTTGTTGCAGAGCATTACGGAGTCACACCTGCGGACTTAAGCGGAAACAAACGAAACTCCAAGATCGTCATGCCCCGCCAGGTTTCCATGTATCTCTGCCGTGAGATCATATCCACACCTTTGAAAAATATCGGAAAAGCGCTCGGAAACCGTGACCATACCACCGTTATGCACGGTATCGAAAAGATCGAAAACGAATTGCAGAACGACGATAACTTAAAAAATACCATTGATATATTGAAAAAGAAGATTAATCCACAAGGTTAGGGAAGTTTTCCACATTACTGGTGTATAACGTGTTGATTGTATGTGGAGAGATGTGTACAACTTTTTTGCCAAAACGCGGCGGTAATTTTATCCCCGGGTTATTCACATGCGAAAATACCACTTTTACACAAAGTTATCCCAACGGAAAACCCCTGAAAACATCAGGCCTGCGGGAGTTTTTCACAAAATCTGGCCCCCTACGGCGGTTACTGCGGATTTTTTCTATAAATATATTTATAAAAACCACAAATTGTTCAGAAAGGGAGTTATACACACTATGAAAATCATCTGCTCCAAATCAAGTCTGTTAAAAAGTGTAAGTATCGCACTCAAAGCAGTTCCATCAAAAACCACAATGCCAATCCTGGAATGTATTCTCATGGATGCAACTACAAACCAGATCAAATTTACCACCAACGATATGGAGCTGGGAATTGAAACCATCGTTGAGGGTACTATTGAAGAAAAAGGTAAAGTTGCTCTTGATGCAAAAATCTTCTATGAAATCATCAGACGACTTCCGGATAATGATGTTACCATTAAGACCGATGATAAATATGCAGCAACCATTACCTGTGAAAAAGCAAAATTCAATATCCCTGGAAAATCAGGAGAAGATTTTGCTTATTTACCGATGATCGAGAAGGATGAACCGCTGACGATCTCTCAGTACACACTGAAAGAAATGATCCGCCAGACTATTTTTTCGATTGCTGTAAATGAAAACAATAAGCTTATGACCGGTGAACTTTTTGAGATCAAAAATAACTGTCTGAAGGTAGTTTCTCTGGACGGACATCGTATCTCTATCCGCAAAATGTCTCTTAAGAAAGATTATTCTGACCGTAAGGTGGTAGTTCCGGGCAAAACTTTAAGCGAGATCAGCAAGATCCTTTCCGGAGAAGTGGATGATCAGGTCAGCATTTACTTTACAAAAAACCATATTTTATTTGAATTTGATCAGACTATGGTAGTTTCCCGACTGATCGAGGGAGAATATTTCAGAATTGACCAGATGCTTTCCAGTGATTATGAGACAAAACTGAAGATCAACAAAAAAGAGTTCCTGGATTGTATCGACCGTGCCACACTTCTGGTACGTGAGGTTGATAAAAAACCGATCATCATCAACATCACAGACGATGATATGGAGCTGCGCATTGATTCTGCAATGGGTTCCATGAATGAAGAGATCGATATTGAAAAAGAGGGTAAGGATATCATGATCGGCTTCAACCCGAAATTCCTGATCGATGCGCTTCGTGTTATTGATGATGAAACCGTGACGATCTATCTTGTAAATCCGAAGGCACCATGCTTTATCCGTGACGATGAGGAGAACTATACTTACCTGATCCTTCCTGTAAACATCAACCAGAATCAGGCCAGATAAGACCTGGGGTAATGTGACCGTTTTTGACCGATTGTGCATGGGAATGCGATCGTGTTCTGAGAATTGTTTCATGCGTAAACTGCTGGAAGGGGGTATTTAAATTACCACCTTCCGGTGAAATTTGTATTTTGGGGGATTTTAAATACCGCCAGAAGATCAGAAAAGACCGATCTGACAGAGAAAATACCCCGGAGATAAGAGGAGAAAAAATTGGAGATCAGAATTAAAGACGAATTTATCAAGCTTGGTCAGGCGCTGAAGCTGGCCGGTGTTGTGGAGGACGGCGTTGAGGCGAAATATGCCATCAATGATGGTCTGGTACTGGTGAACGGCGAGGTGGAGAACCGCCGTGGCCGCAAGATCCATCCTGGAGATACCATTTCCTACGATGGAAAAGATATTTATGTGATCGGGTGAAGGAATGTACATTGAATCCATCAGACTGAATAATTTCAGGAATTATGAGTCGCTGGAGATGAATTTTGATCAGGGCACCAATATTCTCTACGGCGACAATGCCCAGGGAAAGACCAATATCCTGGAGGCGGTTTATCTGGCAGGTACCAGCAAATCCCACAAGGGAAGCAAGGACCGGGAGATGATCCGCTTTGAGAATGAGGAATCCCATATCCGAATGATGGTGAAGAAGGGCGATCTTTCATACAAAATAGACATGCACCTCCGGAAAAACAAAGCAAAGGGAGTTGCCATCAACGGGCTGCCGATCCGCAAGGCAAGGGAGCTGCTGGGGGTGGTGAATCTGGTGTTTTTTTCTCCGGAGGATCTTAATATTATCAAGAATGGACCGGGAGAGAGAAGACGTTTTCTGGATTCGGAGCTTTGTCAGCTGGATGGTGTTTATATCACGGAGCTGGCCGGCTACAATCACATCGTGAACCAGAGAAACCGTCTTCTCAAAGACTGTTATATGAACCCCGGGCTGAAAAGTACTCTGGATGTCTGGGATATGCAGATGGTCGATTACGGAAAGAAAATCATCGGGAAGCGGGAAGCCTTTGTGCAGGAGCTTAACGAGATCGCAAGGGGGCTTCATAAAGGCCTTACCGGCGGGATCGAGGAGCTGGAGATCCTGTACGAGCCAAGTGTGACGGCGGCCGAGTTTGAGGATAAGCTTTCCAGGAACCGGGAGCGGGATCTTCGGATGAAGCTGACCTCCGTGGGACCGCACAGAGATGATTTCTGCGTAAAGGTCAACGGGATCGACATCCGGAGGTATGGTTCCCAGGGGCAGCAGAGGACTGCGGCTCTTTCCCTGAAGCTTTCGGAGATCTATCTGGTGAAGAAAAAGATCCGGGATACACCGGTGCTTCTGCTGGATGATGTTCTTTCGGAACTGGATAGCAGCAGGCAGACATATCTGCTGGAAAGCATCCACGATATACAGACTCTGATCACCTGTACAGGACTGGATGATTTTGTCAGCCATCAGTTCAAGATCAACAGGGTTTTTCAGGTGGTAAAGGGGCATGTTTATATGCCTAAAGGGTTTTGACAAGCCCGTATGCATATGGTAAACTGATTCTGATTATGGAAAGTTGGTGAATATTTTGGATAAAGAGGAGTTTCGCGTTAAGCTGGGACAGATCAATAAGCTGGTCGAGACCCAGGATTACAAAGGCGCCATGCAGATTGTTGACAGCATTGACTGGCGTCGTGTGAAAAACGTCCGTACCCTTTGTGTAGTGGGCGAGATCTACGCGGCCAACAAGCGCTATGAAGAGAGCAAGGAAATTTTTCTTCTTGCCTACCACAGAGCGCCGATCGGCAAGAACATACTTTACCGTCTGATCGAGGTTTCTCTGAAAATGGGACAGATCAGTGAAGCCACAGAATTCTTTGATGAATACAGAGAAGTGGCAGGTAATGATAACAGCCAGTATATACTGAAATATAAGATCGCCAGAGCGAAGAATGCATCTCTGAATGAACAGATCCGTATTCTTGAGGAATATAAGGAGAAGGAATTTACGGAGCGCTGGTCCTATGAGCTGGCCAAGCTCTATTACAAGGCAGGAGACAAGCAGAAGTGCCTGGATCTCTGCAATGAGATGATCCTTTGGTTCAATGACGGAACTTATGTGATGAAGGCCCTTGACCTGAAACAGCGGATGGGCGTTCTCACTGGCGAAGAGAAAGAGAAATACGAACAGCGTTTTATCCCGAAGCTGATCCCTCCGGAAAAGGCGCAGGAGATCAGGGAGAGCAAGGAGGCATCCGGCGAGTATGAGGAGGCAAAACCGGTCACAGATACTATCCAGGTAGATGATGAGCGAGATCTGAACAGTGCGGAGACATTCCAGGAGAAGCTTTCCAAGGGATTCCGTGATATCTTTGGCGGACATAAGAAATCTGCGGAAGAGGATATGGAGGAAAAAGAAGCTGCGCAGGATGAAGAGCAGGATGAGGTTTCCACAGGCTCTGAGGATGTGACGGAACAGGCGGAAGCGCCGGAGGCTGAGACTGCTGCGGCAGCAGAACCGTCAGAGGAGTTTACAGATTCTGAGGAGATCGAAGCAGCAGAAGGAAGTGAGGAAGCTTCGGATGAGCCTTCTGAAGAGCAGGAAGAGTTTTCCGGACAGGAAGTGGATGAGATCCCGCTGGCATCTGGTGTTGAGAACCTGTCATCCGGAAGTATGAAGCTGCAGGCTCAGGAACAGCAGGATAAAGAGGAAGAAGAGGCTTATCAGGAAGCGGAAGAAGCTGAGGCTGAGAAAGCTACAGAGATGTCTTTGTCCCAGAGTGTTGCAGAGATCATGAAGGAGAAGGCTGCCGGAAATGAGGAAAGTGAGGAGAAGCCTGCAGGGGTTCCGCTCAATGAGGAAGGCAAGCCTGATTTTTCCGCAACGATCCGTATGCCGGAGCTGAAGATCCCGAAGTCCATGATCAATGTGGACCCGGAGAATGCAAGCAGTTCCGCGGAGATCCCGGATGCGTCCGGAATTTTCGGAAATATCGAGGATATTGCGGCATCTGTAGGTGACAGGTCCGGGAAGGATAAAGATAAGGACTTCAACCTGGAGGATACTATTCTGGCAGCAGCTACACAGCAGGGAATCGATATCCCGGAGGAAGAGAAATCTCCGGATGTCCAGCAGTCCGACGTAACGGAAGAGCCGGCAGGTATTGAGGATCTGGATATTGCGGCTGATGAATTTGTTCCGGAGGAGCCGGATGCGGCAGATATCGAGGATATCATGGCGCAGATCTCCGCTCAGCAGGAGGAAGAGGTAACGGAGACTTCCGATACCAGACTTCCGGATATCGTATTTGATGAAGATGAGGAGCCGGTTACTGAGGAGGATCTTCAGGCTGCAGAAGCAGAGTTTCTGAATGGTCCGTCAGGAGTACAGAAGCCGGTGGAAGAAGAGGATGTGCTTCCGGAGATTCCTTCACTGGAATCTGAGGAGCAGGTGCAGAAGGCGGCAGCAGAGCCTTCAACGAAGCTTCATCATGAGGAACCGGTGGCTTCAGCGGAAGAGGAAAATCTTCTTGATGAGGAAGAAGAATACAGTGATGACGCCTTTGAATTCCAGGAAGAGGATGACGATGACTTTATCAGCAGTCTCATCGGTGATGATTCTGATGAAGCCATGGAAGAGGACGATGAGGAAGAGGAGCTCAGCGAGGAAGAGCAGCTTGAGAAATTTATCGCTACGATCCATCCGGAAAAGGATTCTACAAAGATCGTTTCCAGAAAGAAAGAGCTCACAGATGAAGAGAAACAGCTTTTCACCTATTTTGTTACAGTTCCCGGAATGAAGGAACAGCTGCTTGATGTACTCTGCGATGTGCAGATGGGCGCAGCAGACAAGACCTCCCAGACCGGAAATGTGATCGTTATGGGCGGCAGAGAAACAGGTAAGACGAGACTGATCTCAAGTCTGATCCCGGCAATCTGTAAAGAGCTGAATATCGAGGCTTCCAAGGTTGCCTATATATTTGCGGATGATCTCAACGGAAAGGATATTCCGGAGATCGTATCCAAGCTTGCCGGCGGTTTCCTTGTTATCGAGGATGCAAACCAGCTTTCCCAGGAAACAGCAGATGAGCTTGAGGAAGCTATGACCGGAAACACAAAGGGAATGATCGTGATCCTGGAGGATGAAAAGATCGGTATGCGTAAGCTGATCGCAAGATATCCGAAGCTTGCGAAGAAGTTTACATCCATGATCAACATTCCTGTATTTACAAACGATGAACTTGTTAATTTCGCCAAGGTCTATACCATGGAGAATGGATTCCGTATCGACCAGATGGGCATGCTTGCTCTGTATAATCTGATCGGGATCAACCAGAAGGAGGATCAGCCGATGTGTATCGGTACTGTGAAGACCATGCTGGATAAGGCTATGGAGAGAGCTCAGAGCGGATTGTTCAAGCGTTCCAAGAAGCGTGTGGACCGTGATGGCTACACGGTACTTTTTGAAAAGGATTTCAGCTGAAAATAAGAAAAAGCAGAGGTAAAAAATATGGCCAGACCTTATCTTGGTAACCCGAAATATACCATTGAAGTCCTTCAAAAGTATCATTTTGTTTTCCAGAAAAGGTTTGGTCAGAATTTTCTGATCGACGAGCATGTTCTGGAAAAGATCATTGAGTCTTCGGGTATCACGAAGGATGATTTTATACTGGAGATCGGTCCGGGTATCGGAACTATGACCCAGTATCTTGCGGAGGCTGCTAGAGAGGTGGCTGCTGTGGAGATCGACAGTTCGCTGATCCCGATCCTTAAGGATACGTTGAAGGACTGGGATAATGTTTCCGTGATCAATAACGATATCCTGAAAACGGATATCAAAAAGATCGCAGATGAGAAAAACGGCGGTAAGCCTGTGAAGGTGGTTGCGAATCTGCCGTATTACATTACGACTCCGATCATCATGGGGCTTTTTGAGAAGAATGTTCCTGTGGATTCGATCACTGTCATGGTGCAGAAGGAGGTTGCAGACCGTATGCAGGTTGGTCCCGGTACCAAGGATTACGGTGCGCTTTCCCTGGCTGTGCAGTATTATGCGAAGCCGGAGATCGTTGCGAATGTACCGCCGAACTGTTTTATGCCGCGGCCGAAGGTTGGAAGTGCGGTGATCAAGCTGACGCGTTATGAGAAGCCGCCGGTGGATGTGAAGGATGAGGGGCTTATGTTCCGTCTGATCCGTGCATCTTTTAACCAGAGGAGAAAGACACTTGTGAACGGGATCAGAAATTCCGGAGATTTTTCCCTGAGTAAGGAGGAGATCGAGGATGTGTTCAACAGGTGTGATCTTCCGCTGAATATCAGGGGTGAGGCGCTGACACTGGAGCAGTTTGCGATGCTTGCCAACTGTATTTATGATGAGAAAAATTAATATATGATAAACGCAAAAAGAGCCCGGGCAGCTGTTCCGGGTTCTTTTTGCGTTTCCGGACGGGAATGTTGGAGAGGTTTCCTGTCCGGACCTATATATTTGTTATAGAAAGGAGGTTATGTCTGAGGTGTCAGACATAAGTAAGTAATGAAAAATTTACATTTTTTATTTTACTGATGAGATGTTAGGAAAGTTTGTTTAAAATATGAAAATATTGTGAATATATTTTTGGTGATATACATAAAGTCTGAATGGTGTGGGTGGGAATGGGGAAAATTGAGGTTTACAGAGGGGTGGGGGTGTGTGGTATACTGAGGGGCGTCGAAAAGGTAATGATGAGGTAATAAAAAGGCAGTAAAAGATAGTTAAAAATAGTAAAAGGCAATTTTTAATAAGGGCTGGTGCCCGTATGGAGGTTGAATATTATGAGAAGATTGAACAAGGTTACAGCTTTGGTTATTGCGGGTGTTATTTCATGTACATCTCCGATGATGGTTATGGCGTCTGATTCCGGTTCTGTTATGAGTCAGGCGGAGGAGATCCTGAAGGATAATGAGGTTGGGTCTCTTGCTTCTGATCCGGATAAGGTTGGGGATATCATTGTTTATGTGAAGGGGCTTTTTGATTCTAACCAGATTACGGATGATGAGATTTCTCAGGGGATCGATGAGGCTGCGGATCATTTTGGGGTGAGTCTTAATGAGGATGATAAGAGTTCGCTGGTTAATATTATCAGTAAGTTCCGTGGGATCGAGATGAGTGATGATCAGATCAAGGGGTATGTGAGTGATGCTTATAGTACTTTGAAGGATATGGGTGTTACGAAGTCTGATGTGAAGAATATTTTTGAGAAGGCGGTTGAGTTTATTAAGGGGATGCTTTCACGGCGGTGATGGTGTTTGGATGGAACTTTTGATGGAGATTTAGGACATGGAGTTTTTGTTAGAGGGTGAGGGTTGTGGCTCTTTTGTTGGGGTTGTTGTTGGTTTGTTTGGCTGAGATGTACAATATGTACAATGTTTAGGGCTTGGGTTTTGTTTGCGAATGTGGTGTTTTTATAAATTGGGGGAGGGTGTTTTGAAAAAAATTGTGCAAATGCGCTAATTGTTTACGAGATGTTCATTGTTTGTTCATATTTGTCTGGTAGTATAGGGATAGTTCGAAAGAACGTTACGAAAGACGCTGTAATGGTGTGTATCTGTATCATTACACATACAATTTTTTTCATAATAATCGCCCCGGTAAGCCACTACCGGGGCACTCCTCGTTTTTGGGCCTTTTTTTGGGCTCTTTTTTTGTGGGAGGGATGGAGAGAGGGACGGACGGACTGCCGGAGGGGCGGTTGCATGGTCGTGCCTGGTGCGGTCGTTTCGCCGGGTCATACTAAGCGTCTGAGTCTTCTGCCGTGCAGGGCGCCCCATAACTCGCCATGTACGCTGATGCGTACCTGGCTCAGACAGATGGGGCTTACTCTGCGGCTTGTGGCCGCAGAGTACCTTCCCGTCAGAAGCCTCAGGCGC
>ERZ1032794.588-NODE-588-length-10542-cov-8.163154_pt1 | contig 10542 bp, 12 predicted proteins | sample MGYA00516957_ERZ1032794 | MGnify/ENA primary metagenome ERZ1032794 (study PRJEB33719, sample SAMN04262543) | wastewater metagenome | biome: sewage system; feature: street-access sewage; material: sewage | place: Peru: Lima | collected 2013-01-15 ... | reverse complement strand
AAGATGGAATTCTGGGGGCGATTCGATTGAATGATATGGAAGAATTATATATAAGATGTGGAAATTAATAGTAGATGTAAATAGAGAAAATAGTAAGTGAATGTGGACTTGGAAGAGGAGAATGAGTATAATGAAATTAGTAAAAGTAAAAAACAAAACTGGAGAGAAAATATAAAAATGGCAATGACAAGTGATGTAGAATTCATAAATAATTGGATACATGGAAATGTTGAGGAGATTGGGAAAATTATATGTGGAGGACGTGAATTTTTACCTACCTATGAGGATAAGAAGTTATGGTTAGACTACTTTGAAAGAATAGGAAAAACAAGGAAAGAAATAATTAAAGAACTTAATAATAAAATAGATAATTTAGAAACAATTGGTTGGTCTGAGTTTAAAAATCCATCCAGAATAGAAAATTATAACAGCACTACTTATTATTTGGTGGAAAATGAAGGTGTCTTAGATGGTATTCCAATATATAAAAATGGACGATATTACTCCATTAATTTTATGAGATTCTATTTGGATAATGAATGTAAAGTAAATTGCATTTTTGATCAGGTTCAATTTGATAGTTCAAAAAATGGAAACGTCAACTCGGAATGTGAAATTAATTATCCTAAAACTTATAAAGGGCAAAACGAGAAAATGATCCGTTTATCGAAAAAGGGGGCATGCGTTTATAATCCAAGACAGTATGAAGATGTTGAAGAGTTGGTTAATTCCTTTGTAAAGTTCATAAAAAAGGTGGATGATGAAGATAAATGGCAAGAATTTTGTGAGAAATTCAATACAGAATCATTAAAAGCATTGGAAAACTATTGTAAAGAGAAGAAAATTGAAGGAAAGATTTATAAATATAGATTTGGGAAATTATCGGATATAAATTCAAATGGAAAAATTGAGCAATATGATGAACAAAACAATGAGGTTAGCAAGGAGTATTTGGAGTACTATTGGATAAAAAGCGATGATGGAAAACGTATAGTAACGGCATTTTATAAGGATTTTGACCATGGGACAGGAAATATCCACGTGTTACCAGGAATTATACAAGAATGGGAATTAATAGATGGTGTGCCATATGACTATCCGGCAGGAAAGAGAAGAGAACCATACAGGGAAAATTTTGAAGGGAAAATATATGAACCTAAACTAACAGAAAAGGAGGCAGAAAAGCAGGTACAGAAAGTTTTTGAACAAGAACAATATGATCAGAAAATATATGAGAATATAATAGATAATCGATTAAAAGATGATACAAAATCAACTGTTTACTATATAGGGCCAAAAACAGGTAAATATAAATATCTTTATAAGTGGACTAGTGAAACGTATGAAAGTGCTGGGAATAAGTATTTTATTTGCCCATATAAACATGTTGAAACAGAGATGGGCATTTTGGTTTTATTTGATGGAAAACCGAGAGCATATCAAATAAAGGATGATGATAATAAGCAGCCAAATAAAAAAGAAAATGATAAGTTCGTAATCGATTATTCCTACTGTAAGTTAAATGAACTAAATTTCAATGCGAAGCAATAAGACTATTGTTTAGATAGTCAAGAAGTAATATTATAAAAGTTGTATTAAAAATTTATGGAGAAGATACACATGCAAACTTACTGGCAAAACACAACAGCCCCAGGCAATATAGACCGCGGTCTATACATAATCCTCCCGCTACGTTACCAAGGCTCTTTTCAATCCATTACTGTTAATAAAGAAGACCCTGAACTTCCAGAATTAACATTTGACACCAGTGATTTCACTGAATTGCTATCAGTGAAGTGCCGGAATGGAAATTTTGTTAAGAGGTTCAGTGTTAACAGCAAATTACAGGAAATAGTAGAAGCATGGAACGGGAAAGCGGAGACAAGCAAAAAATATCAGATTGACGATTTACAATTTTTTATTTTTAATAATGGAATTGCTTTCATAACGGTATACTTATCATATAAAAACAAAGATGTTAATCAAATATATAAATTTATAAATCCAGGCTATGTGCAAGAGAGTAATGACAAAGAGAAATTAGTTCAGGATGTTTTATTGGAAGCGTTAGAAGAGAAGGTATTTGAATTAGTTCAAAAGAAAATGAAAATTACCCTTTCATGGTTTATACAGGATAAGGATTCGAGAAAATATATCATCAAGGAAGCCTATCGACTGAATATAGCATCTCTTCCAAAACGTTTTGAAAATAATGAAATTCCAAAGAGAATTGCTTACAATGGACATCGTTTAGTTGATGTGACAAGAGATTTTGAAGATGTATCAGAGATGGATGTGGAATATGCAACTGGGGCAAAAGATGTAGAGGATGAACATTATGGTTGGGCATGCGCTATCACCTCCCAGGAAATTTCCTATGCTTATGGACCGGGATCGGGTAAAACAGAACCCAGAGATAAGAAAGGTTTGTGGGTGCGGTCAAAAGACGATTTGTTATTAACAATGATCGTTATGTACCAAAAATATACATGCATGATCTTTAATGAAAGAATTCATCAAAGATTTATCGGTGAATCAAGTCGACTTAAAAGAGAAGAAAGTCTCAGAGATTTAAAAAGAGAAGCATTGGAATTCATATCCTATGGAACGCTGGCGCCATCACAGATTTCGCGTTGGAATAATGTATGTGAAACTTATCGATCTTTACAAAAACAAAACGGTGTGAATGAGTTGTTGGAGGAAATTAGTCAGAAGATTACGTTACTGAATGAGGAACAGGATCGGATTGATGGGGAACGTGAATCACGAGTTAGTATGATCATAACGGTATTTGGACTTGTATCGATTATTTCAGCCACATTACAGATGTTGGATTATATTTCAACAGGAAGACCATTGATGATTGTTGGTTTTCTTGCAACAAGTGTGATAATGATACTTTTTTTCCTGATAATGATATATAAGGAAGTTAGGAAAAAAAAGCGAAAAGACAGGTAGATTATGTATATTGTAAAAAGAGAATTTGAAAATCAAGAGACGAATTATCTTTTGAAACTAAATCGAACAGATCATAGGTTAGAAGTATATCAAAAAGCAGACAACTCAGTTCTGAATGAACATTATTCGATTCGTTCGGATTTTGATGCATCTGGTTATACTATGTATGAAAAACTGAAATCTATAGATTGTATTTTCGGAGGAGAGAAATCACCAACTCCAATAGGAATATTCAAAATAGAGAACAAATCTGCAGAAGAGTATCTGAGCGGATATTATCCAAAGCGTGGTCAGGTAAAGTTTTTTGGTTATCTTGTGATATTCGAAGATTATTTTATCCACAGTGATTTATATGATGCAGAGGTAACCAGAGAATCCATGCAAGATCATGAGTCAATTAGTGGTAATGATACATTTACATCGGGATGTATTAGAATTGCACAGCCAGAACTGGAATGGTTGCTTGAGAATATAGAACCTGGGACTACGGTAATTATGTAGAAGCTACCGGAAGAATAAAAGTTGAAATAGCTCTAAAAAAGGCAAAGGGAAGCCCTTCTTTAGAGCTATTATCATAATGAAGAAAAATAATAGTAAGTGCCTGATTTTTGGGGAAATAAGGAGTGTGAATAGATGCAGGAAAATAGAGCATGGAATAGACTCAAAGATGAAGAGCTTATCGAAACATTAAAATTAATGGAGGCGTCTGAGATATATCCGGCGAAGGCACAGAAAGTATATGAAGCGTTAAAAGATAAATACGATGCCAAAGATTTACCATCTGTCCGTACCGTGGGTCGGAGCCTCAGAAACTTGTTGGGAAAATCAGATGAAGAGTTAGATGAAATAACAGATGAGAACGGAATTGGAATAATAGACAAAGGAAAATATAATTTAGGATTCAGGAAAGCGAATAAAAAAGGCACTTATATAACAGGATATTGGTATGATGAAAAAGATGGAGAGGAAGGGGGCTCATCAAAATATCTCGCGAGATTTTTGTCTGATGCCGTCATTTATTCCAAAGTGTTAAATCCTGAATATAAACCAGAGTACTATTCAAGTCTTCAAAGGCTGTTCGGCACTGGTCAGGTAAAAGAACTGAATGAGTTTTCTCGAAAGATCGTTGATTTAAAACCATATTCTGCAGAAGGTGGAATTGATGTGATGGAAAATATATTAATCGTTCAAAAAGCGATTGATATGCAAAAAAAGATTGAATTTAAACTTGGCGTTTATAGATATACAAGTGATGGAACAATTGAGTTAGATATTGAAAATAGTAATGTCCGTTGTGTGTCACCGCTACAGATTATGATGAGTAATGGACGATATTATGTGATCGCAAAAAATGAGAGAAAGTCTACGACACAAGATTTCTTATTTTATAGAATTGATTTGATGGAAGAAATAGAGATAAAAGAAACGAAAAGAAAAGATGTGCAGGGACAAGTTGAGTGGAAAAATCCACAGAAATTTCTGATATCAAATCCTTTTTTCTACTCTGGTGAAAAAGAAGACATTGTAATTGGATTTGAGGAACAACAGATCACACAAGTAGTGGATTGGTTTGGAACAGAGGAGAATGGTTTATTTGAATGCTTAGGGACGTACTATATGGAAAAAACAGAAAAGGGAAAGACATCTACGGTCGAAGTAGAAATGGTAAAATTAAAATTTCCGAAAGTTAATGTTATGGCTTTTTCCTTTTGGGTAATGCAATATATGGATTGCGTAGAGGTTTTAGAAGGCGAGTTATTGAAAAAAATATTGAAAGAGAGGATGAAATGGGCTTTAGAAAACCGAATAAAGTAGAAAAAAGACCATTTAAATAAAAATTGGACTTTTAGCAGAGAAAATCGGACAAAATTTGTCTGATTTTTTTTATAATCCGAATTAGTTTATCGGATCACACCATTGACAAAGAGCGTAAAAGGGGTCAGGGCGTAAAAGAGTATTGATTACTAATGGCATTGAGAGAGCTGAATACGCTTCCAGAACACCTGCGGTTGAAGCGATACTTTTCAGGGATTACATTAAATCTTATTAAATTGGACATTGCACTGTCCAGCTATATGGGAAAAGAGTAGTAATATGTTTATTTAGGGAGGAAATCAAATGAAAAAATCAAGAATTATTAGGATGCTGTCAGAAGTGATTGAAGATAAGCAAACGGGAAAACAATTCTGGTTTGATCTTGATTTATATAAACATGAGCGAGACTGGCCAAAACCATTAAGTACGAAAGATATTTGTACAAAAATGGAATTAAATACAACGTATGAATTTAGAAGTGAAGAGGCTTTGATGAAAAGAATTAAACGATTCAATAATTATGTTGATGATTGTAAAAGTGGAGTCATGGGAGACATTAGTTTCATAAAAAGTCTGGGATTAGCATTAGCTGGTGATGAGATGAAATTTTTAATACCGATTTCAATAGAATCATTTGAGCAAATTGTGAATTCTCTAAAAATTCAAACCAATATTGAAGGTACGAATGAAATTTATAATCAATTAAACAAGGTACTCTATTTATTGGAAATTAGTTGCTACTTTAATTATATTCCTAGTACAAAAGAGGACGGAGAAGGGTATTTTAATAAGTTGATGATGGAAATTAGACAGGATGTAGATAAAACATTTGTCAATAAACCAATTATAAGAAAAAGACTTTATGAACTTGTTGATGAAGTGGATTTTATTATTAATAGCTGTGAGGTTCCGGGAGTACCAGACAATTGGCTAAAGCTGAATCCTAATATAAAGTATTTTGACAGCGTTTTTGATATCATTGAAGAAAATCCAGAATTATATAAGTCCATCAAAAACGAACATCTTAGAGGAAACCCAATTCAGTTCAACTTTTTCCCTTCAAAACAAGAAATTGCAGAAAGACAGAAGTACTTTGAAGAGAAAAGACAAAAGTATCCTACAAGAACAATTGACAGATTTTATCAGGATGAATTAGTCGAAACGCTTAATAAGCGTTTTAATCAATGCCTGGAAAAGATAGCAAATATATAGAGTTTACGAAATGGAGAAATAGAGGGAGGGGTACAATGGGAGAGTTCAAATTTAAAGATACGGTAGAAAATTTGAAAACAAATTTGTTGGATAATCTTGGACGTTGGGTGCCGACTGCGATAGCAGCAAATGGCATTATTAATGGGATTATTGCATATATTTTGTTTATTACTAGAGGCGGTTATACAAAACAGATTCAATTAGTAAAGGAATATGGTCTTTTTGGAGCATATGATGAAAAGTTCACAACAGGAACGTCGCAAATGATTTTTAAAGGCGTTGCGGGAAAAATTCTTTTGATATTATTAGTGATAGATTTAATCATTTTGTTGATTCAGTATTTTAAGGAAACAGGCATAGTACGGAAAGTATTAATGATAATTGATCTTGTTGTGACAGGTGCAGTGAGTCTTTTTTTTGACAGAACAGTGGCGGAATATGTAACATTTCAATTAATAAAAAATACAGGAATAGACATTAGTGATGTAGGAATGGTTGTTGTAGGCGTTTGGATGGGAGGTGTTGCATTATTTATCATTCTAATGGTTATTACAGAAGAATGTAGAGGAATATTTGGATATACGGCAACTGCATTACTGGTAGCATTGATAGTAATGCCATTATTAATTTTATTCTTGGAAAATGTAATTCCGATTGCGACTGGGATTATTGCTATCGCGATTATAGCAATTATAGCAATTATAGCAATAGCAACGCTTGGAGAGTCGGTAGGAGGAGATACACAAAGCACATCAAGTGGAAGTGCAGGAAGTAACACTGGTACATATTCACAAAAAAAATACGATCATGTAAAGGGGAATACTATGAGTACAATGAATAATCAGAAAGATAACAGACCAGCCTATGAAACAGACACGAATCCAAATCATCACTATATTGCAGATTATAGAAGTTTTGGAGGAATTAAGTTATTTAAGGTGCATGATTCTATGGGCGATTATATTATGTTGGATAATTCTATAACAAGTAGAAAAATTTGTAACTTGAAAGAGGCAGAAAGTGGGAAACATAAGTTTTACAGGAGAGAAAATGGAAAGGAAATAAATATAGCAGAAATTCCGTGGAAATAAAGTGTCAGGATGAAGAGAGTAGGAGAATGTAATTGGGAGGATAAGTTGTGAAGAAACGGAACAAGAGAATATTTTGGGTTGTTGTATTACTGGTTTTAGTTTCGGTTTCGACATTGTCAGTGCTGGGGTATAAGAAATCACATAATAATAAAGACAAAGATGAAAATAATGTTGTAAAGGACAATGTAAAAATTATTACAGAAGAAAGTGATAAGCAACCGATATTAGTAGAAGATGATAAAATAACTTTTGACTCGAATCCAAGATACAAAAAAGGAGATGTCATTGTTTCAGGAATTACAAGTTCAGCACCAAATGGTTTTATACGAAATGTTACTGGAGTACAGAAAACAAAAGGAAAATACATTATACAAACAGAACCTGCTGTATTGACGGATGTATTTGAAAAAGCTCATATTTATAAACGAATAGAATTAGCAGAATCTCAAAATGAATCTGAGAGCTATCATATTAAAAATATGAATGCTGTTACAAATGAATTGCAGTCATCGAATATTTTGTGCAAAATAGAAGATGAGGATAATGGCACGGATTATATGTTTGGAAAAAGTTTTGAGGAAAAGGAAGATCCAGTCAGTCTGTCTGGAGAAGCCGGAACAAGTGCATGGGTTGAAGTGAGTATAGATATAGTTCACGGGGATATAAAATGTGGAATTGCAATTCGAACAAAAGAAGGGGCTAAAGCCTCTTTAGAGTGTAGTGCCAGCTATTCAAAAGAATTAGAAAAGCAATTATTAACAAAAAAATTGCCTGATTATCAATTTATAGTTGCAGGAATACCGATTGTTGTAACGAATGAACTTGAGATTTATACAGAAGCGGAAATAAATTTGGAAGGAAATATAGGCGTTTCATATGAGTTGACAGCAGAAACAACGCAAGGATTTAATTATAATAGTAAGACAGGAAAAGTGGAAGAGATAAATCAAGTAACTTGTGAATCGGATGGATTACAGTGGAATACAATTTCTATTTCAGGAGATACATCAATGGGTTCATCGGTTCATTTGATTACAAAATTATATGATGCTTCAGGAATGGATATGTCTTTAAAAATTGCAGGAAAAGCAGAAGGTGAAGCAAAAGTTACCACTAATAAAGAATTAGATGGATATGCCGGTAGCCTGGATTTATCGATTGTTCCGGAAATAAAAGGAGAAATAGTAGTTGATACACCTGTGTTTGATAAAAATCTTCTAAAACAGCCATTATTTGAAGCAGCATTAAAACCGTTGTGGGAAAAGCACTGGGAATCAAGTGTAAATTGACAGGATGATTTACAATGGAAAGAAAATGATAAAAATGAAGAATCACAAGAAACGACAAAAGTATCGTATTCCAATGAATACTTTGAAGTGATAGTTCCAGAAAGCTGGGAAGGTGAGTGGACGGTAACAGAGGAAGACAATACAATGAACGGAATCAAGAGTACACTTTATCGCTTTTCTCATGATCCGGCAGATGGGGAAGAGGGTGGTGCAGCGGATGTGTATGTGCTTGATATGAGTGATACAAGTAGACCTTTAAGCCATTACAGCAGAATGCTTCCATCAGCCGGTTGCGAAGAGGTTGGTCTTACATCGTTTGGCTACAATGATGTATTTAAAATGGAAGTTGCAAATGGATTTTTCTATGAAAATGGAGCAACAATTACTTTAAAGTAAGTTTACTCATACGGATCGTTAGTCCTTATCATTATGAGTTAGAAAACAGTAAATATCTAGTTCCCCAAAAACTAAGCGCTTACGTAGAAAAAGACAATTTAAATAAAAATTGAACTTTTAATAAAAAAATCGGACAAAGTTTGTCTGATTTTTTTATAATCCGAATTAGTTAATAGTAGTGAAACTTTTATAAAGGTAAAAAAAGAAAGACACTTTAAATCGTTCGTGTTGTATAATGAAAGTGACGAAATTAAGGAAGATTTGTATTTTCGATTCAAGATGTTTTGTAAGGGAAAAAAGAAGAAAAGAGGGCTGAATTAGATGAAATATTATATTAGTGATTTACATTTGTTTCATGAAAATTCGATTAAGTTTGATGAAAGACCATTTGGCAGTCTGGATGAAATGCATGAGACAATCAAGAAACGATGGAATAGTAAAATAACAAATGGAGACAAGGTATTTATTCTTGGAGATATAAGTTATAGAGGTAAAAATGAAGATTTGATTGCTTATCTTTCTACATTGAAGGGACAAAAAATACTTGTGAAAGGGAATCATGATGATGTGTCTGATTACAGATATCATCAGCTTTTCGCGGAAGTTTGTGATTATAAAGAAATTCATGATTCAGCTAATGGGGAAAATTATAATCTCGTTTTAAGCCATTATCCAATTTTTAGTTGGAAAAGGATGGGAAAAGGATTCATTTTATTATATGGTCATACACATGACAGTATTGAGGATGCTTACTATCAAAGCTGTTTGATGAAGATGGTGGAAAGTGATTGTCGGCATGTGTATAAAACAGAAGTTAAAGCAATAAATGTAGGATGCATGAAACCTTGGATGAATTATGAACCGCGAACGTTGACAGAATTATTGTCTTATTCGCAATGAATTAGATGTTAGAAGGGAGACAGTTTTATGGCTACATATGTTATTTCGGATATTCATGGACAGTACAACATGTTTATGGAATTACTCGATAAGATCAATCTAAAAGATACGGATACTTTATACATTTTGGGAGATGTACTTGATAGGGGTCCTCATCTTATTAAGACAATAAGAAAGCTTATGGAAATGCCAAATGCAATATGCCTGGTCGGTAACCATGAATTTATGGCGATGAAATGTCTGGAAACAGGCGAAGAATATTATTCTGAACCTAATAAAATGGGAAGTGATGCTATTGGCTTATGATGAAAAAGATGTGGCTGCTAAAACGCATTATGAAAATAAGTATTTTTCTATTGATGTTCCAGAAGACTGGATTGGGTACTGGGACGTAATCGAGGAAGAGAATTCATTATATGTTGACCAGATATTGTATAGGCTAAGTTATAAACCACCAGTAGAAAATTATGGAGTACATATTGGATATGAGTGACACAAGTGTTCCGCTGTCTGTTTATAGAGCAAGTATTCCTGATTATGCAGAAGAAGTAGGAGTTGTGTCTTTTGCTGATTATGATGTTTTTGTAATGGAAGTAGGTGGCGGATTCTTCTGGGATGGCGGTGCAAAAATTATACTGAAGTAATTTGATGAATTATTATGTTGTACATTAGTGATTTATATTTGTTAAAAAGTCTGGCTACCTAGCAGAAAGAATAAATTTTTGAAAAAAGATTGATTTTTCAAAGGAATTTGCGATAATAAAAATGTGAGGTCGACAGATTTTTTAATGAGATTTAAGGGAAAAAAGAAGACAGTGCTAGAAAAACACTGTGTAATATTGGTTCTATAAGGACTGACAACAGAAGACAAAAGAAAGAAT
>ERZ1032794.586-NODE-586-length-10563-cov-16.873430_pt1 | contig 10563 bp, 9 predicted proteins | sample MGYA00516957_ERZ1032794 | MGnify/ENA primary metagenome ERZ1032794 (study PRJEB33719, sample SAMN04262543) | wastewater metagenome | biome: sewage system; feature: street-access sewage; material: sewage | place: Peru: Lima | collected 2013-01-15 ... | reverse complement strand
CCGGCTCTCGCCAAGGAAGAATACGACAACCAGCTTATCAAGGTTCGCCTGGGTGATTTCAATCACGATAAGACGGCGCTGAAGGCAGAGCTTCTTTAGTTGATAGTTAATAGTTTATAGTTAATAGGGCTAATCATAAAGTTCAAAGTCCAATGTATTACAACGATTTTGGAACATGGATCCGGAAGCAGTTTCCTGATTTCCGTGTTCAGAAGATTTCGATAGACGCGGGATTCTCCTGTCCTAACAGAGATGGGAGGATTTCGAGTGGCGGATGTACGTATTGCGACAACCGCACCTTCAATCCGAGCTATTGCGACCGGAAAAAGTCGATTACTGAACAGCTGGAGGAGGGAAAGGCTTTCTTCAGCAGGAAGTATCCTGATATGAAATATCTGGCTTATTTCCAAGCTTATACCAATACATACGCCAGGGTGGAGCAACTGAGGCAGATGTATGAAGAGGCTCTTGAGGTGGAAGATGTGGTGGGAATCGTTATCGGAACCCGTCCGGATTGTGTGAGCGATGAATTGCTCGATTATCTGGAAGAACTGAACCGCCGAACCTTCGTGCTGGTGGAATATGGCATTGAGAGTGCCAATGATGAAACCTTGAAACGCATCAACCGCGGACATGATTTTGCCTGTTGCCGTAGTGCCGTAGAGCGTACTCATGCCAGGGGAATCCTTACGGGTGGCCACATCATCATCGGCTTGCCGGGAGAAGATGCGGAAGAAAGTCTGCGTCAGGCTCCTCTTATCTCTTCCTTGCCGCTTGATATTCTCAAGATTCATCAGATGCAGATTATCAGGGGCACCCGGCTGGCACAGGAATATGCTGAGCACCCCTTCCATGTTTACACGGTAGAGGAATATATTGATGTCATCGTGAAATACATCCGTCTGCTCAGAAAGGATTTGGTGCTGGAGCGCTTCGTCAGTCAGTCGCCCAAAGAACTGCTGATTGCTCCCAAATGGGGACTCAAGAACTATGAGTTTACCAATCTCCTGAATAACAGATTAAAGAGTTTACAATAAATATGGCAAAAGTAGCAATCGTTATATTAAACTGGAATGGTCAGAAGATGCTGGCAAAGTATCTTCCGAATGTCATCGAATATTCCCGTCAGGATGCTGAAATCTGGGTGGCAGACAATTCTTCTTCTGATGGTTCGATGCACCTTCTGGAGACTCAGTTTCCTCAGGTGAAGACCATCGTGCTGGAGCAGAATTTCGGCTTTGCTGAAGGCTATAACCGTGCCTTGAAGCAGATTGATGCAACGTATTACGTGCTCCTGAATAGCGATGTGGAGGTTTCGCATCATTGGCTTACACCGCTCATCGAGTTTATGGATTCGCATCATCAGGTGGCTGCCTGCCAGCCTAAGCTGCTTGCGGAATACGATAAGGACAGTTTTGAGTATGCTGGCGCTTGCGGCGGATTCCTCGACAAATACGGCTATCCATTCTGTCGCGGCCGCATCTTTGATACGGTAGAGCGCGATAACGGGCAGTATGATTACCAGCAGGAAATCTTGTGGGCTACGGGTGCCTGTATGATGATCCGCTCAAAGGATTATTGGACTGCCGGCGGTTTAGACGGCCGTTTCTTTGCCCATAATGAAGAGATAGATCTTTGCTGGCGCTTGCGTCTGATGGGCAGAAAAATCTACTGCATTCCTGAGAGTGAGGTTTATCATGTGGGTGGTGGAACCCTGCCGAAAAGCAATCCGATGAAGACTTATCTGAATTTCAGAAATAATTTAACCATGCTTTATAAGAATCTGAGTGATACGGAGTTGACTCATGTAATGCGTATGCGCAGATTCCTGGATTACCTTGCTGCTTTCGAGACATTGGTTCTGAATCGCAATTGGGGCGACTTCAAGGCTATCTTCAAGGCGCGCAGGGCTTTCAAGGCATGGAAACATGAGTTTGACGAAGATCGCAGAAAGATACAGGCGGGTAGGGTGAAGGAGGAGATTCCGCAGGTTTACAATCTCTCTATCATCTGGCAATATTACGCCAAGGGCAAGAAACTCTTCTCGCAGTTGTAGACTATTCATAAACAAACTTAAAAAAAATCTATGATGAAAAAACAAATGATGATGGCGCTGGTTTCGCTGATGGTTCTGTCAGCCCAGGCGCAGGCTAATTTCCAGGTGTCGGTTTCCAATCCTTCCAAGGTGGCAAGAACCGATGCTCCGGTGGTGGTAGATCTCAGCAAGTTGGGCGCTATCGGCGACATTCAGCGCGCTGTAGTAACCGTTGACGGCAAGGAGATTCCTTCCCAGCTCGACGACCTCAACCGCGATTGTACCAACGATGAACTCTGTTTCCTTGCCGATTTGGGCAAGAAAGAAACCAAGACCTATCAGGTGCATCTCTATCGTGAGGGCGAGCAGGCACAGTATCCGGCTCGTACCTTTGCCGAACTCTGTCTGCCAAGCAGAAACAGGAAGCTGGCTAAGAACAGGCAGGATATTTATCTGCGCAGCATCTCGTTTGATAAGAAGACCAAGGATCCTTATCACTACGTCCATTCTCATGGCATCTGCTTCGAAAGCGAACTGATTGCCATGCGTGTTTATTTCGACCATCGTCAGACCATCGACCTTTATGGCAAAATCAACAAGGGACTGGTGGTTCAGGATACGCAGTTCTATCCTTCAGAAGAGCAGATTCAGGCTGGTTCGGGCGATGATTGCCTCTGGGTAGGCAATACCTACGGACTGGGTGCGCTCCGTGGCTGGGACGGTAAAGACCAGGTGCTGTTCAACAACGTGAAATACCAGGAGCAGCGCGTCATTTCAGAAGGTCCGCTCCGTGCCATCGTCGAGGTAGTGGATAAGGGTTGGGTTCCGGCTCCGGGGTTGCAGCCTGTCAATGCCACCATCCGTTACACCATCTATGCCGGTCATCGCGATTTCGATGTAGATGTATTCTTCAACAAGGATGTTTCTGATTATCAGTTTGCTACAGGACTCATCAACGTAAAGGGTTCCAGCGAATTTGCTGATGGCAAGGGATTGCGAGGCTGTTACGGCAGCGACTGGCCAACAGGCAAGGACGATGGAAAGCATAAGCTGGAGACCGTAGGCTTGGGCATTTATGTGCCACAGTCAGCCCTGGTAAGTCAGCAGCCAGCCAATAAGGATTGCTATACTCAGGTAGTGAAACCTGCAGGCAGCCAGCTCAGTTATAAGCTTGCTTATACCAGTGCCAACGAAACCTATGGTTTCAAGGGCGAGAAGGAGTGGTATGAGTGGTTGAAAGCCTGGAAGAAGCAGATAGAAGAGCCGGTTCAGGTTTCAGTTTCTGTCATCATCCGATAAGCTGTTTCTTTTATCATCTGATAAGCAGAAAAACTGCGCAAATAGCCAGCAATGAGCAAAAATGCCTTACGTTTTGCTCATTGCTGGTTATTTTGCAAACAATTTTAAGAGAAAAACCCATTTTTTTTGCGAATGCGTATGATTTTTTAGCAAAAAAGCTTGGTAATTTAAATAATTTTTAGTATTTTTGCAGTCGTAACTCGAAGATTTGTAAATTATCGTGAAAAGTTTTTTTAATTATATAGTCATATTAGCAATAGTGCTTCTCAGTTCGGCCTGCGAGTTTAAGTTCAAGCCGAACGAGGAAGGAGAGGCTGTGCCCCTGTCGGTACAGCGTTACGACCGATTGGAAAGCAGATATCTTACTACCGGTGATTTCTCAGCCCTGCAGCAGATGAACACCGATTACCCGATAGAAACCCGTACGCTGATAGAGAAAATGCTCCAGCTTGGCACCATTACCGACGCCAATATCAGCAACCGTTTCCTCATGTTCTATCAAGATTCTACCCTGCAGTCACTTATCGCCGATGCTGAGGCAGAATTTGCCAATATGGAAGACATCAACGAGCAGCTGAAAACTGCCTTCTCACGTCTGAACAGTTGGATTCCGGAGCTCCAGCAGCCTTGTTTCTATGCCCAGATTGGCGCTCTCGACCAGAGCATCGTAGTAGGAGAGCACTCAGTAGGAATTTCGCTCGATAAATACATGGGCGAAAACTATCCGCTCTACAAGAAATTCTATACACCGCAGCAGCGCAGCACCATGTCGCGCCAGTATATTGTGCCTGATTGCCTTACCTTCTATCTGCTGAGCATCTATCCGATGGATCAGTTCGACACCCGTCCGCAGCTCGACCGCGATCTGCACATGGGCAAGATCATGTGGGCTGTCAACAAGGCGATGGGCAAGGAGATTTTCAAGACCAAGTATGTGAAGACAATCTGCGCTTATGTAAAGCGCAACCCTAAAGTAACAGTAGAACAACTGCTCAAGGACGAAGATTATTCGCCTATTGAGGCATTACATAAAGATTAACACATGAAAAGATTTCCAGTTTTTATTGCAACTGTCATGATGGTTTCAGCAATGCAAGCTGCAGATAAACTCGACCTGAAGGCCATTACCTCCGGCGAGTTTGCTGCCTCTTATGTTACCGGTATTAACCCTATTGATGGCACCGATTTGTACGCTTCTATCAGCAATGATGGCAAGCAGGTTATCAGTTATTCGTTCAAGACGGGCAAGCAGATGAGCATCCTCTTCGATGTGAACGCAGTCAAGGCTCCCTTCGAACAGATTGAGGGTTATGTAATCAGTCCTGATGGCAAGAAATTGCTTATCATGACCCATCGCGAGGCTATTTACCGCCGCTCGTTCAAGGCAGAGTATTTCATATATGATATTGCTAAGAAGAGTTTGAAGAAACTCTCTCAGGGCGTTAACCAGCAGGTGGCTACCTGGTCGCCTGATTCACGCCACATCGCCTTCGTAAAGGATAACAATCTCTTTGTTACCGATGGAGATAAGGAAACCCAGATTACCCGCGACGGTAAGTTCAACGAGGTAATCAATGGTATTCCTGATTGGGTTTACGAAGAGGAGTTCAGCTTCAACCGCGCCTTTGCATGGAATGCGGATGGAACTGCCATCGGCTGGATACGCTTCGACGAATCGCACGTAAAGACTTATTCTCTGCAGATGTTCGAGGGTTCTCATCCTACCCATACCGAGTATCACGACTATCCGGGAGAGTATTCCTATAAATATCCTAAGGCAGGACAGGACAACTCTAAGGTGAGCCTCTGGAGCTATGATATGAAGAACGGCAAGACCGTGGCGCTCGATGTGCCTGTAGATTCCGACGGCTATTATCCACGCATCAAGACATCGCCAGATGCCAACAGTCTGATTGTCTATACGATGAACCGCCATCAGGACGACATGCGCCTCTATGCAGTCAATCCTTTCACCGGCAAGAGCAGGATGCTCATCAAGGAGAGTGTGCCTAAGTTTGTAAAGGAAGAGGTGATTGAAAACAGCATCGTGGGCAAGAAGAGCATCCTGCTGCCTAGCGACCGCGACGGCTTCATGCATCTCTATCTCTATGATATGAACGGCAAGTTCCTGCGCCAGGTAGAGAAGGGCAACTATGATGTTACCTCTATCTACGGAATGGATGAGAAGACGGGCGATGTTTATTTCCAGGCTGCCAAGCTCAATGCGCACGACCGCCAGGTTTACGTGGCTCGTAAGAACGGAAAGGTGGAGCGCCTTACCGATGCGGCTGGTTCCAACTCGGCTAACTTCTCGGGCGATTACCGCTATTTCGTCAATACCTGGAGCAGCTACAGCCATCCTTATGTCTTCACCGTACGCAGCAACAAGGGCAAGCTTATCAAGACATTGGAAGACAACAAGCAGCTGCTCGAAAAGACCCGGAAGTATAATTGGGGCAAGCGCGAGACTTTCTCTTTCACCACTTCCGAAGGTGTGAAACTGGACGGCTGGATGGTGAAGCCTGTAGATTTCGACGCCAGCAAGAAGTATCCTGTCATCCTCTTCCAGTATTCCGGTCCGGGCAACCAGCAGGTGCTCGATTCATGGAGCACGGGCAGTATGGGCAATGGCGGTGCTTTCGATTATTATCTTGCTCAGGAAGGATTCATCATTGCCTGCGTAGATGGTCGTGGAACAGGCGGTAGAGGAGCTGAGTTTGAGAAGTCTACCTATCTCCGTCTGGGCGATTTAGAGTCGAAAGACCAGGTTGAGACAGCTCTCTACATGGGTTCTCTGCCTTATGTAGACAAGGATAATATCGGCATTTGGGGCTGGAGCTATGGTGGTTTCAATACGCTGATGAGTATGAGCGAGGGCCGTCCTGTGTTCAAGGCAGGTGTGGCTGTGGCTCCTCCTACCTGCTACCGCTTCTATGATTCGGTTTATACTGAGCGCTACATGCGCACGCCTAAGGAGAATGAAGAGGGTTACAAGGTGAACCCTATCGAGCGGGTAAAGCAGCAGCATGGTGCGTTGCTTATCTGTCACGGATTGGCAGATGACAATGTGCATCCGCAGAATACCTTCGAATATGCTGAGGCTTTGGTTCAGGCAGACAAGGACTTCAAGACCCTGTGGTACACGAACCGTAATCACGGCATTTCGGGTGGCAATACCCGTAACCATCTGCTTCGCCAGATAGCAAACTGGTTCAAGCAGAATCTGAAGTAGAAAATGATATGATATAAAAAAAGTGAAGCCATTCTCGGCAGAAAACGGGAATGGCTTCTTAATTTAATGTTCTCCTCATTACTTTGCGAAGTAAGGAACGTTTGAATTCTTATTCAGTTTTAGCGCCTTTTCTGCGCTTTTCTTTCTTGGCTTTCTTAGCCTTCTTCACTTTTACCTCTTCAACCTCTTCATCGTTAGGCTGAACAGATGAAAAATGAAAATCTGTAGAGTTGATGGTCTTCACCTGATAAGGGCTAGGCGCATCGTTCATCTGCTGTCCGTTCTTTGCCTTCTTAGCCTTTGGCTTCTGAATGTATCTTGCATAGAGCTTGTTCCATTTCTTTTCAGCCTTCTTCTGGTTGAAGTCAAACATCACGATACACGTGCGGTTGCCGGCACCTTTCTGCTCCAGATAGTCGCGCAACTGGTATGAATAGTTCTCGCGGCTTACCAGAAACTTGTTCTTGCGGGTGAAATAGGCAGAATCAACCTTCTGAACGTCAGTGAAATAGACTGTAGAGTCATTAAACGACGAGGCAAATCCAAAGATGTATGCAGTCTTAACTTCGTTCTTGGCTGATGCAGAGAGCGAGCTGAAACATGCTAATGCAATAGATGCTAATGCAATTTTTGTAATTTTCATTTCTTTTTCTGTCTTATTTTGTTTTGTGCTGTCTGCCCCATCAGTCATGCAGGATCTTTCCTTATCCCAGATAGGACTTCAGCAGTTTATCTGTCGTTTTGTTCCGGAGTCGCCTGATCGTTTTTTCCTTGATCTGGCGTACTCTTTCCCTGGTGAGATGATACTTGGTTCCGATTTCTTCAAGTGTCAGTTCAGGTGTTCCTATGCCATAGAAGGCAGCAATGATTTTCTGGTCTTTGTCCGGCAGCGTGCCGAGCAGTCTTTCTATTTCTGCTCTCAGCGACTCTGCCAGCAGTTCATTGTCGGTCGGATCATCCGAATTGGCCATCAGGTCGAGCATGCTGCCATCTTCATCATCAGAAAAAGGAGCATCCACGCTCAGGTGGCGACTTGTTGATGTAGCCTTCATGGCGTTCTCTATCTTGTCTTCCGGCAAGTCTACGCGGTCAGCCATTTCATCTACACTCGGTTTGCGTTCAAATTCCTGTTCGAACTTACTCATCTCTCTGTTAATCTTGTTAACGCTTCCCACCTGGTTGAGCGGAAGGCGCACAAGTCTGCTCTGCTCGGCTATGGCCTGCAGAATGCTCTGGCGAATCCACCATACGGCGTAAGAGATAAACTTAAAGCCTCGGGTTTCATCAAACTTCTGTGCGGCTTTGATAAGCCCCACATTTCCTTCGTTGATAAGATCAGACAAGCTGAGCCCTTGGTTCTGGTACTGTTTGGCAACAGACACCACGAAACGGAGATTGGCTTTTGTTAATCTCTCCAATGCCCTACGGTCACCTTTTCTTATACGCTGAGCGAGCTCCACCTCTTCATCTGTAGAGAGCAGCTCCTCATGAGCAATATCTTGAAGATATTTTTCTAACGATGCGCTTGCGCGATTCGTAATTGACTGAGTAATTTTTAATTGTCTCATGCTGGCATCAAATTTTAAGTAGTTGCAAAAATACACTTTTTTGTTTAAATACCAAAAAAAATAGTAGATATTTTTCAGAAATACCTACTATTTTATTGTTTTTTGTCTGTTTCTTGAGTTTTTTGGCAGTAAAAATGCCTTTTCACTACTCAATCATGAGACGTTTCTCTTCAAACGCTTACCCTTAGTCTTTCTGCAGCGGAACAGCGAAGTAAGCCTTCTTGCCTGTTGGCCATATACCCTGGATGTAGAGCACTGGGTCCTTGCTGGTAGAAGCACTCTTTACAGCCTTCTGCAGGTCATCAATCGTATTGATGTTGTTGTCGTTGATGCGCTGGATGATGAAACCGCGTGAAATGCCACCATCCTTCAGGGCGCCGCTGTTCACCTTCATTACCTCTACACCATACTTGATGTTGAGCTGATTCTTCTGGCTCTCAGTAATAGGGCGGAAGCTGCCGCCGAGCACATCGAGGTCGGCACTCTTGATAACTGAAGTATTACCCTGGGCATTCTTCAGCGTGATGGTCTTGGTGTTTGCCTTCTTGTTGCGCAGATAGGTGATGCTCATCTTGTCGCCAGGGCGCTTGCCGTTCAGAATTTCCTGCAGCTCAGCCATCTTGGTCACCTTCTTGCCGTCAACCTTGGTAATCACGTCACCTTCCTTCAGTCCTGCCTCGGCACCGTTGCCGTCTTCATCTACCTTGGCAATGTAAACACCCTCGTTGGTTCCCAGGTTCACTTCCTTGCCGTTCTCCTTCTGGGCGTTGATATAGTTCAGCACATCGCTTCCCTGTATGCTCAGCATCACGCGCTGTACGCTGCCGTATTTCTTCAGGTCGTCTACCACCTTGTTCATGATAGAGGTAGGGATGGCGAAACCGTAGCCGGAGTAAGAACCGGTCTGTGAATAGAGCATGGCGTTGATGCCTACCAGTTCGCCCTGGGTGTTGACGAGTGCACCGCCCGAGTTACCTGCGTTGATGGCAGCATCGGTCTGTATGAAACTCTCTACACCGTTGGCACCGAGTGAACGTGCCTTGGCTGAGATAATGCCGGCTGTAACCGTATTGTTCAGTCCGAATGGGTTGCCCACGGCGATGACCCATTCACCCACCTTCACCTTGTCGCTGTCGGCGATAGGCAGGGTAGGCAGGTTCTTGCCGTCTACCTTGATGAGGGCGAGGTCGGTAGTCTTGTCGGTTCCGATGATGCGAGCCGAGAATTCACGGTTGTCGTTCAGCGTTACGGTCAGCTCGTCAGCACCTTCTACCACGTGGTTGTTGGTAACGATGTAACCGTCCTGACTGATGATGACGCCCGAACCGGTAGCCTCTCTCTTCGGAGTCTGCACTTTCTGCTTGCGTGTGCCTCCGTTGCCCTGTCCCGGGTTGCCGAAGAAGCCGAACGGGTCGAAGAATCCTCCGAATGGGTCGTCCTGCACATCTACCGTCTTCACCTTCGAGTTCTGTACGTATTTGATATGTACTACAGCAGGCAGCGCCTTCTCGGCAGCATAGGTTAAGTCTACAGGCTGACCTGCTGGCGCAGCGGTAACTGCAGGTGAAGCATTTACTTTCATGAAAGCACCGGCTGAAAATGCGAGCGAACCAACGCAGAGCACAGCCACAACATAATTACTTAATTTTTTCATGTTTCTTATTTTTTTATTGTTTACTTTTCTTTTCCTTGGAACTGCAGCAGCTAATATCATGCCAAAAGTCAGCTTGCCATGCACCGCTCTGTTTTCCGGTTGCAAATATAGGGTCATTTTTTGAGATACGCTTCATTCTCTGCATAAATTTATTCCGTTTTAACATTTCAAATTAACACTTTAACGGCTATTAAACAAGAAATGCCCTAAATTCACAAATATTTGAATGTGAACATGAAAAAGATAGTTTTGTATACGAAACTATCTTTTATTGATTATTGAATATCTGTTAAAAGATAGAGGCTCGAAAACTCGGTTTAACCGGGGGGAAGAGTGAAAATAGCCTTGCGAATAACTAATGATGCATAAAAAAGTGAGGAATCGTGCGATAGTATCAAAAGTTTTTTGTACTTTTGCATGTCGAAAGCAGTGCTCCGGTCTGTCGCTGGCATCTTTCAGGTGCGAGAGGAAAGTCCGGGCAGCATAGAGCATCCCACTTCCGAAACTAGAAGCTATTGGTGACAGTAGGTGTCGGTAGAAGAAAATAACCGCTTTCACTTATCCCGTTTGTCCAGTCTGGGGTGGTGAGAGTAAGGGTGAGAAGGTGGTGTAAGAGACCACCAGCTGGCGGGTGATCGTCAGGCTGTGCCATCTGGGAGCTGTAAGCTCATGTATACCGCAGATTGAGGGCGGCTCGTCCGATTGCCTTCGGGCTGCTGTGGAGGGTAGAGTGCTTGAGCCCAAGGGTGACTTTGGGACTAGATAAATGACAGAC
>ERZ1032794.582-NODE-582-length-10584-cov-6.067433_pt1 | contig 10584 bp, 8 predicted proteins | sample MGYA00516957_ERZ1032794 | MGnify/ENA primary metagenome ERZ1032794 (study PRJEB33719, sample SAMN04262543) | wastewater metagenome | biome: sewage system; feature: street-access sewage; material: sewage | place: Peru: Lima | collected 2013-01-15 ... | reverse complement strand
GGTTATCCTGAAGTAATCATTCAAAGCCCCTCCTACTCATTTCGTTATCTCCGGAAGTACAGATTCCTAAAAACCTACACTCCTCTTTATACTTATATTTTACACCGAAATGCCACTTTCTACAAGTATTTCGGAAATTTCTGCCACTGCCTGCTTATAATCAGGCTCATCATCCAAATGCAGCCAGTGAATATACGGCATTTTTTTATACCAGGTAATCTGCCGCTTGGCAAAGTTGCGCGTTGCCTGCTTCAGCTTATCCACAGCAGCAGCATAATCCATGCTGCCGTTTAGATACCACACCATTTGCCTGTAGCCGATGCTCTGCATTGACTGACACTCGGGCGCTACTCCCTGCTCCAGCAGGCTGCGCACCTCCTGCTCCAGACCGGCTGCCAACATCAAATCCACACGCCTGTTGATGCGCTCGTACAGCGCCTGACGCTCCATCTCCAAACCGATAACTACAGCGTCATAAGGACTTTCCTGCGCACCATATTGGTTAACAGCCTCGCCCTGCATAGCAGATTCCAGTGCACGGATAACACGGCGCACATTGTTGGGGTGAATGCGCTCTGCCTCCTGCGGTGCAAGCTCCTGCAGACGCGCATGCAGCGCCAACGCGCCCTTTTCCTGTGCCTCGGCCTCCAGCCTGCGGCGCAGCTCGCTGTCCTCATCCGCATTATTGAAGGCATAATCCTCGAGCAGCGCTTTAATATATAGTCCTGTACCACCGGCAATTATCGGCAGATGTCCGCGCGCGTTGATTTCCGTAATCAGCGCAGCTGCACGCTCCTTAAAATCCACAACGCTGAAGGATGCATCCGGCGGCAGAATATCCACCAGATGATGCGGTACGGCCGCCAGCTCCTCGGCAGTTGGCTTGGCAGTACCGATATTCATATTTTTATAAACGAGCATTGAATCACCGGAAATTATTTCACCCTGAAACTGCTTGGCAATCTCAATAGCGCAATGACTTTTTCCGGTTGCTGTCGCTCCTAAAATAACAACTACCTTGGGTTTTTGCAACATAAATCACCTTTTTATTATTCCGTACTTAATCCTGCTGTATTTGCCGCCGATAAATTCCTCGCAGCCATACTCGCGCAGAATATATTCGCTGCGCTCCTTGATAACCACGCGCGGCGCTGCTTTAAGTGCCAGCTGCAGCGTTTCTGCCGACAGCGCTTCCTCGTAGGAAAGCGGACGCAATGCCTCCATGCCCTTGGCACCGTTGACAGGATGGCGGAACATCGGATCGAAATAAACAACATCAAAGCTGTCCGGCGCACACTGCGCCAGATAATCCTCCGCCAACGCCTGCACCGGCTGAATCCGGCGCAGAGCCGCCGTCAGGTCTGCATCCTCGGCAACGTAATTTTTCAGGCCATAGCTCACAGCAAAATACAATAGCGGTGAAGCCTCCAGGCCAACAACCGTTCCAACCTCACCTACAGCATACGCGCTGATGGCGGCATCAGCAGCAAGTCCCAGCGTAGCATCCAGCACTCTTTTCCCCGGACGCAGGTCCAACGCCGTCAGCAAATGCTCCGTCGCGCCACGCTTCAGCTGCTGCAGACGCAGCACCGCCATCCCCGGATGATAGGCAAAGCTGCCTGCGGCGCTATGAATACGCGGGCCTTCCTTCTCTCCCACGACAAGCGCTGCCAGGTCATATTGCGCCATAAGCTCGTCTACGCCCATATTGTGCGGACGCTCTACGTAAAGTGCGCCCAGCTGCTCCGCCCAGGCCCTAGCCTGAGCTGCAGCGGCGCTGCCTGTAGCATTTCTGGCCGTTGTTACGCCAATTTTGCCTGTAAGCATTAAAAGCCCGTCCTTTTAAACATTTTATACAGCTGATTGCTGTCAATTTCAATCATGCAAGGTCTGCCGTGCGGGCAGGTAAAGGGATGCGTAGTATTGCACAAATCAATAATCAACTGACGCATCTGCCGCATATTCAGCAACTGTCCTGCCTTAATCGCTGCCTTGCAGGCAGTCATGTGCAGTACCTCCTGCCGCAAATCGCTGCCATTAACATTACGCATCTCCCGCAGCATTTTGCTGATAGCATTGATAAAATCCTCAGCAGCATCAGCCTTGATATCCGCAGGCAAACTGCTCACGCGCAGCAAACTTTCGCCGGCACTGGCAGCATCCACACCCAAAGCAAGGAATTCGTCCCTGTGCTCCTCAATCAACGCAATATCATCAGCAGCCATATCTACATAAAGCGGCATCAAAAGCTGCTGCGACGGAATCTGCTCATGCGAAGCCACGAGCTTGTCATAAAGAATGCGCTCATGGGCAGCATGCTGGTCGATAAGATAAAGCGTTGTTTCGCTTTGGGCAATAATAAAGGTTTTATCAACCTGACCAATCGGCCAGATAGTATCCATACCGCTGTCGGTATCGGTAAAAGCAATAGTTTCCCTATTGGCCGCAGGTGCAGCCTCCGCCGGCTGCGGGTTAGCAAATTCACTGCGCGCCTCATGTACCTCCAGCACAGGCTCCTGATAGCCATTACTGTAGGAAGCAGTCGGGGCACTCTTAGCAAAATCATCAAACGGTTGCCACATCGTCTGTTGCTCTGCCTGTTCCTTTTTTTCAACAATAGCAGGCTGCTCAGGCACCAGCAAACTTTCGGAAGCAGGTGCAGGCTGCACATCTTCCTTGCGCTCCGGTGTTTTGAAAATCTGCTCCGCACCGCTCTTGAACACAGGCTGCGGCGGCTGATACGCCGGCTTAGGCTGCGGTGCAGGCGTAACCGGCGCAGAAACAGCTTGCGGCTGCGGCTTCACAAAAACATTCAGCTCCGAATCCGGCAACAGTGTTACCTGCGTCTTTTGGGCGCTCATCGGCTTCGTCAGCGCATCTGTCAACGCCTTATACATAGCCTTATAAATCAGGCTGTCATCACTGAATTTGATTTCGCTCTTCTGAGGATGCACGTTAACATCAACGCTGGCTGTATCAACCTTTAAATTGATGACAGCAAAGGGAAAGCCGCTTTTGGGAATCTGCGACTGGTATGCATGATCCATAGCCTTGGAAAGCATCTTGCTGCCGATGCAGCGTCCGTTGACAAAGAACGTCTGCCACTGGCGCGTTCCCTTCAGCAGCGTAGGCTTGCCGATAAAGCCGCTAACTCTTACCTTAGGATCGTTCAGCGATACCTCCAAAAGGTTTTCGGCAACATTCTTGCCATACAGTGCTTTAATCGCATGCTCCAAATCACCGTCACCGGGAGTGCTGAGTACCTCTTTATCATTGTTCACCAGCTTAAAACGTACATCAGGACGCGAGAGCGCCAGCCTTGTCAACAGCTCGCTGATATAACGTCCCTCGGTGCTCACGGTTTTCAGGAATTTACGGCGTGCAGGCACGTTGAAGAATAGATTCTCTACAATAACGGTAGTACCTGTACTGCCGCCACTTGCCGTAACCTCCGTGTTTTCGCCGCCGTCGATATGTACGGAGGTAGCGAATTCCTCGCTCTCCGGACGGGTAAGCAGCGTAAAGTTAGAAACAGAGGCGATACTGGGCAAGGCTTCACCGCGAAAGCCCAAGGTATTCAGGCTCAGTAAATCCTCAGCTTTCGTAAGCTTGCTGGTGGCATGGCGCAGCACAGCCATTTTGGCATCAGCCTCACTCATGCCGCAACCATTATCAGTTACTCTGATATATTCCGTACCGCCGGCAAAAATTGTTACTTCAATTTTATCCGCACCGGCATCCAGTGCATTCTCAACCAATTCCTTTACTACGGACGCAGGCTTTTCAACAACCTCGCCGGCAGCAATCTGGTTGGCGGTATTCGTATCCAACAAACGGACGGCATGCTCTTCTGCCATTATTTACCCAGCTCCTTTCTTGCTTCATCCTGCAATTTATACAAGGCGCTCATCGCCTCAATCGGTGTCATACTCATAACATCGAGCTTTAAGAGCTCATTGGCAATAGAACTGCCAAACAGCGAGCCCATCATATTATCCGGCGCTGCAGCAGCTGCAGGCTGCTGCACGTGGCCGTTGTCATTATCATATTCCTTCAGCAGCTCTTCCGAACGCTCCAGCACCTTCTTCGGCAGACCGGCAAGGCGTGCAACATGTACGCCGTAGCTACGGTCGGTTCCGCCAGGCACAATACGGCGCAGGAAGATAATATCCTTGCCTCTTTCCTTGACGGCAACGGAATAATTCTTCACACCGCTCAGCACATTTTCCAAAGCAATCAGCTGATGATAATGCGTAGCAAACAGCGTCTTTGCCTTGATGCGGTCATGGATATATTCCATAACTGCGTGAGCAATGCTCATACCGTCAAAGGTGCTGGTACCGCGGCCCACCTCATCAAGGATAATCAGACTGTTTTTCGTAGCGTATTTCAAAATCTGCGCTACCTCGTTCATCTCCACCATAAAGGTACTCTGGCCTGTCGCCAAGTCATCACTGGCGCCTACACGCGTAAAAATCTTATCTACCGGGCAAACGCTCGCCTGACGCGCAGGAATAAAGCTGCCGATTTGCGTCATCAGCACCAGCAGTGCCACCTGACGCATGTAGGTTGATTTACCTGCCATATTCGGACCGGTAATAATTATCATGCGCTCGTCGGTATTATTCAGATTGGTATTGTTGGGGACAAAAATCTCCTTTTCCAGCAAGCGCTCTACTACTGGATGGCGTCCGTCAACAATCTTGATTTCGCCGTTATTATTCAGCTCAGGTCTTACATAATTATATTTATAGGTAGCCTCTGCCAAGCCTGTCAGCACATCAATATAGCTGACGGCACGGGCAGTTTCCTGAATCTCCTTGATTTTGCCGCGAATCAGTGTACGCAGCTCATCAAACAAATAATACTCCAGCTGCTCTATTTTTTCCTTGGCACCGAGAATCTTATTTTCGAACTCCTTAAGCTCGGGAACAATATAGCGCTCCGCGTTTACCAGCGTCTGCTTGCGCACAAAGTACGGAGGCACGCTGCTGCTCTGTCCCTTGCTTACCTCGATATAATAGCCGAAAACCTTATTAAAACCAACCTTCATGGTTTTAATGCCGGTTTCCTCTTTGATTTTCTGCTCAAAGTTCTGCATCCAGGTTTTGTTGTCGGCAGCAATCAGATGCAGCTCATCCAGCTCCTGATTATAACCTGTGCGAATCATACCGCCCTCGCGGACAGAAAACGGCGGCTCATCGACAATCGCCTGCTGTAATCTTGCAGCCAGCTCCTCGTGCAGATGCAGGCCCTTCCACAGCTTACGCAGCAGTCCGCTGCTGCAACCTTCCAGGATACCCTTCAGACCCGGCAGTACGCTTAAGGAATTACGCAGTGCTACCAAATCTCTGGCATTGGCACTGCCCACCTCAATACGGCTGACAATACGCTCCAGATCCGCCACCGCCTTCAGCTGTGCCACAATCGCTTCGCGCAGCTCTGCTGCTGCCGCCAGCTCGGCTACAGCCTCCTGACGCTCATAAATGCGGCCCACATCAAGCAGCGGGCTTTCAATCCAGCTGCGCAGACGGCGCGCACCCATCGAGGTATTGGTAAAATCCAGTACCTGCAGCAGCGTACCGCGCTTCGAGCCGTCCGTCATATTGCGAACCAGCTCCAGGTTGCGGATAGCGGTCACATCAAGATTCATAAAGCTGTTGCGTTCAATTCTAACCAAACGGTTGATATGGCTCAAATCAGCCATTACCGTTCCGTGCAGATAACGCAGCAAAAGCTCAACCGTACTGTGTACCTCATCCGGCACCTCACTGCCGGCAAAGTGCTGCGTAAAATAATCAGCCTCCGGCGTACTCTCGTCATAATGCGTAACAACGCATTCCGGCAATCTTGCAGCCAGCCATTCCTGCAGCTTCTCTCTCATTTTCTCCGAAGTAAAATGAACAACAAGCTCTGCAGGCTGCAGTCTGTAAAGCTGCTCGGTGATATTCAAAAAGCTTTCCGGAGTTTGGTCAAGGAACCATTCGCACTCGCCCGTAGTTACATCAGCCGCCGCCAGGCACATTCCCTTGTCCTGGTCCTGCTGTAAAAATACCAGATAGCGGTTATGCTTATCCTCCAGAAGCTGTTCGTTCAGCGCCGTTCCCGGAGTGATAATTTTAATAACCTTGCGCTCGACAATACCTTTGGCTAGCTTGGGATCCTCCACCTGCTCGCAGATGGCGATGCGATAGCCTTTTTTTATCAGCTTGGCGATATAGCCGTCCACAGAATGATAAGGCACACCGCACATCGGCATATGCTCCATGCCGTTGGAGCGCTTGGTCAGTGTTAAATTAAGCTCACGCGATGCTGTAATAGCATCGTCAAAAAACATTTCATAAAAATCGCCCAAGCGAAAGAAGAGCAGCTCATTCTGATGCTCCTGCTTTACCGCCATATATTGTTGTACCATGGGCGTAACATTTGCAGCAGCCATTAATCAACCGCCTTACCTTTCACCAGCCAGGTCTGCGCAGCTTCAATCTGCACGTTAACCTTCTGTCCAACCTCGTATTGCTTATCTTCAATCGGCCACAGCACCAGAACTCCTGTGCGTGTGCGTCCGTTCCAGACAGTTTTCTGCTTGCTGGGGCCTTCTGCCAATACTTCCACAGTCTGACCTACCAGCTTTTCATGGCACTTCAGGCTGTTTTCGTTCTGCAGAGCCATTAAACGGTTCAAACGCTCCTTCTTCACTGCCAGCGGCACCTGGTTTTCCATCTTGGCAGCAGGTGTACCGCTGCGCTTGGAATAGATGAAGGTATAAGCGGAGGTAAAGCCAACCTGACGCACAACATCCAGAGTTTCTTCAAAATCCTCTTCGGTTTCGCCGGGGAAGCCTACAATAATATCTGTAGTAATCGTTGCGTCCGGCACATACTTGCGTACCAGCTTAACCAGCTCCAGATATTTTTCCTTAGTATAACCGCGGTTCATGCGGCGCAGAATTTCGGAGCTGCCTGCCTGGAACGGCAGATGGAAGTTTTCGCAGATGTGCTCACATTCTGCAACAGCCTTGATAACCTCCTCGCTCATATCACGCGGGTGGCTGGTCATATAATGAATGCGCTCCACGCCGGGAATAATATCCACACGGCGCAGCAGCTTAGCGAAAGCGTCCTTGTCGCCAAAATCCTTGCCATAGGAATTAACGTTTTGTCCCAGCAGAGTAAATTCCTTGTAGCCTTCTTTAACTGCTGCCTCAATCTCGGCAACAATATTATCTATGCTGCGGCTGCGCTCGCGTCCGCGTACATACGGCACGATGCAGTAGGTACAGAAATTGTTGCAGCCATACATAATAGGAATCCAGGCAGCAAAGGAGCTTTGGCGTACCATATGACCTTCAAACTCACTTTGGTGAATAGTCAGATCGGTATAAACCGCAGCCTTGCGCTCTGCCAGAAATTCCAGCAGCAGACGTTTAAAATCGTTAACATAAGCAGTACCCAGCAGCAAATCTACCTGCGGATGCTTCTTACGCAGCTTTTCTCCGTCCTTCTGTGCCATACAACCGGCAACGCAGATAACTACATCCGGATTGGCACGCTTTACAGCCTTTAATTCGCCAATCTTGCCGGCAATTTTCTTTTCCGCACTTTCGCGCACGCAGCAGGTATTGACGATAATAATATCAGCGGTATGAAAATCAGGATTAGGTGCATAGCCCAGCTCCTGCAGCTGTCCTGCATAATGCTCCGTATCGGATTCATTCATCTGGCAGCCGTAATTTATCAGACAGTAGGTTTTATTTTTATCACTCATGTAAATACCTCCGTGTAAAATCAGTCTATCATTATATTATACCTAATTACAGTCACTTCCCGCAACATTTCCCACTGAAAGAAGCAAGGAATAATTTATAAAATATTTTAGTAGTAGGTATTGAAATCTGCCCTTAAGATGATTACAATATATGCAGGCAAAGAATTTTTTCGATTGCCTTTTAATATAGTTTAGGAAGGTCAAAATCATGCAAAGCAAAAAGAAATGGTTTATTGTATTTATTCTACTCGCTGCCCTTGCAGGCGCAGCCTTTTATTTTCTTTATTTTATCCGTACACCGGCTTATGCCTTGAACGAAGCGCGCGTTGCACTGCAGCAGCATGACAGCGCAAAATTTTCACGATATGTTGATGTTCCCTCTGTTATGGACAACGCTTTCGAGGACATCATCAAGGCAGAAAGCAAAATCAATAACGATAATGTTTTCTCCAACCCGTTCGCACTCGGCATTCTGCATATGCTGAAGCCTTCGGTCGTAGACCTGATGACGCAAGAGGCTTTGGACAAAATTGCCGCTAAGCCCGACAATACTCCTAAGCAGCCGGCCGATCCAGTTCCAGATGCTATGAAGCGTAACCTTGAGCGTCACATCCCTATTAAAAATCTTACTGTCAAAGACCTGAAGCTCAGCAAGCATGAGGGCAATACAGCAAAAGCAACATTGGTACTTCACAGCAATGAGTTGGACAAGGATTTTATTGCCGAGCTGCTGATGCAGCAAAATGATAAAGGTGATTGGCAGATTAAGAAAGTCAGCAATCTGGCAGACTTTATCGTTCAGCTGGATGCAGCTAAACGTGCTAAACAGGCCCTGCTGAATAAGCCTGTTATGGAACGTCTGAACAAAGCACTGCAGGCAACCAGCGAACGTCTGACGCTGAACAAGGACAGCAACAAAATCGGTAGCGAAGAAAAAGCTACGCTTACCGCTACCATCATGGCCAAAAACATGAGTAACGTTGCTATCAACCGTATGTATTACGATGTAACCGTGCTCAACGATAAAGGTGAACAGCTTTATTCCTATCCGGAGCATTATCAGGGCAGCATTGCCCCCGGACAGGCTGTGGAGCTCACGACCAGCAAAAAGCTGAATTCTATGCTGCCGGATGATAAAAAGCTGATGAATCTGGATATTTCCAAAGAAACCGTAAAAATTCAGGTCACCTATATTGCTTTTGATAACGGCGAAGTAATTTCTCCTAAGGGTTTGATTGAATAACCGCAAAAAAATTAAACGCTTACATCCCACGTTGATGCGTGGGGCGTAAGCGTTTTTTGTTTGTTGTTATATTTTTTACGCTACAGCTTTACTCTTTAACCTGCAGTTGCAAAACATCCGGTCGTGAATAATGACCACAGGCGTCAAATTCCATACGGCTGGCAGGCACCTTGTCCATATCCAAATCCGCATAAATAATTGCTTCCTTATCCCAGACAGGCTCCGTAACATAATGTCCGTAAGGATCAATCACACAGCTGCCGCCGCGACAGACAAGCTCAGGCAGCTTAGCGACTTCATCCTGTGCATGCAAATCAGCAGGATACATATCTTTAGTGAAGAACTGATCGCAGTTAATGTAATAGCAGCGTCCTTCGAGCGCAATATGCTGAATAGTAGCCTGCCACTCAGGATTATCATTTGTATTGCAGGAAATCAAAATCGTGACGCCTTTTTGGTATAAAGCCACACGTGCCAACGGCATGTAAGACTCCCAACAAATCAAATTACCAAGCGGTCCCCACGGCGAAGCAACCACAGGAAAATAAGCCTTATCCGCATCACCCCAAACAAAGCGCTCCGCGCCCGTAGGCTTGAGCTTGCGGTGCAGGGCAGCAATGCTGCCGTCAGGAGCAAAAATAATGTTGCTGTTATAAAGCGTACCGCTTACAGCATCACGCTCCGATATACCAATGCTTACATAAGCATTTACCTCGCGTGCCGCTTCTCCGAGCGCATCAGTTTCTGCGCCTGGCACTACGATTGAGCCATCATAGCAGCGCTTCCAATCAGCTCGACCTTTATCTTGCCTGCTGCCTACGGTAAAGCCAAAGGTCATGCCGTAAGGATAGCAGGGAATAATCAGCTCCGGCAGCACGATAAGCTGTGCTCCGCCGGCACCTGCCTGCTTAATCAGATCAATACATTTGGCCAGTGTTGCATCCTTATCAAACATTACGGGCGCACACTGCACTACGGCTAAACGACAATTTTTTTCTAAATCTAACATTTTATTCCCCTCAGATGACTCTTAACTCTTATTATATAAAATACTTACTGTAATTTTTATACGAATAATTTTCTTGCTGCTAATTTTCAAGCGCTCAGAGCTTAGCTAATTCCTGCGTAACCTTCAAATATGTTTCCACCTCATCAAGGTTATGGCAATGGAGCGGAGAAACACGCACTATACCTTTTAAGCCAAAAGAGTGCAGCATTCTTACAGAATACAGGCTTGTATCAACACGGTCAAAAACAACTATGCCTCGTTTAACATATTCTGCCGTAGCCTGAGTAGGAGCCAGATTATCAAAGCCAATAGCTAAAATCAGGTCACGTCTCGTCAAATCTGGATTGTCATTATAAACAGTTACACCCTCTATATGTCTGAGTCCGGGAACATTAGCAGTGCCTTCGAGCATATAGTGCAGCAATGCTCTTTCCTGCAGCTCTAGCTTAGTCATACCCTCTACAAATTGCTCTCTACGAGTACCATTTTTATTATCAGCAAAGCTGCAAACATAATCGAGAATGCAGGAAATAATCGCATATTGAGCAGGCGCGTCTCATCCCAG
>ERZ1032794.579-NODE-579-length-10609-cov-6.607068_pt1 | contig 10609 bp, 2 predicted proteins | sample MGYA00516957_ERZ1032794 | MGnify/ENA primary metagenome ERZ1032794 (study PRJEB33719, sample SAMN04262543) | wastewater metagenome | biome: sewage system; feature: street-access sewage; material: sewage | place: Peru: Lima | collected 2013-01-15 ... | reverse complement strand
AGTAATCGCCGCGCCTTCTTCATATTGCTGCCATTCGCCGTTTCCAACCCGGTATTCCACCGTTTTCACACCGGATCCAGCACCATCTGAGGCGGTCAATGTCATAGTGCGGGAAGCCGCATCTACCGAGGCGGTTACCGTAGGAGCCGTAGCATCCACACGCGCTTCCGCAGCAGCGATTTCGCTCACATTGCCGGCCGCATCAGTGGCACGCGCACGCACACTCACTATACCCTCGCCAGTCACAGCCTTTACCGCAGTGTTCACATTCGTTCCGACGGTCACCCATGCGCCATCCCCGACCGCAAGTTCGAGTTTTGCGATCGGCGCAGCCGCATTGTCGGAAGCCGTAATAAGAGCGATCGGTGAAGTGACCAGCCAACCATCATTGCCAGCCGTGCCAGCCAATGCCACACGCACGGCAGGAGCAATGGTATCAGCCGGTTTTACGTAATCGTCGGAAACATGTACGGTCACGGTTACGTTGCCGGCTGTCAGATCATCAGCCTGCTGCTTGGTTTCAATGCCAGCAACCACACCTTGCACGGTGAACTCACCCGCCTGCGCATACGAAGAAGCAGACACCGTGCGCCACAAAACCGGAGTTTCCACTGTTTCCGAGCCGTACGCGACTTTCACCGTGTTCGACAATTCCGGCGCATCTCCGGTCTTGGCGTAGACGTCGGCTGGCTGTTCAGCCACAACTGCTCCCTGTTGCGCGTATACTTCCCATTCAGGAACGCCAACGGAAGCATAGCCCCCGTCAACGGCTTGCGCGGTCATGTCAAGTTTGAGAGCAGTGGTGGTCACTGCGTCGAATGTCACTTCATTAGGCGCGTTCTTGCCTGTATCCACGCCGTATTCGCTGGAATTGGGCACGTCCTTCCAGGAACCGTCTGCGTCAAGATATTGCAGTTTCCATGAGGCAGGGGCACGCAATGCGTTCGCATCGGTATCGAACCAGACTTTCGATCCATTCACACGTACAGCGCCATTCCACTGGTAGATCAGTGAATCGGAGGATTGTGTTTGTGGCATCTTTCGATAGTTCGTCCAATGGTTCGGCGGTACTACAGCAGTTTCCAGCACTCGCCCGTCGTTCACGGAACCCTTGTAGGCGGGTGTTTCGGTGTAGGTCGCGTCCACTGACGCATAGGGGGCCACGTTGCGTGAGGGTTGCAACCGTTCGGCTTTGGTCGGATGTGAAACGGCGTTTATGCGCCCGCCATTCCACGTCACTTCATCGATGCAGACTGCACGGCGGAAGTCAGTACCACCAGTCTTGTCTCCAGTGTGGTAGGTGACCCACCATTTGCCGCCGAATCGTTGAATCGACGGATGCATGGTGGTGGACGATCCCGATTCGACGATTACGCCTTGGTACGTCCACGGCCCAAGAGGGCTTGCCGACGTGGAGTATTGCACGCACGCCTGATAGTTGGATTCCACGCAGGTCGCCACTCCCGACCCGGGTTTGCCACCGTCGTACACGTTGTAGTAGGTGTCTCCTTCACGGAACACCCATGCCGCCTCAAAGAAGCCTTTGGGCCCGTTGGCATAAGCGCCGCCGTTGTTGCCCAAGGTCAGCGACGCGTTCACTTGGTTCGCATAGTCGCTGCCAAGCACGTCTTTGCTGGCATCGTAGTCGGGTATGTTGGCGAGCGCGTCGGCGTCACGCATATTGTAGATTTTCGGCGCTCCGTCCGCCGTTCCGTCCATGGTTTCCACGGCAACATATGAGGTGCGGCCAGTGTTGGCGTCCCGCTGCATTTTTACGGCGAGTTCGCTATTGAAGGTGCCGAAGTGCAGATATCCGGTACCGTCATTGTCCACGAAGAATGCGGGATCGATGGTTTCGATTTGCGTCTGCGTGGTAGTCAGCAACGGCGCTCCGATGGCGTCGACCCATGGTCCGAGGGGGCTTTTTGATTTGGCCACGCCGATGGAGAACGGGTCGGCTCCCGCGGCTGCGTTCTTGTCTTTGACTGGCACGTAGTAGTAAAACCAGTCGTCGGCCGTGTCTGCGGTGCCAGCATCGTCGACTACTACTTGTCCTGCGTAGGCTCCGTCGCCGGTTGCCCAGTCGAACAGGTCGGCCTTTGGTGATGGTCTTGTAGTGCGTCCATTTGCCGGATTCCGGATTGTCGGTTACGTAGACGCCCCAGTCTTTCATATTGAAGGACCCGTAGGTTGGTTCGGCCTCGTCGTGTCCTGTGAATACGAAGAGTTTGCCATCGTATTCAAGGGTGGATGCGTCTGCGGAATAGTAGTTTTGCGACAAGTCGTTGGGGGTATTGGTTCCTTCGTTCTGCCCGATGGGGTTGCGAAGGGTTGCCGGCAACGCACTGTTGTCGATTTGTGTGACGGTGACGTCGGGATTGCCGACCGGCAGATCGTTGTAGGCGTGTCCGGCGACGCTGGGCGCGGTACTTGCGTCGGCCGCGTTGGCTATCTGCATGGTTGCGATTGCTCCCGTGCATAAGGTGGCTGCGGCTGCGATGCCTGCCACCAGCGTCTTCATCGACGCATGTGAGATGTGCGAAAAGCTCATGAATATTCCTGTTTTCACGATTGGATATTGAAAAGTCCTCTTACGGATTACTTAGGTTACGTTGGTATTCCTCGTGCGATCCGTAAGAGGACTTGAGCAATTGCTAGTGCTAGTCGCGGTTGCGGCGCGTCAGCATGATGGCGGCTCCCGTCAGCAGGACGATCATTCCTACGACGGCGATGCCGATGACATTGCTGCCGGTGCTGCTGATTGCGGCACTGACTTCAGACTTGGAAACCGGCTTGTTTCCGGGCTTGGCATTCGGCTTGGGGTCGGTCTTGTCGTCGTCCGGCTTCGGTGCTGGCTTGAGTTCAAGTCCGGCGATGGCCTCGGTCAGCTGCTTGACTGCGGCATCCGCATCAGCTTGGGTGGCGTTCTCATCGTTCAGCACCTTGGAGGCGGCATCCACTGCTTCAGCCAACTTCTTGGCGCTGGCTTCGGTGTAGAGGTCACCGCTGACGCCCTGTGCCTGGTCAAGAACCGTCTTCAACTCAGTGGTATCGGCTTTCTTCACCAGTGTCTGCTGGGCTTCTTCAAGCTGCTTGATGGCCGCATCCACCTGATCCTGGGTGGCGCTCTCGTCCGCATACACCTTTTGAGCGTTACCCATGGCTTCGGAGAATGCCTTCCAGCTGTTCGGCGTGAAATTAGCTTGTTGCACGGAACCGGCTGCGTTGATGGTGGATTCGAGCCTGCTCTTGTCCACGCTTGGTTCCGGATCAGGGGTTGGATCCGGGTCAGGAGTCGGTTCTGGATCAGGAGTGCTTTCCGTAGCATGCACGCCCCACTCGGCAACCGCCAGACCGAAGGTGACGCCCTCGGCGGTCGGCGGATCAAGCACCAAGCGCAACGACGTTGTCTTCACCGGAGTGAACGTGGCCACGCTCCAGCCTTGAGCATCGTCAGAGGCACGTGAGGCCGGGGAATTACGCACGGTGGAGTATTGCGCATTCTCCACATCCTTCCATATACCATCAGAAGCCAAGTACTGAATCTTCCAGCTGTCCGGAACATCCAAACCACCCTTGGCATCATTACGCTCCGCGAAGTTGGCCCAGAACTGCACACGGCTGGAATCGACGGTGGCTTCCTTGCTCCAGGTGTACTGCGCGTACATGCCAGCGGAAGCTTGACCCCAGCTGCCCCACACGCGGCCATTCACATCGGCGTCATCATCAGACGGCCACGTATCGTCAACCAGCACACCATCGTTGAGCTTGCCGGAAGCCGGAGACCAGCTCGCCTCGGCACTCACCGTGGTGTCAATGGCCCTGCCTTCAATCCAACCAGTCAACGGAGTATCGGGCTCCGGCTTGGGATCCGGCGTCGGCTCAGGATCAGGATCGGCACCACCATTCGGATCGGCGACCACATGCACTGTAATCTTGGCCTGCGAGCTTGAACCCTCAGCCGTGCCGGACACCTCATAATCGCCGATGGTGTCCAACTTGACGCCGGCAACACTTGCCTCATCCCACATAACCGTGCGATCGTCAAGCATGCCGTTGGGGAATCGCACCGGAACCACAGACGGCAAAGCCACCGACTTGGAATTCTGGTACACCGTCTGTTCGATCGGCTGAGCCGCACCAGCAGTCTGAGACTGCGCGTCGGAACGCACGCCAATAGTGACCTTGGTTCCAGCGAGCGCGCCAATAACCGTTCCGGAAACCGCAAACTCGCTATCGGAAGCAAGCTGATCGTCAGTGATGGCATCCCACGCAACACTCAAGTCACGACGGGAACCGTCCGTATAGCTGGCACTCACCGTCTTCGGCAGATTCACATCGGCAGCCTTGCTGCCAGTCTTCACCATACGATTCACGCCATCCACGCTCACCGGATCAAGCGCATACGCCTCAAATTCGGTAGCACCAACAATGGCACCCTTCGGGAACAGCACACGCAACTTGTTCGTCTCCACCGTTTCGGCAAAACGAACCTCATTGCCTTCACCCTGCATCGTGGTATAAGACTGGCCGGCGGCAAGCTTCACATCCTGCCAATCGCCATTCTCATCCGCATACTGCAACTTCCACAACTTGACCATCGGCACACCGCCACCGTCAGTCCAGAAGAACAGCTTCGCCTTCTTCAACGGAACAGTGCCATCCCAGGCAAGCTGCAGCCACGGCTCGGTACCGGTATTGTCACCCCAATTATTCCAAGTCTCATTCGGAGTATTGGTATACAACACCTGACCGTCGATAACCTTCTTGGCATTGTCCTTCGCCTGATATGGATTGGTGAAGCTGGCGCTCGCCGTGGACTGTGAAGCCACATTCACCGTGCCGTCGGAAGGAATGCCGTGAACGGTGACTTCCTTGAAACCGGTCTTCTCACCGTCGAATGCGGTGAGTTTGAGCACATAGTCACCCTCACGGTTGAACGTGACCGTAGTGTTGGCAGCGGTTGCGTCGACGAACTTCGCTTCGCCGTTTTCAGGGCCAGACACCTGCTCCCATGTGGTGGTGAGCGTGTCAGACGGCAGGCCGTCGTCCTTCACCGTGCCCACCAGCTGCGCACCGGACGAGGTGCTGCTGGCAATGTAGGCGTCAACGCTTGGCGCCTGGTTCGTAGTTTCGCCTTCCGGCACAATGTCGGTTTCGTAGGCCTGAATCTCCTTCAAGCCAATGGCCTGACCTGCTTGCGGAGTGAAGGTGGCACGAATGGCTTTGGCCACGACCTTGGAGAACTGCACGCGGTTGTAGTTGGCTCCCGCGTAAGTAGGCGTACGCACCTGGTTCGGCAGGACATGCCATGCGCCGGCCTCATCCTGATATTCAAGCGTGTACACCGACGGCTCACTGTAGCCGGAAATCGTCTGGCTGGACGAGGTCTGGTAGAAGTACAAACGCACGTCGTCGATGTTCTGCACGCCATTCTTGAACGTTACGGTCAGCGAATCCTTGGCGTTCTTGGATCCCTTGGTGCCCCAGAAGGATTCCATCACGTTCTTGCCGTCCACTACATTGGTTGCCGGGTATCCCTTGGTTTCGTAAGTGGCTTCCACATCGGCGCCCTTGGCCACGTTGGTCTGGCTCTTGGATGCTTCGTCCACGTTCTGTCCGGACTGCGCGAAGATCTGCGTAACCCTGCTGTTCGATGCATAGGTCACTTCGTTGGCGTTCGGCATTGTGGCGGTGGTCGCGCCGGTGATCACCGCTCCGGAATCATCGGCAACCTCAACGGTTCCACTGGCCGGATCGTAGATGAGGTGGGCGAGCTTATCGGAGGTGAACACGGCGTTGCCGTCCACATACAGGGTATATCCCTTCGGAGCGTTGTAGGTGCCGTCGTTGTTCCATACGATCGACAGATCCTGCCCGTGGTAGCTCAGGTTGTTGACGGTGAAGTGGTTCCAACCGGGAATCTCGATCGGATTGAGTTCAATCTTGTTGTCTTCACGCGGAACCATACCTGCCACGTCTTCCACAATCGTCCAGTTGGTGGTGCCAAGCTGGGTGTGGTGAATCCAGGAACGGTAGGTGATTTTTCCACCGTTCTTGCTGGCGTCGGCGTTCTTCTCCGGAATCGTGCTTCCTGCGGAATTATTATCCATATTCCAGAATTCGTTCTGGTCCGGATACTGGTTGTCGCCTCCTTGATAATGCGAGAACGCAACCCAATACAGCAGTTTCTTGAACGATTCGTTCGTGATATATCCGTTGTCTGCAGCATTATAATCACGGATTCCCGCAGAATAGATTTGCAGCAGCGGAGTTGCATTGATAATGGAGAAATTGTTTGATCCTGGGAAATTCAGCGCCTTCTTGTCTGCCTGATTCGCAGTGAAGAACGGGAAAATCGGGAATTCGTCGGCATCTTCGAACAAGCGCAACGCACTATCGTAATCATCATTGCCGGTCGGCATCAGACCTTCGGAATACGGATAGTAGTTGTTGAGTTCCTTGTATTTCGCGAATTGACCGTCGTTCAGCCACTTATGCAGCAGCAGTTTGCTGTCGGAATCCCACAGGTTGTCGAGCACATCCTGCTTGATGGCGTCGGCGATCTGCTGCATTTCAGCGGCTTTTTCGGTGTCTCCGGCAGCCTTGTATGCTTGCGCGGCGGCATTGGCGTTGGCCCACATGTTGGCGGAACCGTCGGCACGGTCCATACGCTGGCCGGAACGACCGGGTTCGGAGAACGACACCGCGTCGGCATCGTTGCCGGTCATGGACCACCACGACCAGTCGAGCAGCTTGTTGCCGTTGCTATTCTGGTTGTCGTTGCTGTCTGGCTCGCTTTGCGAATTGAGCAGACCTTTGACATCTTCGGAACCGTAATCACCCAACGCTTCAGCCAATGATGACGGGCCGCCGTGCACCTTGTAGGAGTCCCAACCGGCCTTGGTGATGTACTGCGTGTAGCTGTGGTTCCAATTGGCTGGATCGCCCGGATTGTCGTGGTAGTAGTAATACCCGGACTGGCCTTTCTTAGCTGTCTGCCCGGCCGACACCCAAGTGCCGTACGAGTATTCGGCGTTACGGAACCACTTGGTGTCGTTGATGAACATGCCGGATGTCAGCACGATCTGGTTGTTGTATCCGAGCACGCCTTCGATGGAGGTCGGATACTGGAACGTATTGCCCGGCATATTGGCGTCCAACATGTTGAAACGGCTCAGCCACCAGCGGTAGAACACAGTTTTGTCGATATTGTGTTCCTGGGTTTCCACGTAAGGAATGTTATCGACCCACCACTGGTTGTAGGTGGTCACGGAATCCTTGTAGGAAGCGGCCGGATCGGTGAGATCGCCGTTGAATCGGGCTTCGTATTCCGCGGTGGAGTCCGGCAACTCGTTGGCGATCAGGCCAAGCTGCAGCTTGGTGGTTTGTGGCACGTTCGCTTCCAAGGTGAGGGTGGAAGCGAGTTTGCCGTTCTTTACGGTGAAACCGTTGCCGGAGAACCGTGGATAGATGGTGGTCAGATCGTTCTTCACATTGAAGCGACCGGTCAGTTCAGTGTCGCCGTCATTGCCGTCTTGTGCGAATGGCGAGGCTGCTGTCAGCGTTACGTCACCGCCGGTGGTGCTGGTGATGGTGAAATTCGCGACCATCACATTGGTGTAGGTGATGTACTTGACTTCGGTGACGGTAATGGTCTTGTCGCCGTTGGTGAATTCCGTGGTGAAGTAGCTTGGCGTCTGCTTGCGCTTGTCGGTGTTCTCGCGCAGGGTCTGCTTGGAACCGCCAATGCTTACCTCAACGGTAAAGCCGTCGTTGCCGGTCTGATCCCAGTATGCGACATCTCCTACGAAACCAAGTGCTTCCGGCGTATGCGTGTACATGAATGCGGCACGGCCACGTGAGAACAGGTATTCGTTCTTGTCTGCGCCCGCATAGTTGTAGTCGCCAGCATCGTTGGTGCCGGTACCGTTTGGTGCGGTGCCTGTGCGCGTCAGCATCTTGTCGATCCAGAAGTCGTGTGCAGTGTCGGTTCCGGCACCGTTGGCAACATCCGCATCGAACACCTGCTTGAGGTAGCTTGTCGAGGGATCGAAAGCGACGCCGGTGCCCGGAATCGGGTCGGCGGCCCCCTTGAAACTCGGATACCCCATGGCAGAGTTCGGATTGGTCAGCGCGTCATTGGCGTATGCGGTCGTCACACCGCCAGACAACAGTGTGGCCACTGCCGTCAGCACGCCCAATGACGTGACAATCCCTTTCTTCCTTGTTGATGGTGTCATCAATTCCTCCTACATGGACCATCGTTGGCCCTTGGCTGCCAAGGCTCGTTCCCTGGCATCCAACTTTCTTTCTGTAGGAATGAGAGTCGTGCGATGGACATGAGATTGGAGCGTCCACCGACATTTCAAGAATACATGACGCGAATACGGTTTCGCAAATTTTCTTTCAGTTTTCTCCAATGCTTTTCTAAGTGAACTGCCATACGATGGCTTTTATGCGAAAAGGAAAGTTTTCGCATTTTCCCGTTTTATACTAGGGGCTATGACAAAACCGGCCACCCCATAAGGGGCAGCCGGTCTCTCATTCCAGTCAGCGCGGCGCATTCGGCTCCAATCGATCACGCCGCGCTCACCCGCTTCCCGGCACCATGGCACTCATAGCGCCGGGTAGCAAGTCTTTCTTTTGTTTAGCTGCGCAACCACACGTTCATTTGGCCGAGTTCGCGGTTGGCCCATGCGTAGTAGGGCACCAGCTTGAGCGACGTCCGCTCATCTGAGGCGTCACGCTGAGCGGACATGTACAACGGGGCGTCCACGGCATCCGCAGCCTCACGAACGGCAGGCAACGTCACCGCGTCAACACCTCCAAGCAAATCACTCTCGAAAGTAACCGTGGCATCCGCAGCATCCACGCCATCAGCAAGACGGTACGTCCACAGATCGCCGGCATTATCGGCTTGCTCCGCGCAATAGACGAGCGGACCGCGCATCACCGCAACACGACCTGCATCGCAACGCACATGAGAGTTGGCACGCACCAATCGCACTGCCATATCAAGATCCAGCACCACATGCAATGCAGTTCCCGGAGCAACTGCGAAATATACGAAACCGTTTTCCGGAGCCGTCTTCACAGCAACACCATCGCATGTCAGCGCATAGGAATCAGCCGACCATGTGGGAATACGCACGCCGAAACGTACCGAATCAGCCGCCTCAGCGGGCAATTCCACCATGTACTCAATATGACCGTTCCACGGAAAATCGGAACGCTGCTCCACATGCAACCCGGAATCAAAACTTGCCTGATTCGCAATGAACTGGTGAGCGAGCACCGTGCGACCGCCGTCACGTTCGGTATACACATAACGGTCCACCGACGCGATCAATCGCGCGACATTAGCTGGGCAGCATGCGCAGCCAAACCAATCGACACGATGCGAAAGCACATGATGCCGATCCGGATTGTCCAAACCGTCCGGCGAAGTCTCCAACGCATTCACATAGTAGTACTGCTTGCCATCAAGGCTGATGCCCGCGATGGCACCATTGAACAGCTCACGCTCAAGCACGTCGGCATATTCACCATTCGGTTCCAACAGAAGCATTTGGCGGGCAAACATGCTCATCGCCACAGAAGCGCACGTTTCGCCATACATGGTGTCGTTCGGCAGATCGTAATCGTACGTGAACGACTCCCCCACATGTGTGGAACCGATCGCACCCGTCACATACATGCGTTTCGACACGATGTTGTTCCAAAAACGATGCGCCGCATCCAGCAAGCCCTGATCGCCGGTAATACGCGCCACATGTGCGATTCCAGTGCACAAATAGGCCACGCGCACAGCATGGCCGTCAGCGGTCTGCTGCTCGCGCACCGGCTGCGCGGCTTGGAAGTACGTGGGCTTGTAGAATCCCAGATCCCGGAAAATGTAGTCGTTGTCGACAGCGGCGATCTGCTTGGCGTAGAACTGCGGATCCTGACCACGCACGTCGATGAGATACCGCGCCAGATTCAGATAGCGCTCCTCACCGGTCGCATCATACAGTTTCGCCAACGCCAATTCGATTTCCGGATGCCCATCAGCACCGTGGATCTTGCCGTCCTCCGGGCCGAAATTGGCATCGATGCAATTCGCCATACGGCACGCCACGTCAAGCGCCTGCTGGTTACCGGTCACCTCATGATAGGCGACAGCAGCCTCAATATAGTGGCCCATGACATACATTTCATGGCTTTGCTGAATCAGTGTGAAACGCTCACGATGCGCCCATTCACCGGTTTTGATTTGGTACGGAGTGTCCAAATATCCGTCCGATTGTTGCGCACGTGCGATGAGGTCGACGGTTTTATCGCACAGTTCCCGCAATTGCGGATCAGGATGATACGACAGTGCGTAAGCCGCTTCCTCCAACCACTTATATATGTCGGAATCCTGGAAGACCATGCCATGAAATTCACCGGCCTCATCACCGGCTGCGATACGCAGATTCTCCACGGCATGACTTTTATTATCGGCAAGCTGATTGCCGGCCGGATCATCCGGAACTTCAGTGGCAATCTCATCATTCATCACACCCCACTGATAGGGAATGACGGATTCAACGATCTGGTCGCGACGCTGCTTCCAGAAAGGAGAAGT
>ERZ1032794.578-NODE-578-length-10612-cov-12.249313_pt1 | contig 10612 bp, 10 predicted proteins | sample MGYA00516957_ERZ1032794 | MGnify/ENA primary metagenome ERZ1032794 (study PRJEB33719, sample SAMN04262543) | wastewater metagenome | biome: sewage system; feature: street-access sewage; material: sewage | place: Peru: Lima | collected 2013-01-15 ... | reverse complement strand
ACGATCCTCTGTTACTTCTGCGCCGAACCCATCATCCGCCTCTTTGCAGACCAGCCCGAAGTCGTGGAGCTGGGCGTCCGCTTCCTGCGGCTCGTCTCCCTGTTCTACCTGATGCCTGCCCTCACCAACGGTGTGCAGGGCGGCTTCCGCGGCCTGGGCGACCTGAAGATCACCCTCAACAGCAGTATGCTCAACATGGCAGGCCGTGTGGCCGCTGCCGCTGTTTTCGTCCTCATCCTCCACATGGACATCGAGGCACTGCCCTACAGCTACGCCGTCGGCTGGGTCCTCATGCTCCTCTACGAAGTGCCCGCCCTCGTGCGCTGCCTGAAGGATGGGACACTGTAAACACAGACCCACAAAGGGGAGCTGCGGCATCGCGGCTCCCCTTTCCTGTATACAAAAAAGTCTGTTGCCGCATGGGCAACAGACTTTTTTGTATAGAAAACTCAGCCGCGCTTTGCCAGCAGAGCCTCGATCTTCTTGATGGGGTCGATGATGCTGGAAACGGACATGTCGTGGTTCAGCGCCACCACGAAGTAGGCAGCATACTTGGAAACATCGACATCGACGTACCAGTCGCGGGTCAGCAGCTCCGGCAGACGGTAGGTCAGGTTGGTGCCCACCACGTAGTCCAGCGTACCATCCGCCACGGCCTGGTCGAACTTTGCCAGACCGCTGGTGAACAGCGGGAAGGTGGCGTTGGCGATGATCCGGCCAGCACCGCGCTTCTTCAGGTTGCCGGCAACTTCCAGCATGCTCTCGCCGGAAGCGATGATGTCGTCCGCGATGAAGACGGTCTTGCCCTCCACGGAATCGCCCAGATACTCGTGGGCCACGATGGGGTTGCGGCCGTTCACGACGCGGGTATAGTCACGGCGCTTGTAGAACATGCCCAGGTTGCAGCCCAGCACACTGGAGAAGTACATGTTGCGGCTCATTGCGCCTTCGTCGGGGCTGACCACGATGAACTGCTCCTTGTCGAAGCTGATCTCCGGGTTCTTCTTCAGCAGACTCTTGAGGACCTGATAGGTCGGCATCGCGTTGTCGAAGCTGAGCAGGGGCACGGCGTTCTGGACGCGGGGGTCGTGTGCGTCAAAGGTGATGATGTTCTTCACGCCCATGGTCTGCAGCTCCTGCAGGGCCACAGCGCAGTCCAGGCTCTCGCGGACGACGCGGCGATGCTGGCGGCCGCCGTACAGGCTGGGCATGATGACCGACACGCGGTGTGCCTTGCCGGCCACGGCCTGGATGAGGCGCTTCAGGTTTGCGAAATGGTCGTCGGGAGAGAGGTGGTTCTCGTAGCCGAACAGGTTGTAGGTCACGCTGTAGTTGCCCGGATCGACAACAATGAAGATATCGTCGCCGCGGACGGACTCCTTGACCAGGCCCTTTGCGTCGCCGCTCTGGAAGCGGGGGCACTCGCAGGGGATGATGAAGCTATCCTTCTCCACACCGGCAGACTTTGCCCACTCGACAAGATGTCTGTCGATGAGGTCGGTCAGCTCCTCTGCACCGGGGCAGGCCAGCAGACGCAGATCTGCAACGCTGGGCTCCTGAAAAAATGCCATCGGGTTAATTTCGTTAGACATTGTTACAACTCCTTCATGTTCCTTAAACCAAGCCGACAACAGGACCGCTGAAGTCCATATCTGTTTCTATTCTATCACAAAATCTCCGTTTCGACACCCAAAAATTCCCCCATGAGCGGATTTTCTGCGCCTTGCACATCTGTTATTCCAAAATCCGTAGGACTCTGTGAGTTTTTTACAAAAACCACAGTTTTTTCATACAAACCCGCCTTCTTCGACACAAAAAATGGTCCGGGGCCTCTCCCAGCGGAAAGGTCCCGGACCGTTTTTTCAGTTTCTTATGCCGATTACAGCGCTGCCACAGCAGCCTTCAGTGCTTCCACGCGGTCGGTGTTCTCCCACTTCACGCCCAGATCCTCGCGGCCCATGTGGCCGTAGGCGGCCAGCTTGCGGTAGATGGGTTTGCGCAGGTCGAGGTCGCGGATGATGGCGGCGGGGGTCAGGTCAAAGACCTTCTCCACAGCCTGCTCGATCTTGTCGTCGGCGACCTTGCCGGTGCCGAAGGTATCCACCATGATGGAGACCGGCTTTGCCACGCCGATGGCATACGCCACCTGCACCTCGCACTTGCTGGCCAGACCGGCAGCCACGATATTCTTGGCCACCCAGCGGGTCGCATACGCAGCGCTGCGGTCCACCTTGCTGGGGTCCTTGCCGGAGAATGCGCCGCCGCCGTGGCGGGAATAGCCGCCGTAGGTATCGACGATGATCTTACGGCCGGTCAGGCCGGAGTCGCCCTGCGGGCCGCCCACGACGAAGCGGCCGGTCGGGTTGATGTAGTATTTGGTGTTCTCGTCCAGCAGCTCTGCGGGGATGGTGGCCTTGATGACCTTTTCCATCACGTCAGCGCGCAGCTGCTCCATGCTGACGGAGTCGCTGTGCTGGCTGGAGATGACCACGGCATCCACGCGGAACGGCTTGCCGTCCTCATCGTACTCCACGGTGACCTGGCTCTTGCCGTCCGGGCGCAGATAGTCCAGCTCGCCGTTCTTGCGCACCTCGGTCAGGCGCTTGGCCAGCTTGTGGGCCAGCGAGATGGGCATGGGCATCAGCTCCGGGGTCTCGTCGCAGGCATAACCGAACATCATGCCCTGGTCGCCTGCACCGCCGACCTGATCGTTGGTGCCAAGGGCGATGTCGGGGCTCTGGCCGTCGATGTTGGAGATGACAGCGCAGGTGTCGGCATCAAAGCCGTACTTTGCGCGGGTGTAGCCGATCTCAGAGACGACCTCGCGGACGATCTTCTGGAAATCCACGTAGCAGTTGGTGGTGATCTCGCCCATGATGTGCACCAGGCCGGTGGAAGCACAGGTCTCGCAGGCCACGCGGGCGTCGGGGTCGTTGGTCAGGATCTCGTCCAGGATCGCGTCGGAGATCTGGTCGCAGATCTTGTCGGGATGTCCTTCGGTAACGGACTCAGAAGTAAACAGATGTCTTGCCATAAAAGTTGTCCTCCATAAAATGTGGTGATCCATTCACAGCTTCCTACACGGCATCAAGATTTTTTGCGCAAACAAAAACGCTCAGAACCGAAGCTCTGAGCGTTGCACTCTTATCTTTCGGTTTCCCGCAGGATTTGGCACCTTATGCTCTCGCACAGGTTGTCGGGCTTCACAGGGCCTGTCCCCTCAGCCGCTCTTGATAAGTCGGTATTCAGTTGTTTTCTGCGTAATATCTTATCATCTCTTCGTCGAAATGTCAAGAACAGTCTGACTCTTTTTATACAACATTCCAAAATTGATTAAGAAGACCGTTTTGAACAACAAAAGCACAGCTTTCGCTGTGCTTTTGTTGAAAAAAACTCAGTAACCCTTTGCCTGTTCGCCGTTCAGCAGCTTGACCGCGCGGGAAGTGCCCAGACGGTCCGCGCCCAGCGCGAGGAACTTTTCCATATCGTCCACGGTGGAGATGCCGCCGGCAGCCTTGACCTTGCAGCGGCCATGTACGCCCTTGACCATCAGCTCCACGTCGTGGAAGGTCGCGCCTGCGGTGGAAAAGCCGGTGCTGGTCTTGATATAATCTGCCCCCGCCTCACAGACGATGTCGCACATTTTCTCTTTTTCCTCGTCGGTCAGCAGGCAGGTCTCGATGATGACCTTGAGCACCTTGTCGCCCACGGCCTGCTTGACGGCGCGGATGTCCTCGCGGACGGCGTCGTACTCCTTGTTCTTCAGGCGGCCGATGTTGATGACCATGTCCACCTCAGACGCACCGTTCTCGATGGCTTTCTTTGCCTCAAATGCCTTGGACTCGGTGTCCATAGCCCCCAGAGGGAAGCCGACGACGCAGCACACCGGGATGCGGCCCGCCAGATACTCCACGGCCTGTTTCACATAGCAGGTGTTGATGCAGATGGATGCGGTGTGATTTTCGACGGCCTCGTCGCAGATGACCTGGATCTGGGGCCAGGTCGCCTCCGGCTTCAGCAGGGTATGGTCCACATGGGAGAGAATTTCTTCACGAGTCATGTTTGTTTCTCCTTTTTACTTGCTGGCACGGCGCACCTTTGCCATGCCGACAGCACTCAGGGCAATTGCAGTTGCAGAGACCGTTGCACCAATGATGCCCAGCACCAAGCCGGAAACCAGAAATGCAAAACCTTTCAGACCACGCTTCATAAAACCGTACCTCCTAAATGTTTTGATTGGTAGAACCTTACTTTTTCTTAAAAATGATCAACTTGCTGAACACATAGTTCAGCACGATCACCAGTACATTGGAAAAGATCTTCACGGCAAGGCCCCACAGTGCCTGCGCATTGTAGCGGCTGGTAACGAAGATCGCCGTGGGGCCATCTGCACCGCCGATGACGGCAATAGCGGCAGAGCCACCCGTGACCCCCGCCGGTGTGCCTGCATAGGAGGCTGCCATCTGGATGGCCGTATCCGGGCCAAGCCAGTGGGCCACCACGCTCAGCACTCCCTGCATCAGCTCGTCCATCAGCGCTGCACCCTGCGCAGCCAGCAAATTGCCCAGCACCAGCATCATTGCAGTGTCCAGCAACATTGTACCCAGACGACAGGTGACGAATGCACCAAATTCCCTCGCCATGGCCTTGCCCTGCGTTTTGCTGCGGAACACAAAGGCGCGGTTGGTGCAGTAGGCAAACAGGATGCAGATGATATTATCCAGCACATTGCCCCAGCTGTTGGCAGCTGTGTAGCCGAACAGCTTGTTGAACAGCGCATACAGCACAATGTTCAGCAGGGTGGTCAGCACACCAAAGATGAGATAGGAAAGCACTTCCCAGTGCTTTTTGATCCAGTGTATCATAAAACTCACGTTTCCTCAACCGCAGGGCCTGCCTGCGAGGGGATAAAAAACAGCCCCGCCGCCGTTATCCCGGCAACGGGGCTGTTGATCGCATTGTGTCAGAAGCTTTTCTTCCGAACGAGGGGCTGATTACTCAGCGTCGTTCAGCAGAGCCTTCATGGACAGGCTGATGCGCTTCTTGTCGAAGTCAACATCCAGCAGCTTCACATCGACCATATCGCCGACCTTCAGTGCGTCGGAGACCTTCTCAACGCGGTCATTGCTGATCTCGCTGATGTGGACCAGACCGTCAACACCCGGCAGGATGCGGACGAAAGCACCGAACTTGGTCAGAGAGACGACCGGAGCATGGAAGGTGCTGCCGATGGGGTAGTTGTTCTTCAGCTGCTCCCAGGGGTTGTCCTCAGCCTTCTTGTAGCCCAGAGAGACCTTGTGGTTCTCACGGTCGATATCCTTCACATACACCTCAATGGTGTCGCCGACAGAGACGACCTCAGAGGGATGCTTGATGCGGTTCCAGCTCAGCTCGCTGATGTGGCACAGGCCGTCCACACCGCCGATATCGACGAATGCACCGTAAGAGGTCAGGCTCTTGACAACGCCGGTGTAGCTCTTGCCCACTTCGACATTTGCCCAGAACTCCTCACGCTTTGCCTTGTTCTGCTCAGCGGTGACCTTGTTGATGCTGCCGACGATCTTGCGGCCGGAGCACTCGGTGACGACCAGCTGAACGTGCTGGCCGACCAGAGCAGTGTAGTCCTCGTCGCGGCGCATCGTGGCCTGAGAACGGGGGACGAACACCTTGACGCCCTTGACGTTGACGACAACGCCGCCCTTGTTGAACTCGGTGACATCGCCCTCGACGACTTCACCGGATTCTGCTGCCTTGGCGATCTCTTCCATGCCCTTGCGAGATGCGAGCTTCTTGCGGGAGAGCTGGATGACGCCGTCCTGGTCCATAACCTTCTCGACGATGAGGTCCAGCTCATCGCCAACCTTCACCAGGTCTTCGACCTTGGCGGAGGAATCATCGGTCAGCTCGCTCAGCTTGACAAAGCCGGTCTGCTTCGCACCGATATCCACCTGGATCTCGTTGGCAGAGATGCTGGTCACGATTCCTTTCACAATACTGCCTGCATGAACACGCTTCTCCTCGGATGCGTTCAGCATCTCCTCGAAGCTCATGCTGTCATTGATTTCTGCGCTCATACTGTTAAGTACCTCCTCAATAATAGACGATGGCGTTGAAGCCCCTGCTGTGACGCCCGCCGTTTTAACATTCGCAAACCATTCAGGCCGAAGTTCGCTCGCTGTCTCGACCGTTACGGCTCGCGTGTGCTTTGCGGCGACCTGTACCAGCTTTTGGGTATTGGAAGAATGATGACCGCCAATGACAACAATGATGTCGCATTGCTGGCTGAGGTCTTCCGCTTCCTGTTGCCTCGCCCACGTCGCATTACATATTGTATCAAAAATTCGGGCGTTTGTATAGGCTTTTTTGAGAAACTCCGAACTTTCTTGCCATTTTGTTACCTGAAATGTGGTCTGTGCAACCGCAAAAATGGGTTTTGAGGGGTCCGAAGGGCCTTTCCAGGCCTTCAACTCGTCCAGATCACTGAACACAAATACCTCTCCCCCGGTATGTCCGACGATGCCCTGCACCTCCGGATGGGTCTTGTCGCCTGCCACCAGCAGCACTGCGCCCTCGGCCTCGGCCCTGGCGGCGATGTTCTGGATCTTCTTCACAAAGGGGCAGGTCGCGTCGTGGTAGACCAGGGCGCGCTGCTCCAGCGTGTCGTAAATGCTGCGGGGCACACCGTGACTGCGGATGATGACTTCGTACCCGGTGGGGATATCATCCACCGTGTCGGCCACCAGCGCCCCCCGGCGCTCCATATCGGCCACAGCCTGCGGGTTGTGGATGAGCGGACCCAGCGTTGCCACCTTGTGGCCCTCATCCAGCAGGTTATACGTCAGCTCCACCGCCCGGTTCACACCGAAGCAGAAGCCCGCCGTCTTCGCCAAACGAATCTCCATGTTATCCTCCTGTCTTGATCGGCTTCACTCACGGTCGGCCCAAATCTTCCCATGCGTCCAGAAGCGCCTGCTTGTTGGCCCGCAGGGTCTTCAGGTCGCGGCGGCTCTCCATGGCGAACTGTGCGGCGGGCATCGGCTCGCCGTAGACGACCTTCACCTTGCAGAACAGCTTCATCCTGCCGTCCGGTGTGTCATAAAGGATGCGCACCGGCACCACGTCCACCGCCGCCTGCGCCGCGATGACGAACAGGCCGCTCTTGGGCTGCAGGAGCTTTCCTTCTTTTTCGCGGGTGCCCTCCGGGAAGATGAGCAGTGTGCCGCCGTTCCGGCAGGCCTCCACCGTCTGGTCGATCGCGTCCAGCTCTTCGCGAGTGCCGCGCACACACAGCGCCCCCATCCAGCGGAAAAACCAGGTCAGCAGCACGTTGATCTCAAACAGTTCCTTCTTGGCGAAGACCACCATCCGCCGCCCCCAGAACCGGGTGATGACCACGAACACCGGGTCGATGGCGGAAACATGGTTCGGTGCGATGATGCAGCCGCTCGTCCGGACTTTCTTCAGATTCTCCCGGCCGATGCACTCCACCCGGAACCCGATGTGGAACACGATCCACGCCAGCGGGAGCAAAATATAATAGAGTACCATTGCGCTCCTCTCAGACCTTGGATGCAATGATCTGTTTCATGGCATCCAGGCTCTGCTCAAAGTTGAGCTCAGAGGTGTCCAGCAGAACGGCGTCGTCGGCCTGCTTCAGCGGGGCAGCCTCGCGGTGGGTGTCCTGATAATCGCGCTGCTTCACATCTTCCAGCACCTTTTCAAAGGAGATGTCCACGCCCTTCTCCTGATACTCCTTCCAGCGGCGTCTGGCGCGGGCCTCCGGGGCAGCGGTCAGGAAGATCTTCACGGTCGCATGGGGCAGCACCACCGTGCCGATGTCGCGGCCGTCCATCAGAACGTTCTGGGTCCGGGTCATATCGCGCTGCTGATCCAGCAAAAAGGCGCGGACTGCCGGGTTGGTCCCCACAGCCGAAGCCGCCATGCCCACCTCATCGGTGCGGATGAGCCGGCTGACGTCCTCCCCGTTCAGGTAGATGTGCTGTTCGCCGTCCACCGAATCCAGCCGCAGCGAGATCTCCGGCAGCAGTGCATTGACGGCCTCGTTGTCCTTGGGGTCTTTGCCCGCGCGCAGTGCATACAGGCCGATGGTGCGGAACATCGCACCGGTATCCACATAAATGTAGCCCAGCTCAGCCGCCAGACGGCGCGCCAGCGTGGATTTGCCCGCACCTGCAGGCCCATCGATCGCAACAGAAATCATGTGTATGTCTCCTTATTTATAAATTATAAATTATTTGCAAAGCTCTGTTCCGTGCAGAACGCGATCTGCAGATTGTAGCCGCCGGTGTAGGCGTCCACATCCAGCACCTCGCCTGCAAAATAGAGGCCCAGCGCCTTCTTGCTCTGCATGGTCTTGGGGTCAACCTCCCGCACCGACACGCCGCCCGACGTGATGACCGCATGGGCCAGGTCGCCGCGGGCATCAATGGGCACCTTCCAGTGCTTGCACAGCTGCACCAGCTCCCGCTTCTGCTCGCGGGTGATCTGGTTGGCTCTGGTGGCCGGGTCGATGCCCCAGCGGGCCACCATGACCGGCTGCATGCTGGACGGCAGCAGCTTGACCAGCGCCCCCTGCGCCGCGTGGTTCGCCAACAGGGCAAAATCGCGGGTGATGCGGTCGTAGAGCTGCTCCTCGCTCAGGGCGGGCTTCAGGTCGATTTCCGCATGGTAGCGGTGCTTTTTCATGTCGCCGAGGTGGCTGGATGCGCTCAGCGTCAGCGGGCCGCTGATGCCGAAGTGGGTGAACAGCATCTCGCCCTGCTCGTCGAAGATGGCCTTGCCGTCCTCAAACAGGGTCAGCGTCACATTTTTCAGGGCCAGCCCCATCATCTTCTTGCAGTCCGGGTCATGGCTGACCAGACTCACCAGGCTGGGCACCGGCTCCACGATGGTGTGCCCGGCCTGCTCGGCCAGTTTGTAGCCGTCGCCGGTGGAGCCGGTCGTCGGGTAGCTCAGGCCGCCCGTAGCCACCAGCACGGCATCGGCGCGGTACTCCCTGCCGGAGGTTCCCCGCACCCCGATGCAGCGGCAGGCCGCACCGGGCTTTTTCTTTTTGGGGTGGCGCGGGTTCTCCGGCACCGCAGGGGCAGCCTCCTCAGCCGGGGCCAGCGGCTCCAGCAGCAGTTTTTGGGCCCCGTCGCGGACGATGCGGGCCTCCTCAGCGTAGCGCAGCAGCGCCTGGCGGATCTCCTCGGCCCGGTCTGACACCGGGAACACCCGGCGGCCCCGCTCGACCTTCAGTTCCACGCCCAGCCCCTCAAACAGCTCCATCGTTCTGGCTGGCGGGAACGCCCCTAGCGAGGAGAACAGGAAGCGCGGATTGGTCCGCACATGGCGCAAAAACTCCTCCGCTGTGCAGTCGTTGGTCACGTTGCAGCGGCCCTTGCCGGTGACGAGGATCTTCTGGCCGGGCTTTTCCATGTGCTCCAGCACCGTCACCTCGTGCCCCTGCCGCACAGCGGCACCCGCCGCCATCAGCCCGGCCGCACCGCCGCCCACGATCAACACCTTTGCCATCCTGCTTCCTCCTGCGTTCACGCTCTGTCGAAACTTGTTCTATTGTATCATACCAGAATCGGCTTCCAAATGCAATCGCTTCCCGGCCCGGAACTGCTGGAAATCCCCACACAAAAAAGCCCGCCGGGGGCTTTTTCCCTCCGGCGGGCCGCTGATTCAGTTCCTGCACGCTGCGGGGTCCAGATAGCTGTCGCCCTGCTTCACTTCCAGATGCAGGTGGCTCTCCTCGGCGCACTCGCAGCTCACGCTGCCCACGGTGCCGAGCACCTGCCCGGCCGACACGGTGTCGCCCTCTTTCACCTTGGGGCTGGCCACACCGCAGAGCCGCCAGACACGGCCCGCGCTGTCCTTCACGGCCACGACCGGCCCCCAGCTGCCATCGGCACCAGCGAGCACTACGCTGCCGTCCACCGGGGAAGGAACTGCTTCGCCCTCGCGGGCTGCATAGTCGATGCCGTTGTGGGTGCGCCAGTCGCCCAGCGTCTTGTTGTACACCAGCTCATCGCCGCTGTAGGCGTTCAACACTCTGCCAAAGATGGGCTGCGTGGAAGCAGGCGCTGCCGAACTGCTGGCAGGCGAGGATGCGCCTTGCAAGGCGGAGGGTTCGCGCACCGAACCAGAGCCAGACGCCTGCCCAGACGAGGCAGCAGACGACGTCGAAGACCCTGCTTTGGGGGCCGGGTCGGCCTTGGGGACATTGGCCACACTGTTTGCGGCGGGCGTAGTAGGCTGCTGCCATTCGGGATATTCCTCCTCCGGGATGATCGTCAGGTCTTCGTCGATGCCGGGCAAGGTCGAAGTGCTGTCCGGCTCGTTCAGGCCGTCAAGGTTCTCTTTCAGCTCGTCCCGGACGGTGCGCACGGCCCAGACGCCCGCCGCAGCCGCGGCCACCAGACAGGCCAGCAGCGCCAGCGCAAACCCCTTGTCCCGCAGAAATCTTTTGAGTTGTTCCATGGTTCGTTACTCCAATCATCGTTTGTGTACGGTCCAAATTCTGATTGTAGTGTGCGATGGCTGCGCAGGGTTTATTCAGTTGTTCCTATAAAAAATAAGGGATGTGCCCGGCGGGCACATC
>ERZ1032794.575-NODE-575-length-10628-cov-8.391091_pt1 | contig 10628 bp, 10 predicted proteins | sample MGYA00516957_ERZ1032794 | MGnify/ENA primary metagenome ERZ1032794 (study PRJEB33719, sample SAMN04262543) | wastewater metagenome | biome: sewage system; feature: street-access sewage; material: sewage | place: Peru: Lima | collected 2013-01-15 ... | reverse complement strand
CCCATGTTACCCCCCCCGTCCGGTCCCGCAAACCCGTCTGGAATGGGGACGGCGTTCGATTTCGCGAATCAGGCCGTCACAGATGCCGCCATGGCCAATAGTGAGAGTCACCGCGAGGTACTTCGCCGGGCATCGGATGAATCGTCCCGTGTCGCCCACATGGTGCAGGATATGGTCAGCGAGAAGGTCGCGATCATCAAGCCGCCATGGATGCTCGAGCTCGGTCTGCCTAGGCTCGACACCGATATTATGGGGCGGATTTGGTCGTTCCAGCGCAAGGACGTCTACAAATCAACCTGCTACATCAGCCTTGCCACCATGGCGGCTGACGTCAAGTCGGATCGCTCGAATGTTAAAAAGAGAATCGACAAGCTTGTCGAACTCGGTCTTTTGATTAAGTCGCCGCGCGGGAATAACAAATCGGTTGAGTACCGGCTCGATATGACGGCGATCGCTAAGCGCAGACTCGAAGTCGAGGAGGGCAAGAAAAAGCAACGTGCTGAGAATTCGGCGAAACGCAAAGCTCAGTGGGACGCAAAGCATTCTGCCTAGTTTGAAGGGCTATGGGTTCATACAACCCATAGCCCTATTTCTTTTCCTTACAAACTATGGGTTAAACCAACCTACAGTCTAGCTATGGGTTGGTTTAACCCATAGCTAGACGAAAAATAATTTTATTGATAGGGGGTTAAATAACGGTTCTTCAGCAAGTCTATCGGTTAGGACAACCCATAGACTTGCTCACAGGGATCGCTGATGCTTTTCTGTGGCGGTAGAGCTATGGGTTGAAAGAACCCATAGAAAATTTAAGCCACTTTTCTGGCTATGGGTTAATTCAACCCATAGAAAGCGATCGGAAAACGCCAAAAAGTACCGAAATAGTTATTTCAACCCATAGTTTGAGCCTGTGTTAACCTGGGCCAACTTATCAACTATGGGTTGTCTCACGAGACTATGGGTTGAAATAACCCATGCCAACTATGGGTTCATTTAACCCATGCACTATGGGTTGAAATAACCACAACTATGGGTTGAAATAACCACACCTATGGGTTCATACAACCCACCAAGTCTGACTAGAGTGAATTAGATTCACTTAGTCTGAGCTCAAGGGGGAAACAGAGAAATCCACCAGAAAGCATTTAATAATCGAACGATATACAAACAAGAAAAGCCATCGTCCTTGCCCTCCGCTCACTGCGTTCGCTCCGCGTCACTACCGCTCCTTGGCGCTCGCTACGCTCGCCCTCCGGTCGCCTACGGCTCCCTGCGCGTCGGCTGCGCCTCCTTGCCCTCCGTTCGGCTATGCCTCACTCCGCGTCGCCTTCGGCTCCTTGGCATGGCCTTCGGCCAAAAGTGTGGGGGCTAACGCCCCAGCTCCCCGACTACGTCGCTGCCAGCCCTCAGCGCCGGCGTCGCCTTCGGCTCCCCGGGCGAACTAATCCCACTTAGTTGCAAGCCCTACAATTCGGCAATGACGCCGAATCCGTTTTCCGGTTGATCTGGATACCGACATTTGGTCAACCTCACTTCAATTACCGGCAGGGAGCTACAGAATCGAAAATAAGACGCCCTATCGGTGAGGTTCGACCGTTTTCTCACTGATAGATAAAACGGCGCCTTAAATCGACTCTCAGCGGCCAAGGTAAAAGAAAAACGGGCACCCTTCGGTACCCGTTAACTCAACTAGAGCTCTTTTTCGGCCAGATAGCGATCGAAAAGCTCCCGAGCGATATCCGATACGGACTTGTCCTCCTCGAGTGCCACTTGCTTCAGACGTTTTCGGTAACTCTCCGGTACGTACACGGACAGCTGAACAAGCCTCTCAGATGGCACTTCAGCGCCCTTTTTGGGGCGCCCGGCTTTCCGTACCTGAGGAGCCGGTTTCTGGGTCTCAGATGCGCTCTCAACGATTTTCTGCTGCCTCTCCTCGGCCTTTTCCGCTGCGACGTCGAAGTATGAGGTCGCCTTTTTGAACTTTGCCATTTACAGCACCTCTTCCAGTTCGTTCAGGATGTTTTCAATCGCCTGGGCGGCCTTGCCGTTCTTGGCGATTTCATACACAGGCTTTCCCAGGGCCGCGCCCTGCTTGAAGGCCGCCGCGGTCGGAACGGTGCCTAGCACGGGCAGGTCGTCGGCCTCGAGCAGTTCGAGGAACTGGCGGTCGACCGTCTGGTTGCCGGCGAAGTTGTTGACGATGATGGCGAACGACAAGTCGGGATTGGCCTCGGTGATGACCTTGATCGTGCGCTTCATGGGTTTCAGGCCCAGCGTACCGGGCTGCACCGGGATAATCGCGATATCAGCGTTCTTGGCATACTCGGCGGTGTCATCGCTCAGGAACCCCGGCGTGTCGATGACGTTCACGGCGTCCTCGTCGTCGAGCAGCCCCTTCTCGTGGTTCGCTCCGCCCTGAGGGTCCAGGTTACCGAAGCCGACCTTGTGGCCGCGGCGCTCGAGACCCCAGGCGATCTCGTCGGCGAACGTGGTCTTGCCGACGCCGCCTTTCTGATTGACTAGCAGGATGTTCGTCGCCATGTCCTCCCCTTTCTGAAATAGCATAGTCATATATTAGCACAATAACATGTGACTACATTAAGCAATTATAAGTCGCAGGTAGAAATATGTGAGCATGTTAAGTAATTAGTATAGTACTACGTTACCGTGCTCATGACTGTGGGTTGGTTTAACCTATAGTCATGCTAAAGTTGCCAAAAGTGGCACAAAGGCCAATACGTTTGCGCAGTGCTGGCACAGCGACCTAGCATCGTATGCACCGGCGGAATCATCGCAGGCCTGCAAGGAGAGCATATCCACGGGCTCGTGGTCGCCGGAGGCCTCGTGATGCAGCACGCGCCGGGCGGCGACTGGAAGCGCGTCGATTGGGATGCACTTGCTGCCTGGCTCGACAGATACGGTTACAAGGTCGCTGATTGCGAGACGGAGGCCCTTCCGACCGCCGACGCGGCGAGGCGGTTACGCGAGTGGGAACGCAAGGGCAAAAACGCATCGTCGCTGAACCGGTGAGTCAGTATTCTTTAGTGTTAGATGATGGATATTGAAATTAATTAGCGAGATAATGTGCATATCTCATAATGTATGCGTTTCACCATGAGAGAGAGGGGTCTGTCATGAGCTGGAAACCGAGAAAATGCGTTATCGCCGGTCTCGTGACAACCGGTCCTGGCGGCGGCTTGTTTGCAACTGCAATGACATCGTACCGACTTTTCACTTGCATGTTCTGAAAGGCAGTTGCCATGCTGTCGCAAAATCAATCGAGATACTTGACCACAATCGGCTTTGCCCTGCTTGCATTACTCTTTGCTAGCGACCTTTTGCTGAAACCGCCCAAGGAACTCGTTTTGCTTGCCATAGACTGCATTTCCGCCCTTTACTTTACGGCAACCCTATTCGTCGGACTAAAGGAGAGGAAAAAAGGCGCAGTCGCCGCATCCGCCGTATGCTTGATCATAACCATTGCATCATTCTTTATCTGACACATTGGTGATTTAGGGGCGATATCGTAGGAATACGACCGGGAGAGTCGGGACCATAGGCTCCGGTAAGAACCTTCGCCATGCCCCACGTATCGAGCCCGATGATTTCCCCGCCGGACGCTCTGACGGTCACGGCCTTCGGCGTCCACGCGATTTCATCGTCCGTGAGGCGGATGGGTGTGACGCTGCCGGCGTCCATCCGCCCCACGACCTCATTCCGCTCATCGCCCCAGCCCTGCTTGAGCCATTTGATGACGGTCGGACGCGAGACGCCAAGGACGCACGGGCGCGGCTCGAGCTCTAATACATGAGGCCACAGCTTATAATACGTGAACATATGACTACATTAACATGGTCATGTATTACCGAGCGTTATATGCTGCGTCGGATCCGCCCGTCTGTTATCTTGGGGGCGACAATTTCTTGCAAGGAGGCAGCCATGCTCCAGAGTGTCTTTGGATCCGATGGTCAGATCCATCTTGAGAACCAGATCAGCAGCCAACGTTTCGACTTCACTACGGGCGAAGTGAAAACGGTCATCCCGACCGCTGGGAACATGAGCGCCGTCTTCGGCAAGGATAGCGTGGAGACGGAGATCAAGGTGGGGCAGATGCGCCAAACACTGGGCAAGCCTGGCTTCGATTGGCTGTTTAATAAGCACTAACGATTGAGTTATTGCAGCATAATCGCAGCTGTAAATAGGTGACCATATGACCATGCTAATATGTGCGCATAGTCATATGGTCACAGTTGTAGATCGGTTGAATTTGCGGAAGGTTTTGCCCGAAGCATCCGGCACCGCCGGATGCTTTTGGAACGGCCTCTCGTTTGATTGCTTTCCTATCGTTTGCTCCCAGACTGGGCGTCTAAAAAGGCGGCCGAACCGGCCGCCCACAAATAAATAAACATTTACCGAATGGAAGAGAAGAGGAACGATGCCCATTACTCCCAGTGGCCGGCGACGTCGACAACCCAATGTTGTCCCGTAGCCTGCTGTTCATAATGTCCTTGGTCCTCAGAGGTGGTATACGAATCATTGATTGCAGAACCGCCGTTAGGATGCTGCGCATCGCCAAAAGTAGCGTGAGCGTGAGCGTCCATTTCGGCTGCAGATCCAAATGTTGCGTGGCATGCACTGCAGATCCAACGTTCATGGCGCGTATAAACCACATTCGGCACCCAGACCTGGCTGTAATCTGTCTCCCAGTGGCCCTGCTCGGCAACCCACTTCTTCTGGCTGCCGCCGTTGGAAGAGGAATTGTTGCTGCCGGAACTCTGCGAATTGCCGGAATTCTGCTTGGACTGGGAGGAATCGCCCTTGCTGTCCGACTTCGACGAGTCGGAGGACTTGTTATCCTCCTTCTTGGAGTCATCGGACTTCTGGTCCTTGCCGTCGGATTCTTTCTTCTCCTCGGTCTGGGCTTCAGAGGTTTGCGTCGCCTTTTCTTCGCTTGGCTTCTTTTTGTCTTTATTCTTTACCGCTGTGGCGGCCCTTTCCGTAGAGCCACTTCCTTGCTTTGCAACGCTGGCACATCCAAGTTGAGGTGCCGAAAGGCACACCAGAAGCGCAACGATAATAGCCTTTGTTCTCACACCGATCTCCCTGCCCATGAAACCGGGCGTTGGACACCAGCCGATATCCAACGCCCGGCTCGCTTTTACATCTGCTCGCGGCGCTTCTTTTGATCGAGGAAGACGCCGGCTGCCACAAGGACGGTGCCGCCGATGGCGAACGTCTCGCCGATGAGTCCCGCGCGGTCACCGGTCTGGGCGAGGCTGCCGGGCTGGGCGGTATCCTTGCCGGCGAGGTGCTTCGGGGTGTATGCCGCCTGCTGCTTTGCGGCCTCCTCCGCCTCCTGTCGGGCGATCTCGTCGGAAAGCTCCTGCTCCGCTGCGATACGGTCGGACTTCGCCTGCTCATAGGCGGCGAGTGCCGCATCATAGCCGGGTTGGAGCCCGTCCACCGCAGCCTGCTTCTCGTCCAGGATGGCCTTGGCGGGCGCGACCTTGGCACGTGCCTCGACTGCAGCGGCGAAAAGCGCGTTGAGGGCGTCATCCGCGTTCGCGTCATGGCCGAAGGCGAGCGCCGTGTCGGCATCGATGGAGTTCAGCTTCACCAGCTTGGCGTCTGCCTGCGCCTTTGCCTGCTCGGCGGCGGAGACCAGGGACTCGGCGGCGATGGCGTCAGCCTTTGCGGCATCGAGTTCGGCCTTGGTGTCATTGACGGCCTTTGCCGCATCCTGCTCGCGCTGCTGTGCCTCTGCGAGCTTCGCGGCAAGACCGGTGAGGATGTCGAGGTTCGACTGGGCGACCTCAAGATCGGACTGGGAGCCGGTGAGCTTGTCGGCGGCAACGCCGGTGTCGGCCTTTGCGACATCGACGGCACGCTGGGCATCCGCGAGGGCGCTTGCGGTGCCGTCCGCCTTTTGCTTGGCGGCGGCGAGGACGGTCGCCTTCTCGGCCTGCTCGGCTGCCGCCGCGTCGTGGACGCTCTTTGCGGTATCGAGTGCCTTCTTGGCGCCCGCGACGTCCTGGAAGAACTTCGCGAGATCGGCGTTCGCATCAATGACGTCCTGCTGCTTGGCCTCGGTGTCCGCCTTGGCAGAATCCAACTTAGACTGTGCGGTCGTTACGGCTGCGTTGGCGGCATCAAAGGCGACCTGCTTCTGCTGGACGGTCGACTTTGCCGTATCGACTGCCGCGTTGGCGGCATCGAGGTCCGATTTCGCCGCATCAAGCTCGGTCTGGGCATCCGTGACGCCCTGCTGCTTGGCGGCGACATCAGCCTTTGCGGCATCGACGGCACGCTGGGCATCGGTGACGTCCTGCTTCGCGGCATCGACATCTGCCTGTGCGGAATCCGCTGCGACCTGCTTCTGCTGGAAGGTTGCGGCGGCGCCGGCGGCTGCATGCTGCTTGGATGCGAGATTGGCCTTGGCTGCGTCGAGTGCGCTCTTGGCGCTCTTCAGGCCATTGACGTAGGAGTTCAGTTTCTGCTCGTACTCGTCGACGGAGATGGGGTTCATATTCCAGCCTGAACCGGACCAACCGCCGTATTGCAGTGTGAGCGAGAACGTCAAACGGGTGTCATCGTTCAGGCCGCATCCCATGACAGCATAGTCAGGGTTGATGATGTTTATGTAATGGCCAATGCGGAAGTAATCGAACTTATCCTGATTGGCATACCAGAAGTCGTAGGCATCCTTTCCGGAAAGATTCGTCGCACCAAGGGAGGCTGCAGTCTTGTCAAACAGGTCCTTTTCCTGATAGATCCAGGCCTTGCAGGGATCGCGATAGCTCCAGGCAAGGTTTTCACCGACATCGAACTGTTGTGCATGCTCTACATTTTTCGTCGAATAGTTTGCATCGGCGATCGCCGCCGCAATGAGCTTGTAGGTGACCTGAAGCTCGGAGAGACCGACGGACTTGCGGTATGCGTTCACATTCTTCATGACCGTGATGGACAAAAGCATGTTGTCGAGGCTCGTGGCGTCAAGACTGTTTCCGATCTCGGTGTAGTCCTTGTACGTGCAGTTCTGGATGAGCTCGATGGCTGAATCGGCACCCATGGCCTTGAAGAAGCCGATGGCTCCCTGCTTGAGCTGCGCGTCGGCGGCATCGAGTTTCGCCTGTGCCTCGTCGACCTTCTGCTGGGCGGCGGTCACGGCCGCGTCAGCGGTATCCTTTGCGGTCTTGGCGTTCGCGAGCTCTTCGTCGGCGGTTGCCTTTACGGACTCGGCGTCCTTGACGGCCTGCTTCGCTGCATCCAGCTTGGCGATGGCATCGGCGTTCGCCTGCTTGGCCGCATCGAGGGCGGAGTTTGCGGCATCGAGTGCGGATTGGGCCTCAACCACGCCGGCCTCGGCATTGACTGCCGCCTGCTGCTTCGTGGAGAGGGACACCTGGGCGTCATTCAGATCGGTCTGTGCCGTTGCCGCGGCGGACTGCGCCTGCTCGAGCTCGGACTCGCACTGGGACTGCACCGCACGTGCGGCGGCGAGGGTTGCCTCTGCGTCCGCAACCTTCTGTTTTGCCGCATCGTACTCCGGACCGCTGGCGCCTGCCTCCGCTGCGGCGAGGTCGGCTTTCGCCTTCTCATAGGCGGCGCTGGCTGCTGCGGCCTTCGCATCCGCCGCGTCCTTGTTCTGCTTGGCTGCAGCGAGGACGGAATCGGCGGAATCCTTTGCAGACTGGGCCGCAACCAGCTTGGACTGGGCATCGGCAAGCGTCGCGTTGGCGTTGTCGAGCTCGGTCTGCGCCTTGCTCACGGCATCCTGGGCGTCGCGCACGGCCTGCTCGGCGGCACCGATGGCCTCCGGGGTGGCGCTTACGGCATCGGCCTTGGCTTTATCGAGGGCGTCCTTTGCAGACTGGGCCGCCTTGATGGCGGACTGGTACGCTTCGTCCTTCTCGGATGCATCCGCCTTGGCGTCTGCGAGACCCGCCTTCGCCTGCTCGAGGTCCTTGCCGGCGGCATCGGCGACGTCCTTGCCCTCCGCGACCTGACGGGCGTACTCGTCCATTGCCGCTCGGTCGGCTGCCGTACCGGCGCTGACTGCAGAATCGTAGGATGCCTTGGCCTGGTCGCGGGCGGAAGCCGCCTCGTTGTAGGGGCCGGCGACCTCATCGTAGGATGCCTTGGCGGCGTCCTCCTTCGCCTTCGCCTCGTCGACTGCCTTCTGCAGGTCCGCGATGGTCTGTGCGACGGATTTCGCGCCGGTACCGGATGCCGCGCCGGCGTGGGCGGCGATCGGCGACATCACGGCGGGGTGCTGCGTGCCCCCGTCACCGGTCTGGGCGAATGCCGTGAACGGTGAGATGAGGCTCGATCCGGTCATGGCGGCCATGGTCGCCGCGGTGACGGTCAGACGCGCGATCCCCTTCGGGGCGTGAAACTTTTTGCTTGGCAGTGCGGCGAAGTGATCGCCACCGGCAGCGAAGTGCTTTCCCTGTGTCATTGCTATTCCATTCCTTTTCCGTGCCATATCCGACTGGGCATCAGAGCTCTTTCCAATAGAGATAATTATGCGCCTTAACTGGGATTGTTGTATATAGTCCGTTGGCTTTTATACAACAATCCATGACTCTTTTTGTCATGGATACGAAGACGCTTCAGAAATCATTCGGCATGAGATGCAAAGAGCTCCGCGCTGGGCTCGGGTGCAGCCAGGAGCAGTTCGCCAATTTGATTGAAATGGATCGTTCCTACTACGCGAGCATTGAAGTCGGGCGGCGTAATGTCAGCCTCTCAAATCTCAAGAAGATTGCCGACGGATTTCAAATCAGCATTGCTGAACTCATGAGAGGCGTCAGCTAAATTTATCCGTCTCATAGTTCACAGTGGGTCTCGTTGATTAGTGCCTTAAGAAAATGGAAATCGTCCCAATAAATTACCGTCAATCGTCCCAATAAATTACCGTCAATCGTCCCAATAAGTAATCGTTATTTGTCCCAACGACGCAGATAGACGCTATAATTTCAAATGAATGATTGGAGGGAAAGCCGATGGATAGGTATATAGGACGTTGTGTTGACTGCTTGGTCGAGCGCGACCTTGGCATTTTTGGTGCAGTGCTCATTCAGGGGCCGAAATGGTGTGGAAAGACAACGACAGCTCAGAGATTTGCCGAGTCATCGTTATCTCTCTCCGACCCATCTGGCGGTTTTGCGGCCCTCCAGCTCGCTCGTCTCGATCCGGCCCAAGCAATTGTCGGACCGACCCCGAGGCTTGTCGACGAATGGCAGGAAGAACCGAAGCTATGGGATGCCGTGCGATTCGAATGCGATGTCAGGGGAGGGGAGCCAGGACAGTTCATTCTCACCGGATCTGCGACGCCGCGAGCCGAGAACCAGCCGATGCACAGCGGTGTGGGTCGAATCGCCCGTTTGCGGATGGATACCATGACGCTTTTCGAGCTCGGTATTTCGTCGGGAGCGGTCTCGCTTGGTGCGCTGCTCGATGGAGATTCCGTTGCGGCGTCACTCGGATTCATCGCCGGTATCGCCGGTATCGCGGATTTGCTCTGCCGCGGCGGTTGGCCCCAAGCGGTCGGTAAGACAACTGCCGACGCAATGCGGATAGCCGCCGCCTATATTGACGGTGTTTGCGAGTCTGACGTTTCGAGGGCGGATGGAGTGAAACGCGACCCGGTTAAGGTAAGGGCTTTGCTCTCGTCGCTTGCACGCAATGAATCGACTCTTGCCGGCATGAGGTCCATCGAAAGGGATTTGGGTGTTGACGTCTCAAAGAATACGATTACCGGCTACATGGACGCGCTGCGCCGTATCAATATCGTCGACGATGTCCCCGCGTGGCATCCGGCTCTCAGGTCGCCGGTGAAGTTGCGGCAGGGCGCGAAGCGGCACCTTGCGGACTCATCGCTCGCCGTCGCCCTCATCGGTGCGGATCCGGAGTCGTTGTCATCCGATCCGAAGACCCTTGGCTTGCTCTTCGAATCCCTTGTGCTGCACGATCTCAAGGTTTACGCGGCGGCCAGCGATGCGACCGTATCTCACTACCACGACGCTGACGACCTAGAGGTCGACGCGATTGTCCATCGTCGTGACGGCTCGTGGGTTGCCGTTGAGGTTAAGCTCGGGAGCCCCCAAGTCCCAGAGGCAGTGGAAAATCTGCTTCGACTTGAGCGAAAGCTGGTCGATCGCGGGGAGAGGCCGCCTGCGGCGAAACTCATCGTCATCGGGTTTGGTATGCCGGCTCACGTAACTAGCGAAGGCATCGTTGTTGCTCCGGTCGATACGCTCGGAATCTAAATTATTGTTATTTGCATTTCCAGAAATCCTCTATCTAGACGCCTCCTAGAGGATTTCTGGAAACAACCGGTATTTTGATCTGGGCTACGAAAGGTTACGGGTCCAGATTCCGTGCTGCGTGGAGCCGGTGATTTTGTATCCGTGGCGGTCGATTCACGCCGCAAGCCTGTCCCAGTCGATGCGTTTCCAGTTGCCGCCCGGCGCGTGGTTCACGATGAGCCCGCCGGCGACCATGAGCGCGTGGTTGCGTGCCTTGCGCGCGAGCGCCCTCTTCTTGTCCGAAATCTGGACCTCGGCCTGCTTCTTCTTGCATTGAAGCCTGAACCAGGTTCAGCTGGCATGGTTAAAAACGGGGGCGAC
>ERZ1032794.574-NODE-574-length-10639-cov-4.445862_pt1 | contig 10639 bp, 21 predicted proteins | sample MGYA00516957_ERZ1032794 | MGnify/ENA primary metagenome ERZ1032794 (study PRJEB33719, sample SAMN04262543) | wastewater metagenome | biome: sewage system; feature: street-access sewage; material: sewage | place: Peru: Lima | collected 2013-01-15 ... | reverse complement strand
TGCTTTCATTATAACACGGATGTGGAGAAGGTGAGGAAGAAGGGAGGTGAAGAGAGATGGCAATAGTAATAGTGTTACTGGTGATAACTAATCTTTTTACGCTGTATCTGCTTTTGGGAACCCACTACAGATTTAAAGCTTTGGTTTTGTACATAGTAAAAAAAGGATACACCCCGCCGACAAAAGATGATCTGACGGAATGTATCAAAGAATGTGTAAGAGAAAAGCTTTAACCTATAGCAGATTTTATAAGGTTCGATATTACGAGTGAAGAAGCTTGCATTGCGGCTTCAAGCGATTTAACGCCAAGCATGTTTAAAACCTTCTTAACCTTTTCGTAAACGACGGGGTAACGGATGCTTTCTAAAAAAGCATGTCCTGATGGCGTTAAATCTGATACGCCAATGCTGTAACCGTCTGGAGATGCAAATTCATCCAGAAGGCCTGCTCTGATGCAATATTTAATGTGGTATACGATTTCGTCGTTGTCATAACGAGTGAGCAGTTCAAATTGAGGCGGCGGAATTGGCGGAGGCACTTCTTCGTATGCTTCTGCGAGGGATTTAGATAAAACTGTATCAATGTAAATTGCAGGATGACGCAAATCACTATTCGCTTCAGCCCAAAGCATTACATCACGGACGCAGTCAATATTTAACCTCATAACAATCACCTCCCTCCTGTGCTTTTATTATAGCACGGAACGCGAGGCGGTAGGGAAGGAGATGAGATTATGCGTGAAAATCCTATCATGAAATATTTGGCCGAAACCTACGGTATTACGCCGGATCAGCTGGAAGAAGAACTTAAGAACGCTAAAATCGATATCGGTATTTTCGTAGAACCTTGGGAAGGAGGGGAGCAATAATGAAAAAAATCTTAATCGCCATCCTCGCAGCTTGCTGCGTGTGGGCTGCGTATGACTACAGCCGTCCGGTTGACCGCTACGTTGTCAAGGTTACTGCTGCTGAGGGTGACACCCTGTGGCATCTGGTAGGCGGTGTCATGGATAGCGAAGGAGACCGGCGCGACATTCACGAGGTTATCTTTTATACGCGCCAAATCAGCAACATCAAAGGCACGTAACAGCCGGGGGACGTCGTATTGATTCCCATCGAGGTTCTCAAATAATGACTGTGCTTTCTACGTTCCACAAAAAGAAAAAGAGCATTGATATTGGCGTATCAATGCTCTAAGAAGTGAAAAATATGAGAAAAAGAATTAAATTGTTCACACAAAAGTGAAAATAAAAGTAAAAAGTGAAATCACATATATTATAACAAACATAAGGAGTGAAATCAATGCAGATTAATTTCAAGTTAGAAAGAAGAATCGGCGCTCTCAGCGAGAACCCTTCAGGCTACACCAAGGAGCTGAACGTGGTTGTCTGGGATGAGAAATACACAAAATATGACCTGCGCACCTGGAACCCAAACGGCAAGCCCGGCAAAGGCATTACGCTGACCAAAGAGGAACTGAAGAAGCTGCACAAGCTCATCGGCGAGGAAATCCGCCAAATGGGAGGCCACAATGAGTAGTATAACCCGTAAAAATAAACGTCGTGTAGCATTTTAATGTGCAAAGCAGGGCATTGCCCCGGCGCAGGCGATTGCGGTATCGGCAGCGCGCGAAATCAAAGCGACCAAGGAAGCAACGGCTGAGACCATGGAAGTCTTGCTGCAGGCCATAGCGCTCGTGGCGGCGCACGATTATGGCAAGCTCAACGCTAAGGATACCCGCCTGGATGTGTTGGCCAAACAATTATACCAACGCAGCATTCAAGTTAAGAAGCACCAACTGAATGAAGAGGAAAACAAAACCTGCCAGCGCTTTGCCGGTGCAGTTATGGAAATTTGGGAGGAAGAGGAGAAGAGCAATGGAAAAGCTTGACCGCTATAATATCATGCGTTTTATGTATGGCGTATACCATAGCCATCGCATCAGCTACAAAGACCATCTGCAGGCAGCAGAATGCAAACTGTCGCGTCATGCGGTGCCATGCTTTGCCTTGCATCGCAAAGCACGTAAATTGAAAGACATGGAGGGTTAGCAATGGTATTAACTGAAGGCCAGAAACAGGCAATTGAAAAGCTGGACGCCGAAATGGAAGCAGCTAAGGATCCCTGCTCTAAATACATCGCAGAGCAGCTCCTGCAGCTGGCAACATCCTGCCCGGAGGTTGCAGAAAAAATCCTTGAGGAAAAGAAAACCTTGGCCGGGGTGCTGGATGCCATCAAGGCAGAGGCCAAGAAGCACGCTGTTGGCGGCTGTGGCTGCGTGGATGAGGCGCAGGCGGTTGAGATTGCCTGTAAATATTACAACATCAAGGCCACAGAGCCTGCAGCAGGGGCAACGGACGCGCACCAAGCGCTTGGCAAAACGCTTGAAACGTCGATGGATACTGGCATTGGCGCTGCTGCCGTAAGCGTTAATCTTGATGATTTTTTCTAGAGGTGACAAAAAATGAATCATAAAGAAATTGAGCAGGCTATAAAAGGCTGTTTGGTCAACAGCAAAAAGCGTCTGCTGGCAGACAAAGACTTTCTGCATTTTCTCCATTATTTCCCGGCTGGCGTTAGCGACGAGGTAAAACGCTATTTTAATCAGGTAGTCACGGGAAAAGAGAATTTTTTCATGGTGCCTGACCGTAAGGACAAGCAAAAGGCTATCTGCAGCCGCTGCGGCAAGAACATTATACTGCCCTCTGACCTCCGGCATAAAGACAGGGCGGTTTGCCCAAGCTGCGCAGCGCAGGGCGAGGTTGTACACGGCTGGCGCAGACAGTTTACCAACGCAAAATATTATTTTACATATTACGAGTGCGCCTTATACGACAAGGAAGCAATAATTGCTCGGAGTTTCGCCGTGTACCGCTGCGTAGACGCAAAAACGGGGATGATTGCAGAGGACATTGTACCCCACGAATATCATCTGTTGCGCAAGAGCGGCGTCGAGCATTGGAGCCACGAGAGTGATGCTTTTGCGCGCGATTGGTGGAGCAAGCGGAAAACCTTATACAGCAAGGAAAATGTTATGAGAGGTTCCGGATACGTCGTACGGAGTGGCCAGGAGCGGCTTGCGCTGCTGCTGGCGGATAGCTGGCTTAAGTACAGCCAGCTTGATGCGTACATGAGGCTGACCAATGGCGGCGGTGACGCGCTCAAATATATAGAGCTCTATCATAAGCATCCGCAGCTCGAGTATCTTATGAAAATGGGCCTGTGGAACATTATCGATGAGGGCCTGAGCAAGGGCAGCTTTAACAATTTGTTTGACTGGCGCGGCCAGACTCCGCAAAAACTGCTTGGCGTGCCGGTCAACAAAAACGATATGCTGGCGTTATCGGCGCTGGCGACGGATATAGATACGCTTAAGCTGAGCCTGTACCTTAAGAAAAACACAAGACTCAGCCTTGCGGAGCTCGCGCGCAAGCGCAAGGAAATTGAGAAATTAAGCTACTACGACAGCTGCGAACGCTTTGAGCGCCTGAAAAAAGCAGGCATCAGCGTGGAGTCGGCCTTAAATTACATAAAAAAGCAGGACCAGGAGACGTCTCGCGGCTTGCGCTACGTCTTGATAGACTGGTCAGATTATGTGCGCGATTGCCAAAAGCTAGAGCTAGACATGACAGATACGGCCGTAGCCAAACCTTGCGACCTGCAGCGTGCACATCAGAATGTCGTTGCACAGCTTAAAATCAAAGCGAATGAGTTGCTCAACAAGTAGATCGCCAAGTTGCAAAAAATACGTAAGCATTATAATTTTTCCGACGGCGGATTGATGGCCAGGGTGGCCGGTAGCGCGGAGGAGCTTATAGCTGAGGGCGACGCTCTCCATCATTGTGTTGGCACGTATGCAGACAGGCATGCAAAAGGACAATGTACCATTGTCATGATACGCAAGCAGTCTAAGCCAGACAAGCCGTATTACACAATGGAGCTGAGCCCCAGAGGCGTGATTGTGCAGGTGCGCGGAGACCATAACTGCGGCATGACAAAAGATGTTGAGGTCTTTGTCGAAGCCTATAAAGAGTATTTAAGAAAACTTACCAAGAAGAGAGGAGCGAAAGCAGCATGAATGATATGCAGGTGACTCGCACGCCGGAGATGGTGGCGGCAGAAATCAATTTAATTAAAGACCAGACACGCAAGCTGGTCCTGAGCAACAGCATCCTTATCGGCAAGAAGCTGAAAGAAGTTAAAGAGATGCTGGAGCCTGGCCAATTCGGCAAATGGCTTACTGAGGCGGTGGATTTTAGCCAAAGCACAGCCAACAACCTTATGCGTGTATATGATGAGTACGGCGCTGATCAAGGCGTGCTGTTTGGCAGCGCGGCGAAAAGCGACGTGGTAGAAAAGCTGACCTACACGCAGGCAGTATTGCTTTTAGGCGTGCCGGCAGAACAGCGTGAGGATTTTATCAAGGAAGCGCATGTTGAGGATATCAGCACACGCGAGCTGCAGGCGGAAATCAAAAAGCTGAAGATGGCCAAAGAAGCTGCCGAAGCCAAAGCGGAAGCTGACCATAAGCTGACCAGAAAGACCGAAGAGAAGCTGGCCAAGGTCAGCAGACAGGCCGAAGAGCTCAGCATGCAGCTGGCTGGTGCCGCCGAAAGCAAGAAGATTGTCGAAGCAATGAGCAGCCAGCGTGATGTTCTGGTGGCAGAAGCCGAGGAGCTGCGCAAAAGCCTTTATAACAGAGAGCAGGAAACAGCTATCTTAGAAGAGCGTATCAAAGAGCTGAAAGAACAGCTCAAACAGCCTGTGACGGTGGCCACCAAGACGGAAATCGTTGAAAAGGTGCCGGAGAAAGTCATGCAAGAGCTGAAGGAGCTGCGCGAAAAGCTGGCGGAAACACAAAGCGATGCAGGCGCTCAGAAAGAGGCGCTGGAGCTTAAGGTGGAGATTTGGGCGGTGCTCAACGGCATCAATAAGCTGCTGGAGCATTTGGACAAAGTGCAGGATGGCAAGCGTGGCGCCGGTGTATGCAAAGCGCTGGCCAGTGCCTTGGCGCAGAGCCAAAACCAGATTACCAAGCGCTTGGCAAAATTTGAGCAGGAGGCTTAGTTATGGAGATTATGCTTATTGATTTTGCGATTTATCTTATTGCGACAGTAATGATTATGTGCTTTGCAATCAGCTATATCGATTTCAAGGAGGCGTCTAAATGGAAGAATTCGAAGTAAAATTTATCATTCGCAAAGGCGGGAGCACAAAGGTACGCTACACGGTTAAACCTACAGATGCGGAGCCGGAAGAAAGCATCGTGAGCAGGGCTGATGTGTTGCACGAGGATTTTCGCAAGCTTTGGGCGCTCCTGCCGGGAGTGGCACGCAGAATGCTTGAATTTCCGGCTAAAAACGAAGATGATTTGCCTTTGCATATGTGGGTAACAAAAGTAAATTTTGTATTCCACAAGGATTTTGGCGATGGCATGCAGCTGGTAGTGCTCATGGATGGTTTTAAAAATTCGTCCGAGCCTTTGATGGTGGTAACGCGCAAATTTTATACTGCTGCTGTAGATTATTACAGGGACGGTAACGGAAAGCAGATCCAGCTGCAGATGCTCCTGCCGAAAGAAGTCAGGCTGATGGAATCCCTGAAGGAAGAGGCGTTTAATTACGCGTACTATTGTAAGCGTGAGCAGCCGACGGTAGACGAAGCTCAACACGCCTATGAGAGTGGAGCGTATCCAGATGAAATCGGGAGGGATAAAGCATGAGGCGTAAATGTAACTTATGCGGGCAGAGAAGCGGCAGTTGCAATCGTTATATATTGAAGAATGGCCAAGAAATAACAATTTGCCCGAGCTGTCTTGCATTTAGCGACGATGAAACTGCCAAGATAGCGCGTCAGGCGCATAAAGAAGGCTTATTAGTGAAAGGAGATATCAAGAGACAAAAATGAACGAGCAAACGAATGCTTTAACTGACAGCTGCATTAATAAATTCCATGAGCTGACCAACCTTTTCAAGGCAAAGAACAAGCAATATGGTGATAAAGACCAGCTGGCGAATTTTCGCAACGGAGCTATGCTGCAATACGGCGATGATAGCTGGGAACATATGTATGAGACAGCTAAAAGCTATTGCTTAAAGCATGTTGTCCATGTTTTCGGTGCCGGACAAACAATTAATGAAGAAAAAATCAGTGAAAGCCTTGGCGATATTGCCGTATATTGCATCATGCAGCACATGGTGGAGAGCAATAAGCAGGCTGCAGAAAAAACAAAGGAGTATGACCATGAATAATAAGGAAGCATCAATCAATAAGGTAGACGAATTAGTCAATCGGGCGCAGCTTGCCATCAATGACTGGCAGTGCAGCGGCGATGTGGATTGCCTGGAAAAAGCAGCAGCATATTTGCGTGCGGCGCTGCTGGAAGGGGAGAGCAAGGATGAATAGCATTATTAAATTTTTACCTACTGTTGATGCACCGGAAAGCACAAAGCTGCCGCAGCGCAGCACTAAGTTTTCCGCAGGTTATGATTTTTACGCTCCGACCGATATTTTTATTCCGGCCGGCGGCGAAAGCGTGCTGGTTCCGTTGAACGTCAAAGCTATTATGCCCGGTGATATGGTGCTGATGTTGTTCATCCGCAGCAGTCTTGCCGTTAAATTCAATTTGTCGCTGGTTAACAGCGTAGGTATTATCGATAGTGATTATGCAAACAATCCAAATAATGATGGTAACATAGGCGTCAAATTCAGAAATAGCGGTTGCGAAAACATCATCATTAGAGAAGGCGAACGCTGCATGCAGGGAATTTTTGTACGTTACTTTGTAACTGAAGATGATCATGCGAGCGGCGAACGTGTGGGCGGCTATGGTTCAACAGACCGTTAACAGACAATAAAGCAAATATCTCTGCCGCAGAGCGCAGGCCGTAGAGCTGCTGCTTCGCTCATATTTAACTAGCGGATTATATACAAGCATTGCAAATGGCGCAGACAAAAAGAAGAAGTATATCGCACGTATGCGGCCTGCGCTCTGCGGCGGAAAAAGAAGGAGCATGTTAAATGGATAACTTCACAGTCAATTTTACTATAACGGTTATAGTGCTTCTGATTGGATTAGGATTAGCAGGCAATAAAGATGAGAAGTGAAAGAGCCTTCGGCGGAACGAAAGTATATGGGATTACAGTCGATTGTCCTTGTAAAGACTGTGACCTGCGTGGCTGTGGCTGCGCCAGTATATGTGACGCATATAAAAAATACAAATTCATCTTAACCATTTTTAAGAAGAACCGACAGGCAAAGGCACGGGCGGCATCCGAATGCCGGATGATGCGCGATGAACGCATTGCCGAATGGCGGCGGAACAGATGTTGGCCAAAAGGCTAAACATATATAATGAAGAAAACTTCTGCGGGGCTTTTCTGTCTCGCAGGTTTCTTCATATATAAAGGCATTTCATTTTAAGGGCAGCTTAGCCCTTTAGGCTTGTATGTAAGTAATAACAAAGCGACCACAAAGAATATCAGGGGGATAAATCAATGGCAATGAGAATAGGCATAAGAGAAAAAACATATTACTGCCAGGGAACCAGTGAAAGCAAAAAGCCTGATTACATTGAAATTGATTGATTTCCTTTCGTTGATGTCAATTACAAACCTTGCAGATGTGGCAGACAGAAGGCAACTACTCCTAAACAGAAGAACCTTAACGATAAAAAGGCACGCAGATATTTTAGGCTGCTGGCCAAAAGCAATTTTGGCAGCAAAGATATACACCTGACTTTAAGCTATGACAATGATAACCTGCCTGGTACACCTGAAGAGGGAGAGAAAAGGCTGCGTAATTATATGCGCAGATTGAAAAGATTATATAAAGCTAATGGCAAAGAATTAAAATACATCTACGTTACCGAGGTTAGCAGCAAGGGCAGAGTGCATCATCATCTGCTGATTAATCGTGGCGTAGACCGTGATGCTATTGAAAAGGCATGGGGACATGGTTGGGCAAACAGCAAGCGCATTCAGGCAGAGCATGGAGGTATCGAAGCTCTGGTATGCTATCTGAGCAAAGATCCTAAAGGACGCAAGAGATACACTTCGTCCCGTAACCTTGTTAAACCGCTGGAATCTGTAAGCGATACCAAGACAAGTCGTAAGCAATTCCAGCAGCTGACTATTTGGCCGGAAGACTGCGAAGACATGCAAAAACATTTTGAACAAAAGCATCCTGACTATCGCATCATCAGCGTGGAGAAATATTATAATGCTGTAACCTGCGAATGGTATATCAGAGCGAAGATGGAGCTTAGGGATGACTATAAGCGCAAGAAGGGAGCAAAGCGACGGAATGAATAAATTGAATTTAATATTAACCATACCGCCATCGGTGAACCATTGCTATAAAAACGTCAATGTGATGGGACGCAGGAACCGTGTGCTTACGCCATTGGCAAGAGCCTGGAAGGAAGAGGCGTATTATATTGCTAATGCTTTGGCACATCGGGAAGGCTGGCGCGTGCCTGAACCGGAAGAAAAGATTGTGCTGGAGGTATTCGCCTTCTGGCCAGACGGCAGGCGGCGTGATATGAACAACACGCATAAGCTTCTTTGTGATGCCTTAGAGGGCGCATTATATCTTGATGACAAGATGGTGCTCGTGCGTGATATGGATTTTTCCGTTGACCGGAAGAGACCTAGGCTAGAGGTATGCGTATATGTGAAAGACGATTAAAACGCAAAAATTAACCTCTAAGAATATAAAACTCAAGGAAAATACCCATAATAAATTAGTAAGTTTGCATGCAGATTATCAAAAAAGACAGGAGGGAAGCGTATGACCAAAGAAGAATTAAAAGAAAAGCTGAAAGGCGCTATGTATGCTCAGCGCACATTGGAGGGAGAGCTGGATAAGCTGCAGGAGCTGTGTAGCATTGCGCAGAAGGTTACGCCTGCTTATAGCCAATCGCCTGGCGGTGGTAGTGGCAATGCCCAAAAGCTGGAAAATTCCATAGCAAAAATAATTGAGCAGGAAAAGATTATTGCTGAGTGCTGCAATGAGCTGTGCTCCCAGCTGGCAGAAGTCCGGGCTTTAGTTGCGCTGCTGCCGATGGGACCGATGCGCCTTGTGATGCAGCGCAGGTATTTGAATTACCAGAAGTGGGAACGTATAGCAGCAGAGCTTAACTATACATGGCAACATGTACATAAGCTTCATGCCAAAGGTTTAAACAGTATTCTTGAAAGATGCGATAGAATGCGAGGGTGAATCGGTGCTATAATGTATAATAGCGAAAGCGTGAGAGAAAAGAATAGCGAGAGCCGTTGGCCATTGGTCGACGGCTTTTCTATTGTCCGCGTTTTGTGGACAGATGCACTAGGTTCTTCCAGGAAAATAAAAAGCCTGCGGGTCGGCGAACTCCCGGAAATTGTCTAGCTGTGAATTTAAAAAATCACATTTCCTTCCGCAGGTAAAAAATCGGACATGTCCAATAGGCGCAAAATTTTTTCTTGACTTCCACTAATACGCAAAAATTTTTCGTCGACAATTTCATAGCCTGTTAGGAACGCAAAAAGCGGAAATTTAGCCTGGACAGCATTTCCGCTTTTGCCATTCTCAATTTCCGCACCGCCTAGGCTGCAAAATAGCCTAAAGCGGTGCATCTTATTACCAGATTTGTATTGCCTACAGTGGACAAACAGCGAAGGAGGTGATGTTCATGGCGAAAAAAATAGTACCAAGAGGCTCCGGCGCTGAGCTTGCACGCCTGCTGGGCATCACTGACAGGCGCGTGCGCCAGCTGGCAGACGAAGAAATACTTACCCGAGAGCCTGAAGGAGATTACCTTCTCCCCGAGGTTATCGCTGAATACTATGCCTATAAATACAAAACTGATGAATCCGTTGACCTGATGAAAGAAAAAGCTCTGCATGAAAAGGCCAAAAGAGAGCTGGCGGAAATCCAGCTGGCTCAAAAGCGGCGCGAGATGCACGATGCTGCAGATGTAGAGGCTGTCCTGACGGAAATACTAGTCAACTTCCGCAATCAGATACGCGGCATTCCGTCGAAGATGGCGCCGCTGCTTTTTGGAAAGAGCAAGCCGGAGATTGAAGAGCTGCTGAGCATGGAGGTTGAAGGACGTTTGGAAGAAATCAGGGATTATACACCGACCATGTTTGATGCTGTTGATGAGAAGGAGGGCGATTAGCATGTGTGCTCAGAAAACGGTATTGCTTTTACGCCGCATTTTCAACAATGGCCTTAAGCTGGCACCTAAAACTACAGTCAGCGAATGGGCGGATACTTACCGCATGCTGCCGCAGGAATCAGCAGAACCGGGCAGATGGCGTACAGACAGAGCACCTTATCAGCGTAGCATCATGGATGCCTTCACGGATAAGGGCGTGCATCGTGTTGTTGTCAAGAGCTGCTCGCAGGTGGGAAAGTCCGATATCATGAACAATGTCATTGGACGTTTTGCGCAGCTTGACCCTTGCACCATGATGATGATTCAGCCTACGTTGAGCGACGGCGAGGATTTTTCCAAGAGCCGTATCACACCCATGATTGAAGCTACCAAAAGCCTGAAAAGCATTTTCCGTGAAAACAAAAGCCGCAATACCAGCAACACTATCATGAGCAAGTATTTTACCGGTGGCAGGCTGATTATAGCAGGTGCGAACGC
>ERZ1032794.573-NODE-573-length-10643-cov-36.401587_pt1 | contig 10643 bp, 7 predicted proteins | sample MGYA00516957_ERZ1032794 | MGnify/ENA primary metagenome ERZ1032794 (study PRJEB33719, sample SAMN04262543) | wastewater metagenome | biome: sewage system; feature: street-access sewage; material: sewage | place: Peru: Lima | collected 2013-01-15 ... | reverse complement strand
AGGGTACAATTATCGTCAACGGCCAGAATTTGAACCGTATGAAACACAGAAACATTGCTAAATACAGAAGAGGACTTGGAGTTGTATTCCAGGATTTCCGTCTTTTGAAAGATCGTAGTATTTATGAGAATATTGCATTCGCATTGCGCGTGACTGAGACACCGACCCGTGTAATCAAGAAGAAGGTACCGGCGGCTCTGTCACTGGTTGGACTTGCACAGAAGTACAAGTCATTCCCGAAGGAACTTTCAGGTGGAGAGCAGCAGCGTGTAGCGATTGCAAGAGCAATTGTAAATGAACCTGCCATTCTGCTGGCGGACGAGCCGACAGGAAACCTCGACCCGACAAACTCATGGGAGATCATGAGTCTGCTGAAAGAGGCAAATGAGCGTGGAACAACAGTACTTGTTGTTACACATAACCAGGAGATCGTAAACGAGATGAACGAACGCGTCATTACTATGAAGCAGGGCGTAATCGTCAGTGATGAGAAAAAAGGTGGGTATATAAATGAGGATTAGTACATTTGGATACGTTGGAAAGCAGGGCGTTAAGAATATCTGGAGAAACAAGATGTTTTCACTCGCATCCATAGCGACGATGTCAGCATGTATTTTCCTGTTTGGATTGTTTTTCTCGATACTTGTTAACTTCCAGTATATTATTAAAAGCGCAGAAGAAGGTGTTGCAATCACCGTATTCTTTAATGATGACGCAACAGAGGAACAGAAGAAAGAGATCGGTGAGCAGCTTGAGTCCCGTGATGATGTTTCGGAAGTGAAGTATGTGTCAGCAGATGATGCATGGGCAGAATTCCAGAAAGAGTATTTTGGAGACAACCCGGAACTTGCAGAAGGTTTTAAGGATGATAACCCGCTGGCAGGTTCAGATAACTATGAAGTCTACATGAAGACGGTAAAAGGTGATAATAAGGATCTGATTGCGAAGAGTAAGTCTCTTTCAGCTACGCAGCAGGATCTGGTTAAATTTGCACAGAGTCTGGACGGAGTCAGACAGGTCAATAAGTCAGATGTTGTAGCGAACACACTTTCCAGTGTGAATATGCTTGTTGCATATGTTTCAATTGCGATTATCGCAATTCTTCTCGGAGTATCGATCTTCTTGATCAGTAATACGGTAACAACAGGTATTACTGTCAGAAAAGAAGAGATTGCAATCATGAAATATATTGGAGCGAAGGACTTTGTAGTAAGATCACCATTCGTGATCGAAGGTCTGATCATTGGATTATTCGGTGCAGCAATTCCGCTTGCCCTGCTATATTTCCTTTATGACAAGGCTGTAGTATATATTATGGAGAAGTTTAGTATTCTGAAGAATATCATTACATTCCTTCCGGTTGGAAATGTATATATCTATTTGCTGCCGATTGGGCTGGTAATGGGAATTGGAATTGGATTCCTCGGAAGTTACTTTACTGTTCGTAAGCACTTAAGAGTGTAATAGGAGATACCTATGAAAAGACGGATGAGAAAGGTGACAGCACTGGTTCTGTCAGTCGGAATGATGCTGTCAATGACAATTACTTCCGGTGCTGTGACAATTGATGAAGCGCAGAAAAAAGCAGATGAGCTGCAATCACAGAAGAGTGCAGCTCAGGCTGAAAAAGATACACTTGCTGCGAAACTTAATTCCATCATTGACCAGATGAACAAGACGCAGGAAGAATTAAGTGCCAAGGAAACTGAAATTTCAACGGCTGAGGAAGAGCTTGTACAGGCGAAGGTTGATGAGGATGATCAGTATAACAGCATGAAGAAGAGAATCAAATTCATGTATGAGGGTGGTAATACCCAGTTCCTTGAGATACTGATGTCCAGCAGCAATATTGGTGATTTGCTCAATAAAGCGGAGTATGTATCAAAGCTTTCTTCCTATGACAGAGATATGCTTGTTGCTTTTCAGGAAACGGTGAAAGTTGTAGAAGAAAAGGAAGCAAAGCTTAAAGAGGAGTATGAGAAACTGAATACATTGCAGACCAGTTTGGTGAGTCAGCAGACAGAGGCGCAGACACTGATCAGCAGTAAGGAAGCACAGATTGCGGAGATTCAGAATCAGATTACAGATAATGCGAACCTTCTTGCAGACCTCAAGGCGAAAGCAGAAGCAGCAAAACGTCTTCAGGAAGAGCAGGCAGCGGCGGCTGCTGCAGCTGCTGCGGCGGCAAAGAAGAACAATAGCGGAAGCAGTAGTAGTAATGGAAGCAGTAGTTCCAGACCGGCTTCCAGCGGAAACGTGGTGAGCGGAAGTGGATATTTTACACATCCATGTCCGGGAATGACGTACCAGTCCAGTTATTTTGGAGAGGTTCGATCTTTCGATTCAAGACCACATAAAGGAAATGATTATGCCGCACCGACAGGAACACCTACATATGCAGCAGCAGCCGGAACAGTCATTACGGCAGGCTGGAGCAACAGTGCGGGAAACTGGGTTGTTATAAGCCATGGAAATGGATTGGTGACAAAGTATATGCATCACAGCTCAATTTGTGTGAGTGCCGGTCAGAGAGTAGCAAAAGGACAACAGATTGGATATGTTGGTTCTACAGGATATTCAACCGGAGCACATCTACATTTCCAGGTGGAGCTTAACGGAACACCAGTGAATCCAAATAATTATATGTAAGACAAAGGGATTCAAAATCTTCCTTTCATGTTTACATGAAAGTGATTCAAAGAATAAAGGGGGACAAAGTGGAAGATTCTGCTTTGTCCTTTTCTTTAAATAACAGCGAAAGGGACAGACAATGGAACAGAAAAAGAAAAAGGGATATGGAGCCGGGATTGTTACCGGAATTCTTGCAACAGTTCTTGTCAGCCTGCTTCTCCTTGGGGGATTCAGGGTCATTACGAACACAGCCGGCAGTTATGCATCCGGTAAAGTGACAGAAAAAGAGGTATCAAAAAAACTGAATAAGCTGAATGCTTTGATTGATAAATATTATCTGTATGAAGATGAAATTGATACAGATAAGCTGGCAGAAGGAATTTATTCCGGATATACGAGTGCACTGGGAGATAAGTACACTGTTTATTATGATGAAGATGAGACGAAAGCTCTGATGGAATCAACAAGCGGAACATTTTCAGGTGTGGGTGCAACGCTGACAAAAGATGCGGATACGGGCTATGCGACAATTGTAAATGTCTATGAAGACTCTCCGGCAGAGAAAGCAGGACTGAAAGCAGGAGATATCCTGGAGAAAATCGATGACCACGAGGTTGGTGATGAGCAGCTTGATACGGTGGTGTCCTGGATCAAAGGGGAAAAGGGAACAGATGTAAAGATTACAGTTCTCAGAGACGGAGAAGAACTGGAACTGACTGCCACACGAGATACGATCGAAGTGAAGACAGTTTCGTATGAGATGAAGGAGAACCAGATTGGCTATATCAGAGTGTCTGAGTTTGATACAGTAACTTATGACCAGTTTAAAGAAGCGTTGGACGATCTTGAAAAGCAGGGAATGCAGGGTCTTATTGTCGACCTGAGAAACAACCCGGGGGGAAGTCTTGATACAGTTACGAATATGCTGCGTCTGCTTCTTCCGGAAGGTACAATTGTATCAACAAAGGACAAGAATGGAAAGACAGACGAAATCACTTGTGACGGAACTCATGAATTTAAGAAACCAATGGCAGTTCTTGTAAACCAGTACAGTGCCAGCGCATCTGAAATCTTCAGCGGTGCAGTACAGGATTATGGAACAGCGAAGATTGTCGGAGTGACAACGTATGGAAAAGGTGTTGTGCAGCAATTGATGGATCTGGGAGATGGAACCTGTCTGAAAGTGACGATTGCAGAGTATTATACTCCAAATGGAAGAAGCATCAATGGAAAAGGTGTTGAACCGGATGTGAAAGTTGAATACCAGTATGATGAGGAGAATCCAAAAGCAGATAATCAGCTGGATCAGGCATTAAGCACAGTTCAGGGAGAAATTAGTGAAAGTACACAAAACCGATAGGTTGAAAATATCTTGTTTTGATGAAAAGTTAAAATGTGTGACAATTTGAATAAAACCTCTTGAAAATCAAAAAACTCTGTGCTAATATTGAAAACAAGTTTTAGCAGACTAAAGTGCTGAACCAGAAAAAGGCAAAGAACAAGACTCTGATTCACAGAAACTGACAGGAAGTTGGCGTCACCGACTGAGAGCGCCGGACAGCGGAGCGGATTAAGGGAACACTTGGGAGCTGGCTGTCTGAACAGATGAAGTAGGGCAGCACGTGGAGCATACGTTACATGCAAAGAGTGGAATCTGGCTTACACAGGGATAAGATTTGAAATGTGAAGACTGAGATTCAATGCGGGTGGTACCGCGGATATTATGATTGTAATTTCCGTCCCGGGATACTGATGTATCCCGGGGCTTTTTTATTTAGAAAGCTTCTTCCCGGGATGCTGGAATCTGAAAGGAGAAGAATTATGGAATTTGTAACAGGTGTAAAAAAGAAGGAAACATTGGAACTGAGTGAACTTCTCGAAGAGGGAAGAATTGGAGCCGAAGTGAAAGTAAATGGTGCGATCCATACGATCCGTGATATGGGAACAATTGCATTCATTATTCTCAGAAAAAGAGAAGGACTTGTTCAGTGTGTATATGAAGAAAATATTTCCAAATTTGACTTGAAAGATGTGAAGGAAGCAGATACAGTAGAGGTAACAGGTGTGCTTGCAGAGTCTGCGAAAGCTCCGAATGGGATTGAGATTCGCCTTGGTGAATTGAAGATCTTAAGTGAGCCGGCAGAGCCAATGCCGCTTCCGATTGCAAAGTGGAAGCTGAACACATCTCTGGAAGCAAAATTAAACTACAGACCGATTTCTCTGAGAAATATCAGAGAGCGTGCGAAGTTCAGAATTCAGGAAGGAATCGTAAGAGGGTTCCGTGATTTCCTTTATAAAGAAGGATTTACAGAGATCCATACTCCGAAAATCGGTGCCAAGAGTGCAGAGGGCGGTGCGAACCTTTTCCGTCTGGAGTATTTCCACAGACCGGCGATCCTTCAGCAGAGCCCACAGTTCTATAAGCAGATGATGGTCGGAGTATTCGACAGAGTCTTTGAGACAGCGCCAGTATTCCGTGCAGAGAAACACAACACAAAGCGTCATCTGAATGAGTACACAAGCCTTGATTTCGAGATGGGATATATTGATGGATTTGAAGATATCATGGCAATGGAAACGGGATTTCTTCAGTATACGATGGAGCTGTTGAAGAAAGAGTATGCAAGAGAACTTCAGATTCTGAATATCGAAGTACCGAAGACAGATAATATTCCGGCAGTAAGATTCGACGAGATCAAACGACTGGTATCCGAGAAGTATGACAGAAAGATCAAGAACCCATTTGACCTGGAACCAGAGGAAGAGACATTGATCAGCCGTTATGCGAAGGAAGAATGGGATGCAGATTTTGTATTCGTTACTCATTACCCATCAAAGAAACGTCCATTCTATGCAATGGATGATCCGGAGGATCCGACTTACACGCTCAGTTTTGACCTGCTTTTCAGAGGAATGGAGATCACAACCGGCGGACAGCGTATTCATGATTATCATGAACTTCTTGCGAAGATGGAGAAGCGAGGTATGACAGATGAAGGCATGGAGCAGTATTTAAGTGCATTTAAGCATGGAATGCCACCACACGGAGGTCTTGGAATAGGTATGGAACGTCTGACAATGAAGATGATGAACGAAGACAATGTAAGAGAAACAACATTATTCCCAAGAGACTTAAGTCGTCTGGAACCATAAGAAGAAAATACAAAAAACGGGTCAATCCCCCTGGATTGAACGAAAAAACTGTTGGATGTGAAGGTCTGAACTGAGAAAGAGAACTGCCCACAGGATGTTGTGGTCAGAAACTTAAGGAGTAGAAACGAGGGAGGATCTTTATGTTTAAGAAAAAAGAATGTTATCTTTGCGGAGGTAAATTGATTGATGGCCGTTGCAGTTCCTGCGGGCTGGATAACACAAAGCTGGAGAAAAAGAATTACAGGCTGAATGAGAGCAGCTTTGATCGCAAGAAAAAAATGACATATTCCCAGAAACGACAGAATGAGACTGGAGAGACAAAAAAACGGGAGAAAAAGCAGGATGCGGGACATCTCTGTGAGAGTCATAACGGACGGAAAAGAACGCAGACAGAATATCAGCAAAAAGAAAATCCGCGGATGGAAATCCCACAGACAGGGCAGATGCAGCTGGGTGGGCCGACGGTATTTAATCCGGCAAGGAAGGTTCATGCAGGATCTTACGAGGAACAGAAAAAGGCAAGGAAAATCAGTGGAATTCTTGCGGGAATCATCGTAGCAATTGTAGCATTTACAAGCATTGCAGGTTCCGTTGGTGATTTCATTTCCTCATTTGGGGATGATTTTCATTCCTTAGATTATGACTGGAATGATGATGGCAGCGAAGTGGATTCTGAGTATGATCCATATATGAATACAACGAGAGAACTTTCTGAGACAGGAGCAACTTATGATTGTGTATTAGGATATGGGGAGTATGAGATCGGAGCACAGATCCCGGAAGGAACTTATGAAGTGGAGCTTGTCTCAGGAGAAGGCTCCATGCAGCAGGATGATCCTGAGAATTCGATTTATTACTATTCTTATTTTAGTGAAGATGAGTCAGATACGGATGCAGGAGATTATCTGGATGATGTGAGATTGTATACAGGAGGTCATCTGAAGATTGATACAGGACTGGTTGTCCAGTTTCATTCTGAGAATGCACAGACGGAACAGATGCAGCTGGAAGAAAATCCGCTGACGGAACAGGTAACATTGAAAGCCGGAAACACTTATACGGCGGGAACAGATTTCCCGGCAGGATGGTATGATGTGACCGAGGCATCAGGAGTCGACTGGGCGGAGCTTCATTACAAGATTTATCTTGGTGATTTTTATGATAAGGAAAATGAAAATCTCAATTATGAAAATTATGGACTCTGGTTTTATGATACAGATGGATCAGAATCTTATAGAAATGCAGTTTTCCCGGAAGGAACGGAGCTGGAAGTGGATGATGGGGACTTAATCCTGACGCCGTCCGGCTCAGTAAAAAACCAGAACTATGACAGTTTCTATGATATGTACCGCTACAGGTCGCAATAAGCTGAGAAATTTATGATACTGATTTTGGAAATTGTCAGGATTAGCAAAGACAGAGTAGAAAGAAAGGATGATTAAATTGGCAAATAAAATATCCGACGAAACAATCGAGTATGTAGGAATCCTTGCCAAGCTGGAACTTTCAGAGGAAGAGAAAGAAGCAGCGAAAAAAGACATGGAGCAGATGCTGGATTATATAGATACATTAAATGAACTTGATACAACAGGGATTGAACCAATGTCTCATGTATTTCCGGTACAGAATGTGTTCCGTGAAGATGTGGTGACAAATGGCGATAACAAAGAGGCAACACTTGCGAATGCACCACTTCGTAAAGAGGACAGTTTTGAAGTGCCGAAGACAATTGGTTAAGGGAGTGAGAGCAGATGGATTTATTAAAACTTACAGCCCTTGAACTGGGCGAGAAGATCAAAGCAAAAGAAGTAACTGTACGAGAAGCAGTCGATGCAGTGATCGGACAGATCAAAGAAGCGGAGTCAGAGATTCATAGCTTTGTGACGATAGATGAAGAAGGTGCTTATGTACAAGCGGAGGAAATTCAGAAGAAAATAGATGTGGGCGAACTGACAGGTCCACTTGCAGGAGTTCCGGTTGCAGTAAAAGATAATATGTGTATCGAGGGACAGCTTACCACATGTAGTTCCAAGATTCTTTCCAACTTCAAACCGACCTATACGGCTGAGGCAGTTGAGAACCTCAGAAAAGCAGGAGCAGTTATCATTGGTAAGACAAACATGGATGAATTTGCCATGGGAAGTACAACAGAGACATCTTATTACGGACCGACACGCAATCCGCACAACACAGCGCATGTTCCGGGAGGTTCTTCCGGTGGTTCCTGTGCGGCAGTGGCAGCATCCGAATGTTATTATGCACTTGGATCTGATACCGGCGGATCCATTCGTCAGCCGAGTTCTTTCTGTGGAGTTGTCGGACTAAAACCAACTTATGGAACTGTTTCCCGATATGGACTTATTGCATATGGATCTTCTTTAGATCAGATTGGACCGGTAGCGAAAGATGTATCGGATTGTGCGGCAATTCTTGAAGCAATTGCATCCCATGATCCGAAGGACAGCACTTCCATGGATCGTGATGATTGTGATTTCACAGAAGCACTTGTAGATGATGTGAAAGGTCTCCGTATTGGAATCCCAAGAGATTATATGGGAGAAGGTCTGGATCCTGAAGTAAATGATGCTGTGATGAAGGCAGCAAAAGTACTCGAAGAAAAGGGTGCGATTGTTGAGGCGTTTGATCTGCGACTTGTAAAATATGCAATCCCTGCTTATTATACGATCGCAGATGCAGAGGCAAGTTCTAACCTGGAACGTTTTGATGGTGTGAAATATGGTTATCGTACGAAAGATTACGATGGACTTCATAACATGTACAAGAAAACACGTTCAGAAGGATTTGGTCCTGAAGTAAAGAGAAGAATCATGCTTGGATCTTTTGTCTTAAGTTCAGGATATTATGATGCTTACTATCTGAAGGCACTTAGAACAAAAGCTTTAATCAAGAAAGAGTTTGACCGTGCATTCCGTAATTATGACATCATTCTCGGACCGGCAGCACCGACAACTGCTCCGGAGCTTGGAAAGAGCTTAAGTGATCCGATGAAGATGTATTTGGGAGATATTTATACAATCTCAGTCAATCTTGCAGGTCTTCCGGGAATGAGCGTTCCGGTTGGAAAAGACAGCAAAGGACTTCCAATCGGTATGCAACTGATCGGAAATGTATTTGAAGAAAAAACTTTGATCCGTGCAGCATATACCTATGAGTGTGCGACAAAGAAGATGCATGAAACACCGGCATCTGTCGGTCTTATGTCAGAAAAGGAGGTGCGTTAACAATGGCAAAGCAGTATGAAACAGTCATTGGACTGGAAGTGCATATTGAGCTGGCTACAAAGACAAAGATCTTCTGTGGATGCAGCACAGAATTCGGTGGCGCACCGAATACACATACTTGTCCGGTATGTACCGGTATGCCGGGATCGCTTCCGGTGTTGAATAAACAAGTTGTAGAATATGCTATGGCGATTGGTCTTGCAATAAACTGTAAGATCACACAAGTGTGCAAATTTGACCGTAAAAACTATTTCTACCCGGACAACCCGCAGAACTATCAGATTTCCCAGCTGTATCTCCCGATTGCCAGAGATGGATATGTAGAGATCGAGAGTGGTTCAGGAAAGAAGAAAGTAAGAATCCACGAGATGCATATGGAAGAAGATGCAGGTAAGCTGGTTCATGATGAGTGGGATGATACTTCACTTGTCGATTATAACCGAAGCGGTGTGCCACTTGTAGAGATCGTATCTGAACCGGATATGCGTTCCGCGGAGGAAGTTATTGCTTATCTTGAAAAATTGCGTATGATCGTGCAGTATTTAGGAGCATCTGATTGTAAGCTTCAGGAAGGTTCTATGCGTGCAGATGTCAACCTGTCTGTCCGTGAAGTCGGATCCGATCAGTTTGGTACAAGAACAGAGATGAAGAACCTGAACTCATTTAAGGCAATCGCACATGCAATTGAAGGCGAGCGTCAGAGACAGATTGAGTTGATCGAAGAAGGAAAACAGGTTGTACAGGAGACAAGACGCTGGGATGACAACAAAGAGCATTCTTATGCAATGCGTTCCAAAGAGGATGCACAGGATTATCGTTATTTCCCGGAACCGGACCTTGTTCCGATCGTGATCAGTGATGAATGGATCGAGAAAATCAAATCTCAGCAGCCGGAACTTCGTACGGAGAAGCTGGAGCGTTACAAGGAACAGTTTGATATTCCGCAGTATGACGCAGAGATCATCACAGGTTCTAAGAAAATGGCCGATCTTTTTGAGGCAACAACAGCAATCTGTGAGAAACCGAAGAAAGTTGCAAACTGGCTGATCGGAGAGACCTTCCGTCTGATGAAAGACAATGGAATGGAGCCGGAAGATTTAACATTCTCTCCGGAGAACCTGGCAAAATTAATTGATCTTGCGGATGCAGGAACCATTAACAGTTCTGTGGCAAAAGATGTATTCAAGCAGATTTTTCAGGAGGATATAGATCCTGAGAAATATGTCGAAGAACACGGGCTTAAGATGGTGAACGATGAAGGTGCACTCCGTGAGACAGCTGCTAAAGTGATCGCAGACAACCCACAGGCAGTCGCAGACTTCAAAGGCGGTAAAGAGAAAGCAATCGGAGCACTGTTTGGACAGACAATGCGCGCCATGAAAGGGAAAGCAAATCCTGGAATGGTAAATCAGGTGCTGCGAGAGTTGTTGAAATAAAAATTGATTTGTCTGTTAAGATTCCTGTAAATGGAACAGATACATTTATTGACCTAATATTGAAATTAAGATTGATATATTGACAGCCTGAAAAATGTCTGCTATATTACAAGTAGAACACAGAGGAATAATAAACTATATATGTTCAAAACAATAAGAGATTCGGAAGGATGTGGAAAGA
>ERZ1032794.563-NODE-563-length-10740-cov-4.516144_pt1 | contig 10740 bp, 8 predicted proteins | sample MGYA00516957_ERZ1032794 | MGnify/ENA primary metagenome ERZ1032794 (study PRJEB33719, sample SAMN04262543) | wastewater metagenome | biome: sewage system; feature: street-access sewage; material: sewage | place: Peru: Lima | collected 2013-01-15 ... | reverse complement strand
AAGATTGACGGAGCAATTGCCAAAAAGAATGAATTAATTGATAAACAGTTTTCAAAATATGCCATGAGGTCGGTACTGGCTACACTTTACTTAAGTTTAGGTTCAGCGATCGCTTTAGGTCTAGGATTAAAATTTGACGGAAGTGTAGGGAAAGCTTTATACGCTTTTGCCTTTGGTTTAGGTTTAGCCCTTATTATTTTTTTAAATGCAGAATTAGGTACATCAAATATGATGTATATGTCCGTTGCGACTTATCGTAAAAAATTACCATTCTCAAAAGCCATGAAAATATTAATGGTTTGTGTGTTGTTTAACTTGATTGGAGCACTTGTGGTTGCCTTTTTACTATCTTTGACAGGGGCGTTTAAGGGATTACCTGCGGACAATTTTTTAGTCCACATTGTAGAAGGGAAATTTGACAAAGGCATGATTCAAACAGTTGTTGAAGGTATTTTCGCCAATGTGATTGTTAACTTAGCTGTATTAATGTCAATGAAAGCAAAAGATGATACAGCGCGTTTTATTTCAATTTTATGTGTGATTTTCATTTTTACGTTCTTAGGATTCGAACACGTTATCGCCAACTTCATTTACTTCCCACTAGCATTTTTCACATCAGGTGGAGCTGTTGCAGGAATGACAGTTGGAGCGGTGTCACTAAACTTAATCTTAACCTTCATTGGAAACTTTATTGGTGGAGGAATTGTTATTGGTCTGACTTATGCATGGCTTAACAACGATGAAAGCTTAAAATATATCGATTAATAATAAATAGAATCAAGCAGACAAGAAGAGGAAGCCTTTTGACTCTTCTTGTTTTTTGTTATACTCAGATTAGTAAAATTGAGGGGGAAGTATGAATGACAAGAAAACTAGTTGTTTTTGATATTGATGGTACCTTAGTAACGGATACGCATGAGGTATTACCTGAAACGATAGAAGCGATTAAACAGTTGCAAGAAGCAGGTCACATGGTGATGTGTGCTACAGGAAGAAGTTTACCTCTTGCTAAAGAAGTGTTAGATGAAGCAGGGATTGAGCATGCTGTTTTAAGTAATGGAGCAGTTGCTTTTGTTGATGGGAAGCAAGTTTACGGAAATGAATTAGATCCTAAGGCTTTAGAAAAATTAGTTAGAATCAGTGATGAAGAGACGATTGATTTAGTCTTTAATGGCTTACTAGAAACCAAATTAAGAAATGAAGATTTTCAACCTGAAACAAAGCTAGCTATGGAAAGCTTTGGTGAGTCACTGCCTGCTATTGAGCGTGACTTCTATCAAAAGGAACCTGTTTATCAAGTTGTGGCTTTGTTAGGTGAAGAAAAAATGTCTGTATACGAAGGTCAATTTCCAGAGTTTCGTTTTGTGAGATGGCATGAATATGGGATTGATGTGTTACCAAAAAATGGTTCAAAAGCAGAGACTTTAAAGATTATTGCTGAAACATATGGTTTTAAACAAGAGGATATTATTGCCTTTGGAGACGGAAATAACGACGTAGAAATGATTCAATATGCTGGTGCGGGTGTGGTAATGGCAAACGCTCAACCATCACTAAAAGAGTTAGGTGATTTTGTAACCTTATCTAACAATGATGGTGGTATCTGTCACGGATTACGCGAGTACGGTTTACTATAAAAAAGAAAAAATGCTAAAGAACAATCATGTAATTGTTCTTTAGCATTTTTAGTTAGCCTAATAATACAACATCATCAGGTGCGTAGTTTGGACGTTCTTGATCAATATGATCGTAGAACATCACGCCATTAATATGATCAATCTCATGTTGAACCACAATGGCAGGGTAATTTCTCAAGCGGATTTTTTTAGTTTCCCCTTCAGCTGTTTGGTAAGAAATAGAAATTTTAGCATTTCTTATCACAAGTCCAGGCACATGACGATCAACTGATAAACAGCCTTCACCTTCTTCAATAGCAGCGCGTTGAACAGAGTGACTTAATACCTTAGGGTTGTACATCACAGTACTTAAAAATGGTTCTTCACTGTCTTCATCCATACTAGGAATTTCGATGGCGATAATTCTTTTAGAAATAGCTAACTGGGGAGCAGCTAAACCAACGCCTCCTCTTAAACCGTATTTTTCAGATAAAACAGGGTCTTGGCTATTTTTTAAGAACTCGGTCATTTTTTCTCCTAGTTCAATATCTTCTTGCGATAAAGGAAATGCGACTTCTTTTGCCACTTCACGAAGCACAGGATGTCCTTCACGAACGATGTCTTCCATTGTTATCATCAATAGTTACTTCCTTTCTAATGTCTATTCAATTTATTCTATCACATTTATCTGTAAACATTGTAATATTTGTTCCCTCAAAAATAAAGGAATATATTTGATAAAAGTATTATTTACAACTGAAAAACCTTGCTTTTAATGTAGAAATCATGTAAAGTACCATTGTGTGATAAATACACACACGTACCTATTTCTAGGTTATTCGAATCACCAACGAATTACTCAGTTGTAGGGAAAAATTAGAAGAGGTGAAGAAAATGGCAATTACAAAAGAACGCAAGAACGAAATCATCAATGAGTACGCTCGTCATGAAGGAGATACTGGTTCTCCAGAAGTACAAATCGCAGTTTTAACAGCTGAGATCAATGCACTTAACGAACATGCACAAGTACACAAAAAAGATCATCATTCATACCGTGGATTAATGAAAAAAGTTGGACACCGTCGTAACCTTTTAGCATACCTACGTAAAAATGATGTTGCACGTTACCGTGAGTTAATTAAGAGCTTAGGTTTACGTCGTTAATTTTTGAACAATTAAGAGAAGTGAGGTCTAGTTTTGGATCTCGCTTTTCTTTTAAAAAAATAAAACACTAGTGAAAGGGACACTACTATGCAAATGTGAGGATTTCATAGGAATCTTGACGTTTGTCTAGTAGAACTTATCATATGTGTGACATAAGGAGATAATAAAAAATGTTGAATTCTGAAAAAAAAGTTTTCGAAACAACGTGGGGCGGACGTCCTTTATCAGTGGAAATTGGTCAATTAGCTAAACAAGCAAATGGTGCAGTTTTAGTAAGATACGGCGACACAGTTGTCTTATCAGCAGCAGTAGCATCAAAACAAGCAAAAGATGTGGATTTCTTCCCATTAACAGTCAACTACGATGAAAAAATGTACGCAGTAGGTAAAGTACCAGGTGGCTTCATTAAACGTGAAGCTCGTCCAAGTGAAAATGCGACATTAACAGCTCGTTTAATCGACCGTCCTATTCGTCCAATGTTTGCTGAAGGCTTTAGAAATGAAGTTCAAATCACTAACGTTGTTATGAGTGTGGAACAAGACTGTCAACCAGAAATGGCTGCTATGCTAGGTTCTTCTCTTGCTTTATGTGTATCAGATATTCCTTTTAACGGACCAATCGCAGGTGTTGATGTAGGTCGTGTCAATGGTGAGTACATCATTAACCCAACAGTAGAACAACAAGAATTATCAGATATTCATTTAACAGTAGCTGGTACAAAAGATGCCATTAACATGGTAGAAAGTGGCGCTAAAGAAGTATCTGAAGAAGATATGTTAGGTGCGCTTTTATTCGGTCATGCTGAAATCAAACGTTTAGTTGCTTTCCAAGAAGAGATTGCCAATGAAATTGGTAAAGAAAAAATGGCAATTACTTTATTACAAGTAGATGCTGACTTAGAAAAAGAAATTAACGATGCTTACAAAGGTCGTATGGTTGAAGCGATTCAAACAGAAGAAAAATTAGCTCGTGAAGATAACATTGATGCGTTAAAAGCTGAAATTATTGAGCTTTACGAAGAAAAATTCGCAGAAGATGCTGAATTAGCTAAATGGATGAAAGAAATCCGTCAAATCTTAGAAGACATGGAAAAAAATGAAGTACGTCGTTTGATTACCATTGATAAAGTACGTCCAGATGGCCGTAAAATTGATGAAATCAGACCTCTTGCATCAGAAGTGGGTATCTTACCACGCGTTCATGGTTCTGGTCTTTTCACACGTGGACAAACTCAAGCTTTAACAACTTGTACCTTAGCTCCTTTAGGAGAACATCAAATTATTGATGGTTTAGGAGTTGAAGAAAGCAAGAGATTTATCCATCATTACAACTTCCCTCAATTCTCAGTAGGCTCAACTGGACCAAGTCGTGGACCAGGTCGTCGTGAGATTGGACATGGGGCATTAGGAGAAAGAGCTTTAGCTCAAGTTATTCCTGACGAAGCAGATTTCCCATACATGATTCGTTTAGTATCAGAAGTGCTAGAATCAAATGGTTCATCTTCTCAAGCAAGTATTTGTGGTGGAACATTAGCTTTAATGCATGCTGGTGTGCCAATTAAAGCACCTGTTGCTGGTATTGCTATGGGTCTTGTTATGGATGATGATAACTACACTATCCTAACTGATATCCAAGGAATGGAAGACCACTTAGGCGATATGGACTTTAAAGTAGCAGGTACTGAAGCAGGTATTACAGCTCTACAAATGGATATTAAAATTGAAGGAATCACTGAACAAATCCTAACAGAAGCATTAGCTCAAGCTAAAAAAGCTCGTATGGAAATCTTAGCTAACTTAACAGCGACAATTGCTGAACCAAACAAAGAGTTAAGCAAATACGCTCCTAAGATTGAAATGATTCAAATCAATCCAGATAAAATCAAAACAGTTATCGGTAAAGGTGGCGAAACCATCAACAAAATTATCGAAGAAACTGAAGTTAAAATTGATATTGATCAAGAAGGTAATGTAAGTATTGCTCATTCAGATCAAGAGAAAATCGATCGTGCTATCGAAATCATTAAAGAATTAGTTAGAGAAGTAAAATTAAATGAAGTTTACTTAGCTAAAGTAGTTCGTATTGAAAAATTCGGTGCCTTTGTTAACTTATTTGGTAACAAAGATGCTTTAGTTCACATTTCTCAATTAGCTCATGAAAGAGTTGCTAAAGTAGAAGACGTCCTAAAAATGGGTGACGAGATTTTAGTTAAAGTAACTGAAATTGACAAACAAGGTCGTGTGAATGCGTCTCGTAAAGCAATGATTGAAAAACCAAAAGAAGAAAAAATAGAAGAAAAATAAGTAAAAGGTAGAGCATAGAGGCTCTACCTTTTTTTATGCCTTACTTGTGTCTAGTTATTAGGTATACTAGTAAGTGATAAGGAGTTGAGACAAGTGAAAAAGAGATGGTATGCAAGTTTATTAATCGGAAGTTTACTCATTGTATTGAGTCTGGGTGGTTTCTTATTTAAGGAAAAAGAAACTAAAATGAGTAAAGAGGCAACTTATTGGGTGTTATCAGATAATCATTATATTGATAAAAGTTTGTATGATAAGGGATCAGAATTTCAACGAATTCAAGCCACTGCTGCAGGAAAAGAGCTTCTCTATCAAAAGGAAAGCTTAAAAGCTTTAGTAGATGAAGCAATCCAAAAGCAGCCTAAAGGGATTATTATGACGGGAGACGTTACTCTAAATGGTGAGAAAAAAAGTGCTGAGCAGTTAGCTAAACTTCTCAAACCATTAGAGGACAATGATATTGAATGTTGGGTTATTCCAGGAAATCATGATATTAATGATGGTTGGGCAAGGTCTTTTCAAGGTGATAAGGCTTATAAGACAGAACAGATTAGTCCAAAAGACTTTGAACGGATGTTTGATATGAGTTATCAGAAGGCTAAGGATAGAGATCCCCATTCACTTAGTTATCTGATTGACGCGTCAGATAACACGCAATTTTTATTACTAGATACGGCTATTTACGGAAAAGCCAATGGAACAACGAACCCTCAAACAAAGGGACGTCTAAAAGAAGAAACCCTAGCTTGGATGACAACACACTTAGATCAGGCAAAAAAAGAGGGGAAAGAGACTATTGTTTTTATGCACCATAACTTACTTCAACACAATCCCCTCATATATGAAGGCTTTGTTTTAGAAAACAGTCAGGAGTTGGAAACATTATTAACTAATTATTCTGTCCCTTTGGTGTTTTCTGGACACACTCATGCTCAAAGTATTAAAAAATCTGAGGCAAGTGGGTTAGTAGAAGTGGTATCTTCTTCTTTTAGTATCACAGAACAATCGTATGGTGAAATAAGGATTTCTCCAGAGAACATTTCTTACAAAAAGAAATCTCTGAATGTAGATGAATGGGCTAAGAACAATGGATTGATTGATGATAATCTTCTGAACTATCAAGCTTATACTAAAAAACTTTTTGTTGAAGATGGTCAAAAAATGGCTTACGGACAACTCATTGAAAGTGGTATTTATGATGAGCCAATATTAGATCCTATTGCTTATTTTGTAGGAGAGATGAATTGGCGCTACTTTACAGGTAATACGCCTAAAAGTTTAGCAGAAGAGGAAAGTTTGAAAAAGGAAGAGGGTTATCAATTACTTAAAGAGTATTCACCAAGATTGTTAGAATATGTGGATTCGATTATCCAGTTTGATTCGGATAAATTAACCATTGATATCCCTCTAAATGACTAGTTAGGGAATATTTATTTTAATTTTCTCTTTCTCTTTCTAGTTTTTTCAGGTACATGTATGTAGAAGTAAATAGCTGAAGCCGAGAAGTAACTACTGATTAGTAAGACGCCAATAACATAAGAGATATCAAAATCACGAATGATTAACATGAAGGTGCCACCGATAAAGAAGCTTGTTATTAAGGTGTCTATTATGAACAAAAAGGTATAGGACATTTGAGGAAATTTGTTGAGAAGGCTTCTAATGACCGTTCCGTTTAAAGGGTCTTTATCTCTTTTTTGTTCCGTTTGTTTAAAAATAAAGGTAAAGATAGCTGCACAAAGAGCAGCTAAACCGCCTGTAATGTGAAGATTGGTCCAATAAATTAGCCAAGGTTTCATGTGAAAGAGGATAAAGAAGCAGATAAAAGTGACGAAAAAGTTTAGAATGACTCGATTGGCATGAAATAAACCAAAATAACCGATAATAATAAGGGGAATTAGACTAGTAAAAGCTTGTGGAAAAGTGAAATCCGGAATGAAGAAGGCTCGACTTAGGATAAAAAAACTAAACATAGACAACACAAAAATGAAATCAACTTGTTCTTTTTTCATGATAATTCTCCTTTCTTTTTCATTTATTATACCTTAAAAAACAATTGTTTTCTACGAGGTATTAGTTATGAGATAATAAGAGTCAATAAAGAGTAAATTTTTTTCACAAATCAAGGTAAATATATTGCATTGTGGACAACAGAAGTCTATAATAGCTATTTGAAGTAGAGAATAGGGGTGAAAATTTTATGAAACTAACCAATGCAACAGAACAAGCTTTAGCGATCTTAGCTATTTTAGCTACACAGCAAGAAGATATCCCTGTATCGAGTCAAACGATTTATAAAAAATTATCTGTGTCTCAATCTTATATCAAAAAACTATTACGAAAATTAGTAGTAAGTAAAGTGATTGAGGGGGTTTCAGGAAATAATGGTGGTTTCTTCATTGAACGGAATTTAAAAGATATTTCGCTATTGGAAATTGTTGAGTCTATTGAAGGTCCATTTTATTCATTTCCACATATTGGCGTTTTAGAACGTGCCTTCTCTGATTTTAATGAGATAGCTGAAGATGGAAATAAAGTGATTTCTCAGGTTTTTAACAGAGCTGATTATGCTTGGAATGAAGAAATTAGAAGAGTTTCTATTCAAGATATGTTAGAAGAAGTATTTAGTGGTTACGGGGAAATACCAAAACGAGATTGGAATCAATGGATGTAAAGTGAGGGATAAAGATGAAACGTTTTAAAAATGTTTTAGAACTGTATCATTTAGATTGGAAACGAATTTATAAAAATAAATTAACGCTATTGTTAATGCTAGCCTTGATGTTTATTCCATCATTGTATGCGTGGTTTAACATTGCAGCTTTATGGGATCCGTACTCAAATACAAGTGACATTAAAATAGCTGTTTATTCAGATGATAAGACAGCAACTGTCATGGATAAAGAGGTCAACATTGGTAAGGATATTGTTGAAAATTTAAAAGATAATCACAATATGGGTTGGCAATTTGTTGACTCAAAAGAGGAATTAGATAAAGGCGTAAAAAGTGGGAAATACTATGCTGGTATATATATGCCTAAGAATTTCTCTGAAAACTTATTGAGTTTTGTTAAAGGAGACATTAAGAATCCTGAAATAGAATACAGTGTGAATCAAAAAATAAATGCTATTGCGCCTAAAATTTCTGAAAAAGGTGCAGGTACAATAAAGGACACAATTTCAGATGAATTTATAGCGACTGTCAGTAAAACCTTAATTGAGACTTTAAATGAAGTTGGATTTAATTTAGATAGCAATTTACCATCTATTAAAAAGATAACAAGTAAAATTTTAGCAGCTAATGACCATCTAGATGAAATTGATGGTTACACAAAAGAAGTACTAGAATTAAATAAAAAAATGCCTGAATTTAAAGAGAAATTAAAATCAGCTAATGAGTTTGTTGGTTTAATTCCTGAAGTGAATCAAATGACAACCAAAGTATTAGACTTAAACAAAAAAATGCCTGAGATCGAAAAATATGGTGGCATGGTTTATCAAGCACAAGCTAAAATTCCAGAAATTCAAGATGCAGGACGTCAAATTAATCAAATCGATAATGATTTTGGTGACGTAGTGAAAATGATGGATGATGTCATTAATGAAGCTAATGACGGTCTAGGAATTATTCAAGATGCACAAAAAGTCTTGCCAGAAGTGAATGAATTAGCAAAACAAGCAAATCAAATGATTCCAGAAGTGAAGAACGACTTAGCAAAAGTTCAAGAATCATTACCTAATATTGCTAAAGGTGTTGATTTTGGTTTAGCTATCATTCAATCAATTGCTCAACAAACGACCAACATTACCAAAAAACTGATTACAATTATTGATACAAATGAGTTGACAGCCGATGAGTTAAATGCGATTTATGATAATTTAGAGAATCTATCTGAACGCTTAGCAGCTCAAAGTGACATGATTCAAACAACTATTGATTTGTTACAAGACTTGCAAGGCGTTACAGGCTCTCATGCTTTAGATGGTGTTATTAATCAATTACACGGAGCCAAACAAGCTGTAGATAGCTTGAAACAACGTGTGGATAATGTGGTAAATAATTGGGACAGTATTCAAGGGTCTAAAGAGCAATTAAAAGAAGCTTTAGACACAATCGATCAAGAAGCAAGTGATGTTTCAGAACTGATTTCTAGAATTAAGGTCAGTGAGATTGAAGCAGAAGTAAATCAACTAATTGCTGAAGCACAAGATGCATTATCAAAAGCTGGTAATATTACAAATACTATTATCAGTGACGACATGATTAACCGTGTGGATCGTTTGTTAACTAATACCACAAAAACAATTACTCAGGCTATTGCTTTATTACAATCGTATCAAAAAGAAATGCCTGCTATACATAATGATATTCATGCAGCTAATGAGTTATTGAATGGCAATATGAATTTAATTATTAACGGAATTAATGGAGGGGCGGCTTTCTTTAGAAACGACTTCCCAGTACTTAAAACAAAATTAAATCAAGCGTCGTTATTCATTCAAAATGATTTACCTGGTGTAGAAGCTGATATAGAACGCACTATGAAAATGGTGAACAACAAAGCTCCTGAGTTTGAAAAAGCTATGGGTGCAGCAGTAACCATGATTAACGAAGACTGGCCAAATATTAAGCAAGGTATTGTTAAAGCCAGTGATTTGATTAAAAAAGGTGAAAAAGATGTTGATTTAGAAGAGTTAGTCAAATACTTGAAAAATGATGCGACTAAAGAAAGTGATTTCTTATCAAATCCAGTGAAATTAAAAACCCAAGACGTTTATCCTGTTCCTAACTATGGATCAGCTAGTACACCGTTCTATACGGCTTTATGTTTATGGGTAGGAGCTGTATTGTTCTCAAGTATTGCTTCAACTAAATTCCATTTAAATGAAAGACAACAAAAGAAATATTCAAAACGTCAACAATTTTTAGCTAGAATGATGACTTACATCACAGTTGGTTTCTTCCAAGCTTTAATTGTAACATTAGGAAATCAATGGTTATTAGGAACATATACTAAAAATCCAGTATGGAATGTTCTCTTTGCCTTACTTATTGATTTAGCCTTTATGGTAATGGTGTATGTGTTAGTAGCTCTCTTTGATAATTTAGGTAAAGGGATTGCGATTATTATTTTGGTTCTATCCATCTCAGCAGGTGGTGGGAACTTCCCAATCGAAATGTCAGGACCATTCTTTAGAGCGATTAATCCTTATATTCCATTTACCCATGCGGTTAATCTTTTGCGAGAGTCTGTAGGTGGTATCTACTGGCCAACAGCGATTAAAGCAATCACTATTTTAATGGGAGTGACAGTAGCCTTCTTTATAGCTGGTTATATTCTTTATCCTAAAGCAGAAAAAACCTTCAAAAAAGTAAGCGATGAATTAACCAAAGGACATATCTTGCACTAAAAAAATAGTTTAGTCGATTGAATCGGCTAAACTATTTTTTATTATCCAATTTAAGTTAGTTAGTAAATGAATTTCTAAGTCGTCTCTTTTAAGCTCACAGTTTGTAAATAGCCATTCCTTGATAATGGCTAATAAAGCGTAAGAATACATTGTCGTAACCGACTCAGGTAATCCTTTTTCTGAGTAGGCAGAAAATGTACTTTTAAGTAGTCGATTAAAGCTATGAATAAAAATAGCGTTGACTTGAG
>ERZ1032794.561-NODE-561-length-10744-cov-9.670409_pt1 | contig 10744 bp, 9 predicted proteins | sample MGYA00516957_ERZ1032794 | MGnify/ENA primary metagenome ERZ1032794 (study PRJEB33719, sample SAMN04262543) | wastewater metagenome | biome: sewage system; feature: street-access sewage; material: sewage | place: Peru: Lima | collected 2013-01-15 ... | reverse complement strand
TTTCGTGGATACGATCAAGCGTGTTCAGGATTTGATGCAAGCGCGTGATATGAATCTGTGTGTGTTGGCAAAGAAATGCGGAATATCGTATTCCACGATTCAAACAACTGCTCGTCGGGGAGGCCAGTTGAGCGTAGTAGGTCTTTATCCTAAAGAGTCTGGGACGTCCCGGGCTTCTTGCAAATCGTGAATCATCTTTGCCAGGGCCAGCGTAACCTCCGGCTGGCGGAACGAGATCTTCAGAAGTTCCATCACCTGATCATCGGTCAGTTTTCCAGGACAGACCAGAAAACTTTCCAGCATTCCCCCGCGCGTACAGAGACGATGGGTGCGGGCCTTGCGGGTTAACTCCGGTATCCGGTGCTCCAACATTTTCTCTTGGTGCTGGTAGTAAAGGATCATTCGGATTGCAATTACTGTATGAATATGCTATGATTAAGTTGAAAACCATTTGTGTTTCAACTGATCAAACAGGGAGCGTATGAACAGCCATGAAGCGTTTGCAGGATATTGCAGATCAAGTTGGTGTAAGCCGGACAACCGTGTCCAATGTGCTGCACGGCAACACCAAAAAGGTTTCCAAGGAAATGATCCGGAAAATTTCGGAAATTCTGAACCAGGAGGGCTATGTCCCGAATACATCTTCCCGTGAGCTGACCCGCAAAGGGTCCTGCATCATTGGACTGGTGCTGGGCTACAGCTGTGTCCACGGCATCCCTTCTCTGCGCGATACCTTTGTGGCAGAATTTCTGTCTGGTGTAGAAGAGACAGCCCATCGAAACGGATATTATGTCATGCTGATCAATGGCCAGGACAAAAATACGGACCAGGTGGCAGAGATTGCCTCCCGATGGAATGTGGATGGTCTTGTCGTCCTGGGACTGGACGAAAAGAAATACAAGGAGCTGCGCAGGCAACTCAACAAATATATGGTCCTGATTGACACCTATCCCGAGGCGGAGTACCACTACGTCAACGTGGGGACTGATGATTTCGGCGGCGGCGCCATGATTGCAAAGTATCTGCTGGACAACGGGTACACCCAGGCCATCTTTGCCGCCGAGTGTGATACCGGCGCAGACCATTACCGCTGGAAAGGATTTCAGCATCAGATGCGCTCTGCCGGGATTGACTGCGGAGAAGAGCGCCATATTCTTCTCCCCGAGGATCTTTCTCTGCGCCGTGTCATGTACGGCCACTATTTGGATCGCTTTGTCCAGGCCGGGGCTGTGGCCCTGGCCTCTGACTATGATGCGGCGGAAGTGATGAATTATCTGCAGGACCACGGCATACAGGTGCCGGAGCAGGTCTCCGTCACCGGGTTTGACGACTGCATCTATGCAGAACTCATGCATCCCCCTCTGACGACAGTGCGTCAGAACGTCCCGGCCAAAGCAGAGGCCGCCGTGGAACTGTTGGTGCGTCTGATTCGGCAGGAACCGGTGGAGTGTAAAAATTACGTTCAGCCGGTTGAACTGATCCGCCGCAACTCGGTGCGCGAATCAACCCCCAACGCCGCGCCCTGGTCACAAGATCTGCACAAAACCCACAAATAATTCTTGTGGTATTTATCAGTTTCGTAGGAAACGTTGCGCAAAACCCACAAATAATTTTTGTGGTATTTATCAGTTTCGTAGGAAACGTTACGCAAAACCCTTTTCAAATCCTCTTCGGTATTGTACAATGAGCTCGTCAAAAAGACACGCTGCGCAGCCTGTCAGAACGAGACATATACAAACTGGAAGAGGATTTGTTTTTTGTATCCTGGATGGAGCAGACAAAAAACGAATTCCGGAAAATCTGACTGAACATCGTGGAGGATTTTATCATGAGAAAGATTTCGCGCAGATCATTTTTGAAGGCTACCACCGTTGCCTGCGCACTCACCGCACTGACTGCCTGCGGAGGCGGCGATGAATCTGCCGCCGTTTCTGTGGCTAAGGACGAAAACGGAGCCTATGTGGACACCCTGACCATCACCCTGGGCCGTTTTGCGGAGCCTTCTGCCGCTGCCCTGTTCCCGGAAGGCCAGACTTTTGAAGACAACGCCTACACCCGTTACATTGAATCCAAGCTCAACGTGGATCTGGTGGACAGCTTTGAAGCAGGCGGCGACGCTTTCACCAACCAGCTGGCCACCTGCGTCGCCTCGGGTGAACTGCCCGACATCATGAGCGTCATCAGCTACGACACCTTTGTCGAGATGGTGAACAACGGCCTGACCTATGACATGACCGATGTGTACGAGGAGTACGCCTCTGACTACATCAAGAGCCTCTACGATTCCTACGACGGCCGCTGCCTGAGCATGGCAACCTTTGACGGCCGGCTGATGGGTATTCCCGGTACGAACCCCGACAACAGCGTCCCTGTCCTGTGCTGGATGCGCAAGGACTGGCTGGACAAGCTGGGCATCAACCCCGACCCCGACGGCGACCTGTGCATCACGCTGGATGACATCGCCGCTGTGGCCAAGGCCTTTGTGGACGCCAATGTAGGCGGCGGCAACAGCACCGTGGGCATGGCTTTTTCCGGCAATGATATCGGCGATGCCATGTGCATCGCCAACGCCATGGGCGGCTACATCGACCGATGGATCGAAAACCCCGACGGCACCATGAGCTGGTCCACCCTGGCGCCCGAAGTCAAAGCTGCCTGGGCCAAGATGAACGAGTGGTACGAGGAGGGCATCCTGGATCCCCAGTTCGGCACCCGCACCACCGATGACATCAACGCCATGATGATCAACAACGAGCTGGGCATCGTCTTTGGCGCATGGCATATCCCCGACTGGCGTCTGAGCAGCGTCAAGGCCCTGGTGCCGGAGGCCGAGTACATCGCCTATACGGTGGCCGATGACAACGGCATCGTCCACGCCTACCACGAAAACGCCGCCGAGCGGTTCCTGGTGGTCAGCAAGGACTGCAAGTATCCCCAGGTGGCAGTGGAAATGCTGAACATCCTCTATGACGATCTGGCCCGCGCCACCGCGGAAACCGCGCCGGAGGTCATCGCCTACATCAACGCCGGCGGACACAACGAGGGCCGTCCCTATTACATGGAAGTCCTGCCCTCCAACAATCCCTCCATTTACTACACCGAGCATATGGCCGTCATCAACGGCGAGATGACCCCTGAGGAAACCACCATTGCCGAGAACAGAGGCTCTTCCCAGGCCATTCTGGACTACCTGAAGGATCCCCAGAACGTCACTGAGGAAACCCTGGGCGGTTGGCACTTCTATGAGTCCCGCATCATCGGCCTGGGCGCATCCATCGATGCGCTGGAAAAGAACGGCAACGCCGAATGGATCACCCCCAAGTATCCCCCCACCACCCCCACCAGCGAGCAGAAAAAGGCAACCCTGGACAAGACCGAGCTGGAGGCCTATGTGGCAATCGTGACCGGCGCACAGCCCATCGATTATTTCGATACCTTTGTCAGCGAATGGAAGCGTCTGGGCGGCGACGCAATCGCCCAGGAAGTCCAGGAATACTTTGCACAGTAACAAAGGGGGTGGAAACGGATGAAAAATCAGGTCAAAAAGAGCCACGCAAACCAGGCCTATCAACTGTATTACCACGGCATGATGCTCCCTGGTTTCATCTTCCTGATTCTGTTCAACTTTGTTCCGATGTTCGGTGCCATCATGGCCTTTCAGGACTACAGACCCGCCAAAGGGTTTTTCGGTTCTGACTTTGTGGGCCTCAAACATTTCAAATACCTGTTTGAAATGCCAGACAGCTTTGAGCTGTTCCGCAACACCCTGATCATCGCCCTGGGCAAAATCGTCTTGACCACCATCATGTCCATCGCCTTTGCGATTCTGCTCAATGAGGTCAAGAACCGGACCCTGAAAAAGTCGGTTCAGACGGTGGTTTACCTGCCTCACTTCCTGTCCTGGGTTGTGCTGGCTCTGGTCGTCAAGAATCTGTTCAACCTGGACGGCTCCGTCAACGCAATGCTGGGCACCTCGCTGAACTGGCTGGGCAGCAACTCCCTGTTCCAGCCCCTGCTGATCCTGACCGACACCTGGAAAGAGTTCGGTTATGGCTCCATCGTCTATCTGGCAGCCATCACTTCCATCGACTCGACCCTTTACGAGGCTGCTTCCATCGATGGCGCCACCTGGTGGAAAAAGGTCTGGCATGTCACCCTGCCCGGCATCCGCACCACCATCGTCCTGATGGCCGTCATGAATCTGGGCAACATCCTGAACGCCGGTTTCGACCAGGTCTATAACCTGTACAGCGCATCGGTCTATGCCACCGGTGATATTCTGGACACCTATGTGTACCGCGTCGGCCTGCAGGGCCTGCAGTACAGCTTCGGTACCGCCGTGGGCCTTTTGAAGTCCGTGATCGCCTTTGTTCTGATGATCGGCGCCAACAAGCTGGCTCAGAAGTACACCGACAGCAAAATTTTCTAAGGAGGTCCGTCTGGCAATGAAAGTTGATAAACTCCGCACTGTCATCATCTACATCATTATTATTCTGCTGGGCCTAGTCTGTCTGCTGCCGCTGCTGAACATTGTTGCCATCTCCTTCTCCTCCTCTGCAGCAGTGGAAGGCAACATGGTAGGGCTGATCCCGGTGGGATTCAGCACCGCAGCCTATAAGAAGATCCTGGAGGACTCCCAGTTCTGGCACTCCTTCCTGATCTCGGTGGAGCGGGTTGTGCTGGCCCTGATCATCAACTTTGTGCTGATCGTACTGATGGCTTATCCCCTCTCCAAAACCAACGCACAGTTCCGGGGCCGCAACATCTATGCAAACCTGATGATTTTTGCCATGCTTTTCAACGGCGGCATGATCCCCACCTTCCTGGTTGTCAAATCCTACGGCCTGCTCAATACCGTCTGGGCCCTGGTTTTGCCGGGAGCCGTGCCCATCTTCAATGTCATCCTGGTGATGAACTTCTTTGCTGCCGTTCCCAAAGAGCTTGAGGAAGCCGCCTTCATTGACGGCGCCAACCCGTTCCAGGTTCTGACCAAGATCTTCATCCCCATTTCCAAGCCGGTTCTGGCCACCGTATCCCTGTTCAGCATTGTGGGCAGCTGGAACGACTTCTACAGCGGCCTGATCTACATGTCCAAAGCCGCCTATTATCCCCTGATGACCTATATCCAGAGTCTGCAGATCAACGTGGAAGATCTGATCAAGCAGGGCAATCTGTCTGCCGTGGTGGATTCTGCCTCCCTGGGCAACACCAACCTCAATGCAGCCAAGATCGTTATTGCAGTTATCCCGCTGCTGCTGATCTATCCCCTGCTGCAGCGGTACTTCGTTTCCGGCATTGTGGTGGGCTCGGTTAAGGGCTAATTTATATTCTTGCTGATTTATATTCTTTCAGAGCGCTCCGGAGACGGGGCGCTCTATCTGACAAAACAACCATTCAATCGCTTTTATTTGGGAGAACGGTATGATTCAAAAGTATCTCTATGGTGTTCCCTTTGACACCGAATCGGTGGTCGCACCAATCCCTGCAAGCCAAGGCGAACCCCCTGTGGGAACGGTCAAAACCAGCGAGTCCGGCTTCTGCTTTGCCTTCCCCCTGGCGGAGAGCGACCGGGTCTACGGCCTGGGCGAAGCCAACCGCGGCATCAACAAGCGGGGCTTTGTCTACGTCAGCGACAATGTGGACGACGGCCTCCACACCGAAAACAAGCAGCGAATGTACGCCGCCCACAACTTCATCGTGATCTCTGGCCAGCAGAATCTGGGGCTGTTCTTCGACTATCCCGCCCGGATTCGGTTTGACATCGGCTTCACCCGCAGGGATTGGCTGGAAGTCACCTGTGAGCGGGCCGACCTGGCCCTTTACGTCATCACTGGCGACAGCGCCTGCGATGTGGTCAAGCAGTTCCGGGCCATCATCGGCCGCAGCTACATCCCGCCCAAATTTGCCTTTGGCTTTGGCCAGAGCCGCTACGGCTACAAGACCCAGGCCGACTTTGAAGAGGTGGTTGCCAAACACCGCCAGGCCCACATTCCCCTGGACATGGTGTACATGGACATCGACTACATGGACCACTACAAGGACTTCACCGTCAACCCGGAGAATTTCCCCGATTTTTCCGGCTTTGTATCCAAGATGAAAGAGCAGGGCGTCCGGCTGGTGCCCATCGTCGACGCCGGCGTCAAGGAGGAAGCAGGCTATTCGGTCTGCGACGAGGGCAAGGAAAAGGGCTACTTCTGCAAGCGGGCCGACGGAACCGATTTTGAGGGAACCGTCTGGCCGGGGTGGAGCCACTTCCCCGACGTGCTGAACCCCGAGGCACGGGCCTGGTTCGGCAGCCAGTACAAGGCTCTGACCGACTGCGGCATCGAGGGCTTCTGGAACGACATGAACGAGCCCGCCATCTTCTACTCTAGGGAGGGGCTGGCCGAGCGGCTGGATCATCCGCCGGTTCCCCATGAAGACGGCACCATCGATCATTTTGGCCAGGCCATCGGCTGGCTCAATCTGTCCAATGCGCCGGAAGACTACGCCCGCTTTTATCACAAGGTGGACGGCAAAATGGTCCGCCACGACCAGGTCCACAACCTCTACGGCTACAACATGACCCGGGCCGCCTCGGAGGGGTTGGCCAGCATTGCCCCGGGCAAACGGTTTCTGCTGTTCTCCCGGTCTTCCTGCATCGGGATGCACCGGTACGGCGGCGTCTGGACCGGCGACAACCACTCCTGGTGGAGCCACCTGCTGCTGAACCTCAAGATGCTGCCCTCCCTCAATATGTGCGGTTTCCTGTATGTGGGAGCCGACCTGGGTGGCTTCAACGCCGACACCAGCCGGGATCTGCTGCTGCGGTGGCTGGCGCTGGGGGTGTTCACCCCCCTGATGCGCAACCACTCGGGCTGCGACACCCGCCGGCAGGAGTTCTACCAGTTTGAGGGCCCCGAGGACTTCCGCAGCGTCATCGAGACCCGCTACCGGCTGATCCCCTACCTCTACAGCGAATACATGAAGGCAGCGCTGAACGGCGATATGCTGTTCAAGCCCCTGGCCTTCGTCTACCCCGAAGACGAGATCGCCCTTCAGACCGAGGACCAGCTGATGCTGGGCAATGAGGTGATGATTGCCCCGGTCTACACCCAGAACGCCACCGGACGGATGGTGTATCTGCCCGAGGAGATGCTGTTTGTCAAGTTCGGTCCTGAGGGCCGCATCACACAGGAAGTCCTCCCCGCCGGCACCCACTTTGTGAAGGTGGCCCTCAACGAGGTACCTCTGTTCATCCGCAAAGGCGCCTGCATCCCGGTGGCGGACCCCGCCCAGACGGTGGCCGGCATCGACCCCGCCACCATCCGGATGATCGGCTGGCCCGGAGCCAGCTATGACCGCTACGACGACGACGGGGTCACAATCCCCGCAGAAGAATAAGGAGGCATTGCCATGGACCGCAAATGGTGGAAAGAAAGCATCGTATACCAAATCTACCCCAGCAGCTTCCAGGACTCGGACGGGGACGGCATCGGGGACCTGAACGGCATCCGTTCCCGGCTGGATTACCTGAAGGATCTGGGGGTCAATGTGCTGTGGCTGTGCCCCGTCATGGACTCCCCCATGGATGACAACGGCTACGACATCTCCAACTACCGGGCCATCAACCCCCGGTTTGGCACCATGGAGGACTTCGACGCCCTGCTGGCCGAGGCCCATCAGCGGGGCATCCGCATTGTGATGGACCTGGTGGTCAACCACAGCTCGGACGAGCACCCCTGGTTCATCGAGAGCCGCAAGTCGGTGGATAACCCCTACCGAGACTACTATATCTGGAAGCCGGGCAAAGACGGCCACGAGCCCAACAACTGGGGCGCCAGCTTCGGCGGCTCGGCCTGGAAATACGACCCCCAGACCGATATGTATTACCTGCACCTGTTCTCCCCCAAGCAGCCCGATCTGAACTGGGAGAACCCCAAAGTCCGGGACGAAGTGTTCAACATGATGACCTGGTGGTTTGACAAGGGCATCGACGGGTTCCGGATGGACGTCATCAGTATGATTTCCAAGGACCAGCGCTTTCCGGATGGCGAGAAACACGGACTGTATGGCAATGGCGGTCCCTACTATGTCAATGGGCCCCGCATCCATGAATTTTTGCAGGAGATGAACCGGCGGGTCCTCTCGAAATACGACATTATGACGGTGGGCGAGACTCCCGGTGCCACGGTGGAAAACGCCCCCCAGTATGCGGGGCTGGACGGCAAGGAGCTGAACATGGTCTTCCAATTTGATCACGTCGGCATTGGGGACGGACCCCTGGGCAAGTGGACCACCCAGCGCTACGATTTTATGCAGCTCAAGAAAATTCTCAGTCACTGGCAGACCGGCCTGGACGGCAAAGCCTGGAATAGCCTGTTCTGGGACAACCACGATCAGCCCCGGGCTGCATCCCGCTGGGGCGATGACTCGCCCCTCTCCGCCAAGATGCTGGCCACCTGCCTGCTGAGCCTGCAGGGTACTCCCTACATCTATGAGGGCGATGAACTGGGGATGACCAACGCCTATTTCAAAGATCTCAGCCAGTACCGGGATATCGAAAGTCTCAACGCCTTCAAGGAGCTGACCGGCGCAGGCTTGATTTCTGCAGACGAAATGATGGAGTGCCTGGCCCTCCGCAGCCGGGACAACGCCCGCACCCCGGTCCAGTGGGACGACTCCCCGAACGCCGGTTTTACCACCGGCACCCCCTGGATTGAGGTCAACCCCAACTATACCGCCATCAACGCCGCCGCCGAGGAAAAAGACCCGGACTCGGTGCTCAACTACTACAAGCAGATGATCACCCTGCGCAAGAGCCATTTGGGGCTGATTTACGGCTCCTTCCAGCTTCTGGCCGAGGAGAACCCCCAGGTCTTTGCCTACCGGCGTACCCTGGCCGAGACCGGCGAGAACTACCTGATTGCTTGCAACTTCTCAGACAAGGACGCGGCCTTCACAATTCCCGCTGATTTTGCGGGGGCCCGGCGCCTGATCGGCAATTATCCGGACACCGCTCCCACCGGCGCTGTGACCCTGCGCCCCTATGAGGCCTTTGTGCTCCAGAAGTAAACCAGGTGATACCCTATGAATGACTTTTTCGACCTGGATGCCCCTCTGTTCCGTTTCTTAACCCGGGTTGCGGATATGGTGATTCTCAGCCTGCTGTGGCTAATAGGAAGCCTGCCGCTGTTTACCTTGGGCATTTCCAGCACAGCCCTCTATTATGCAGTGAACAAGTCCCTAATTGAGGACCGGGGAACGGTCAGCGAGGAATTTTTCCGGGCCTTCCGCCGGAGCTTCCGACAGGCAACTTTGAGCTTTCTTGCTCTGGCAGTGCCGGAGAGCATTCTGCTGGTTGACTGCTTTATGACCCATTACCTCAAGGGGCAACAGGCAGCGACGGGTAATCCCTGGATCATTTTTACGGTGCTGAGTACCTGTGGGCTGGCCTGGATGATCTACAACGCAGCCTATGCGGCAAGATTCGACGACCCGGTCAAAAAGACGGTGCTGCAGTCCGGTGCCATGGCATTGCTCCATTTTGACAAAAGTCTGCTGCTTTTGGTGGTGCTGGCTGCGTTCGGCCTGCTGACAGCATTCTGCCCGCCGCTGATCCTTCTGGCACCTGCCGGATATGCGCTGTTTGCCCGGTGGGTCCTTGAGAAAAAGGTGTTCTATCAATATCTTCCCGATATAGACGATGGCATAGACAAGGAGAATAAAGACTGTTCCCATCAGGATTGATCGTTCCTCCAATTTGACCATTCTTTTCTAGAAACCATCGAAAGAATCTGTCTGGGCTTGGGAATCACCTTAAAAGACTTCTTTGATTCCTCATACTTGTAGTAAAAAGCCGCTCACCATGCTGGAAACTGATATGCTACCCCTAGAGTAGACAGAGAAAAAACAAAACTGAACTGGTCCGTAAAAAGTAGACAATAGACAAAAGGCCTCCCCATGTAGGATAATAAAACTACATGAGGAGGCTTTGCTATGTCCAGAAAATATACAAAAATCGACCAATACGAAAAGCAGATTCTTTCCATGCGAGAAGAGGGAAAAACGCACAGAGAGATTGCCGAAAGTCTTGGACTGGAAAAAGAACAAATCAAAAAATGGCTCCGGCGTTACAGGATAAAAAAGGAAAAAATAGAATCAGGCATACCGATTCGAACAAGAGGGCAACACCGCAAGAACTCTGAGCCAAAAAACATCATCGCAGAACAGGCATATGAGATTCAACGCCTGAAAATGGAGAATGACCTGCTGCGGGTTTTTCTGCGGTTCGCAGAAAGGAGGTGAAGCCAAATTTCAAATATGCAGTGATTCATCGCCACCGGGAATGCTATCCCCTAAAACAGATGTGCCAGTTCTTTGAGGTTTCCCGCAGCGGTTACTACAAGTATGTCAAACAACTGGTTCATCCCCAAAAGGACTTTGAGCTTGCTGAAAAGATTCGTGCAAAGCAGGAAGTCTGCCAAAAGACATACGGCTATCGCCGGATGAAACGTTGGCTGGATAGCGAAGAAATCGTCAAAAATCCAAAGACAATTTTAAGAATCATGCACAAGTACGATCTTTTAAGCGAAAAAAGAAATGGCGGCGCATGGGTGAGGATAAGGGCAGTGGGCATACAGGCAGGTGCGGAATTTGAAATCAGGCCGATAGTACGGACACAGCTTGCAGCTGTCCGGGGCACGGTCAGAACCTTCGCCAGCGGCGATCACATGGTGCATGGAGTGCTGAACATGGCGCAGAG
>ERZ1032794.555-NODE-555-length-10780-cov-5.710303_pt1 | contig 10780 bp, 6 predicted proteins | sample MGYA00516957_ERZ1032794 | MGnify/ENA primary metagenome ERZ1032794 (study PRJEB33719, sample SAMN04262543) | wastewater metagenome | biome: sewage system; feature: street-access sewage; material: sewage | place: Peru: Lima | collected 2013-01-15 ... | reverse complement strand
CTATATCCTTGGCCGTGAAACATTTATGGTTCCTTTTGTATGGGCCAAAGATGGTGTAGTTGCTGGAACAACTACACAAAATTTAACTTATGATTATGACCGTTTTGGAGAAAGTGGAAAAGACAAACCGAAAATTGTTGGTCATTCAGAAAAAGATTTTGGTTTCAATATTACTTTAGGAAAACCTGAAAGTGTTTATGTCTTTGAGGGAGCTGTAGACCTGTTGAGTTATTGGACTATGAATCCTAACTTAACCAATAGTTTTCTTTGTTCTTTAGAAGGGGTAAAGGAGCAATCAGTTCATAACTTTTTAAATTATGTCATTCTTTCTAAGAGAACTATTCCTAGTGATGTATATCTAAGTGTTGATAACGATGTAGCAGGTCATCGGTTAAATGATACTTTTAGAGGTCTGGAGTATTCCACTCCTGATGGAGATACCTTAAAGTTCCATAAGAATATTCCAAATGATTTAACTGTACCTAAAGACTTAATGACTCTTTATCAAGACTCATTGACTCAATTAAATAGTTCTATGCCGATTGAATACTTAGCAGCTATTCATAAGTCGATTACTAATTTTTCTGAAAAACATGATATTGGAAATGGCATGGGCTATGAAAAATATTTTGTTTGTAAGGAAGAAAAAAGGAAACCTGAGTATTCATTAGAGGATGCAGTTAAGCAAGTTATTTCTGATTATGACAAACAACCTACTCATGGAATAGAAGCAGTCAAAGAAATGATTAAAACAGGAGGTTGGTTAACGTTACCTGAAGAAAAACTCTTTAATAAAGTTGTTTCTTATATTGATTTATACGAGAAAGGAAATATGCAGATTGAGGATAATTTGAAAAAGGATTGGAATGATGTTCTGACTTCAAAACATCAACAATCTTTTGACAACAAACAACATTTATTTACGAATCAACGTGACGAGCGATTGAAAATTATTAAAGATGATACTGATAGTAAGAAACCATTTAAAGGCATTTTGGAGAGGAAAGACTCAGCTCCAGTTTTATTCTTTGAAGCAGAGAATCGAAAACAAGCAGTTACATTAGCAAAAAACTATGGGTTCTATGCTTTAGATAAAGAGGATAGCAAAAAATATAAAGTAAATAATCCAAATAAAAAAGCTCAATCTGATCAGCAAGCAACACCAACTAAGATGAAACGTCAGTTTGTTCAAACTCTGTAATAGAAAGGAAACTAGTTATGGCATATCAATTAGAGCATGATAAAAGTTTAAATGCTATTAAACCATTTAAATATATTGAAAAAAATGAGGTTTTAACAGGCATTAGTATGTGGTTAAGATTTGCACCTAAGTTTAATGATAAAGAGTCTAACCCACAAATGAAAATTGACAATCAATTTTTCAGTTACAACCAACTAGTTAAAGTCGGTTTTGATAATGAAACAAAACAGTTCTCTTTTTCAAATAAAACTGAAATTGAATATGAAGTTGTTTCTTATAGCAAAGCAGTAGCAGAAAAGGAAGAATCAGAACTTACTAAAAAGCTTAATAAACTTGTAGGTTTTGAAGTTCCAATGAGTTACGATACACCAATTGAGAAAGAGGAATTTGATTTTATTATTAACAACTATGGTTCACTTTTTGAAAATGATAACTCCTTACAAACATTAGGTATTTGTTGGCATGAGTTGTAAAAATATTCAATCTAGGAAATAAAAAAATTATAGATAAATGATTTAGGGGGTAAGTATATAATGTCATCAGCAAACAATTATAGAGAATTATATAAAAAGGGTCTGAATGAAATTTTCAATTCAGGCTCTTTTTTAGAGTCACATCTATCCTTCTTAGATATGGCCAGTTATCAATACAAACTACCAATTCATAGCATAGTGCAGCTCTTTGCAGTCAATCATGACTATCAGTATATGGCAACTTATGCTAATTGGAAGAACTATGGTAGGCAAGTCACAAGTGGTCAAAAAGGGACAAAAATATGGCTTGATAATAAAGCAGTCAATCTGTTTGATGTTAGGCAAACAATAAAGGTAGAAGATAGTCTTATCAATAACTTTACTTTTATTAACTCGGATAATTTCCTGAAGATACTTGAAGCTGATTCTACTGGTAGCATAAACGATAAAATTCATGCATATGTGATTAACCAGGTTAATTCTGTATGGACTGATGAAAATAATGTGAGAAAAGACTACGTGATTCAGTCAAGTCGTTGCTTACTAGAAAAACAACTAAATGCACCTTTGAGTAATACTGACGAATTAAAACAATCTATTTCTAACGTTATGGATCAAGATAACTATCAAATGACAGATATGCTGAAAGATACGCAATTGAGCATATTTTTACTTAAAAATGCTGTTAAACAAATGATGTTAGTTGAGAAGAATCACCAAGAAAACTTAGAAACAAAACAAGCAGTTGATACTGAAGCTTTGATTTTACCTAAAGCTAATGATTTAGAAGTTGATGATACTTGGACGTTATTAAATCCTTCTGAAGATATTGAGTATTATGAGGGAGAGTATTACCTGGTAGATTCTAAAGGAAATACAATTCCAACAGAATTGGAGATACTGGAGAATGACGATAAATCAGTTCTTTACTATCGTGAGAAATTTGCAACAAATGTTGAGGTATTAGAAAAATCTGAAATTAAAGAAAAAGAAGTTAAAACAGAAAAAGTTGAAGTTGTTCCTGAAGAAAAGAAATCAACTTTTATCTTTGACAATGGTATTGATTTTCTTAAAAGAATGACGGTTGAAGTTAATGAGGAAGCAAAAACAGTAAGAGTTCTGGTAAATAATAGTGTTCATTATCCTAAAGGCGGTTCTCTTAAATCTAAAGAATTTATATTTGAAGTGGTTGAGAGCTCAAACTATGCACCAAACACATTCTCATATAATGCTATTAATACTGATAATACAACAATTTTTACAAATAATATTAAAGAATTACGTGGTATTTTTCAGTCGTTAAAAGAGTGTACTTATACAGATGAAAACTTTTCTATTGAACAACGATTAACACTGCAGCACTTGGAACATTTTGTTATTACAAACGGTGAAGAAATTTATGGGAGAACAGCCTCATTAAATGAGTACATAGATTACTTTGAAAAAAAGGACGGTGTTCTAAGTGGTTTAAAAACCTACGAAAAGGTAGATTTAAGTCAACCATTTACTTTGTTTAATCAGCCTGATATTACCTTTCAGTTATTAGAAGATAACCAGGTATTGTTAATTAACTTTACAGACCAAACTCAATTAAAATTAGCCGTAGAAGTAAGTGATTCACTGGGAACTCATCGTTTCCAATTTGATAATGAATCTAATAAATTCAAAGTTGAAAGTCAAAAATACTTATTAGAAGAACTTGAGTTAGCAACTGTATCATCAAACTATTTGAATGATACGTTTGGTAAAGTTTTATTCAATAAAGAATTATTTACAGGTTTAGAGAAGATTAGTGAATCTAAGCAAATGAGTTCAGAACCTGTTAAGTATGAATATGTTAAATTTGTGGAAATTAAGGAAAAACATATTAATTTCATGTTAAAGAGAGGTTCGGGGTTTGAGGATGGAAAACTAAGAATTACATATAATGGATTCGGAATTACCAACCAAAGATAAAGTAGCTCTGTTGAAAGAAGAATATGGGGTAGGTGGTTCTAGTGGTCGTCCAGTTGATGAAGGTCTTGATTTAGCAGAAAATCACACGGCTAGAGGGATTAAGCTGATTCAAGCAGGAACAGAAGTAGAAAATACAGTTCTATTAAATTGGGGAGAAGTTTATAAGAGACTTGAAAGTTTAATTCAAGCGAATGCTTATTTGACAGATGAAGAGTTAGAACAATATTACGCTGAGTATGGCCGTCCAGAAGTAGAGTCTTTATCATTATTTGATTTTGATGATTCTCCTAGTATTGAGGTTATGCCAAGTTCTTCAGATATCAATCAAGTTGATACTAATTTAGTTGATTTTAATTTTGAGGAACACCAAGATTTATATCCTAAAACGAATAGAGAAAAAATAGAAGCTAATATCAATGCCTTAAAATTACTGAAGGACTTAGATGACAGTAAACGTTTGGCAACTCCTGAAGAACAACTAGTATTAGCTAAGTATGTGGGGTGGGGCGGTTTACCTGATGTATTCGATGAAAGAAAAGAAGCATATAACGAGCCAAGAATGACTCTTAGAAGTTTAGTATCTGAAGCTGAATACAGAAGTATGAGAGAATCAGTTTTAACGGCTTATTACACGTCTCCTATGATTATTAATGAAATGTATCAAAAGTTAGAAGATATGGGCTTTACTGGTGGCTCAGTTTTAGATCCAGCCATGGGAACAGGTAATTTTTTTAGTGCTATGCCGTCACACTTAAAAGAAAACTCAACTTTATATGGTGTTGAATTAGAGGGCATTACAGGGAAGATTGCTAAACAGTTGAATCAAACTGCCAATATTCAAATTAAAGGCTTTGAAACAACTAAATTTAAGCCACAACAGTTCGATATCGTAGTAGGTAACGTTCCTTTTAACAATTTTACCATTGAAGATAATCAATTTAAGAAGTCATATCTGATTCATGATTATTTCTTTAAGAAATCTCTTGATTTAGTTAAGGACGGTGGGATTGTCGCTTTTATTACTTCTACTGGCACATTGGATAAAAAATCTAAGGAATTTAGGCATGAACTCAATGAACAAGCTGATTTCTTAGGTGCGGTTAGGTTACCAAATAATGCGTTTAAAGATATTGCTGGGACAGACGTAACTACAGATATTATATTTTTCCAAAGAAACGACAATAAAATCAGTAAACAAGAATTGTGGTTAGATAGTTCAGATAATATTGCTCATGAAGGTGTTCGATACAATGACTACTTTATTAGTCATCCGAACCAACTATTAGGAAGAATTGAAGTGAAGCACTTTAATGGGTTAACTTTTTCTCTGAAGCCATTAGACGAACCGTTACAAGAAACACTTCATAATCGATTGACTAATATTCACGGACAAATCAGTGAACCAGTCCTTAAAGAAGTAAATGCTGCTTACATGAAAAATGATTCTTTAGTAGATACACAACAAGAAATTGATCCTGAAACTTTGCCACTATTTACTTATGTTATTGCTGAAAATGGGGATATTCTTTATCGTGATAACGATGATGTTTCAGTGATTCAACCTAAAACGGCCGTACAAAAAAGATTACGACAAGGTATTTTATTAAGAGAAAAAGTCCAGGAACTAATTGCTTTACAACAAGAAGATTATTCACTTGAAGAATTTGAAACTGTTCTGACAGACTTAAACACTAACTACGATAGATTCGTTTCTGATTATGGGGCAATCAATGATTATCGACGTCAATTTGAAAAAGATATGTATTACCCTATTTTATTAGCCTTAGAAACCAAAAATGAAGATGGTAGCTATTCTAAAAGTGAATTGATGTATGAACCTACTATACGCCCATTGAAGTCTATAACATCAGTCAATAGTGCTGTTGAGGGACTACACATTTCTTTAGCTAAAAGAAATAAAGTTGATTTCCCTTTTATTCAATCCCTTTATTCAGATAAATCTGAGGAAGATATTATTAATGAGTTAGGTGACTTAATATATTTAGAACCAACAACACTTGAATGGCAAACAAGAGAAGAATATCTGTCTGGTGACGTTAAGTCCAAGTTACATCTAGCTAAAGTAAAATCTACTGAAACGCCTGATCTATTTCTAAGAAATGTTGAAGGCTTGTTAAAAGTACAACCTACAAGGGTTGAAGCTAAAGATATTGATTTGACGATTGGAACAAATTGGATACCTCAAGATGTATATGAAACCTTTTTAAAAGAAGTTTTGGAAGTCCCTAACTACTATCTACGTCATGAATATATTCGCTTGAACTATGAGAAGTTTAAAGGCACGTGGTTTATCACTGGCCAAAATGCGTTGAAAACTTCTTATATTATTAATGACCAATTCGGAACACCTAGAGCTAACGCACTTTCTTTATTCAATGACGCTTTAAATCTGAAAAAAGTAACCATTTACGATAGTGAAACTTATTATGAAGATGGCAAAGAAAAAACCAAACGTATCTTAAATCCAAAAGAAACAATGTTTGCCAGGGCTAAACAAAATGAACTTTACAATGCTTTTAATGATTGGGTGTTTAAAGATTATGAGCGTACAGAACGTCTTGTTTCTATTTACAATGAAAGATTTAATCGTTTTGTTCCAAGAGTATACGATGGATCTCATTTAACATTTGATAGCCTTAATCAAAATTACGAATTAAGACCACATCAAAAAAATGTGGTATCTCGTATTACATCTGAAGGTAGGGCATTAATGGCTCATGTGGTAGGTGCAGGAAAAACTCTCTCAATGATTTCTGCAGGTATGACGATGAAAGAGCAAGGAACAATTCATAAGCCAATGTACGTCGTTCCTAACCATTTAGTAAATGAGTTTGCCTTAGATATTGTTAAGTTTTATCCAACTAAAAATGTCCTCATCACAACTAAAAGGGACTTCCAAAAAGAAAATAGAAAACAATTTGTGGCAAAAGTGGCAAGTGGAAATTACGATGCAGTCGTTATCGGCCATAGTCAATTTGAAAAGATTCCTTTGAGTAAGGAACGTCGGAAAGCCATGATTGAAAAAGAAATAGATGTGTTGAGAAATGCGATTGCTGAGGAAAAAGCTGAAAATAATGATTCTTGGTCACTTAAACAAATGCTTAGGTTTGAGAAAACTCTTGAGAAGAACCTGGAAAAATTAAATAAGGAAAGTGATAAAGATACTCATATTACTTTTGAAGAAACAGGGGTTGATTTTCTGTTTGTTGACGAGGCTCACGTTTATAAGAATCTCTATACTTATACCAAGCTTTCAAACGTTGCAGGTGTTAATTCGTCTCATTCGCAACGTGCTTCAGATATGCAGATGAAAATTTCTTACTTACAAGATACCAATACAGGTGGTAAAGGAATTGTCATGGCAACAGGGACACCTATTAGTAATTCAATGAGTGAACTTTACACCATGCAAAGATATTTACAACCAGATATGTTAAGACAACTAGGGTGTGAAACGTTTGATTCTTGGGCTAGTACGTTTGGAGAAATCACTTCTTCTTTAGAAATTACTCCTGAAGGCAGTGGGTATCAAATGAAGGATCGTTTTGCTAAATTCCATAATCTACCTGAATTAATGAGTAATTTTTCTCAAGTAGCAGATATTCAAACATCAGACATGTTAGACTTGCCGACTCCTGACATTAAAACAGGAAAAGCACAAGTAATTGTGACTGAACCAACAGAATTCCAAGAGGAAATGATGGAACAATTTGCAGAAAGGGCTGAATTAATTAGAGCTGGAGAAGTTGAACCGTCAGAAGATAACTTGTTAAAGTTAACTCATGAAGCCAAATTAATGGCCATTGACGTTAGGTTGTTAGACGAAGATTTCCCTAGCGGTTCTAACAGTAAACTGGAAACATGTAGCCAAAAAGTTTTTGAAATTTGGAAAGACTCACAAGAAAATCTAAGCACTCAAATGATTTTCTCTGATAGTGGCACACCTAAAAAGGATAAGTTTAACGTTTATGATGAATTGAAAAATCAATTAATTGCTAAAGGTATTCCCTCTGAAGAAATAGCTTTTATTCATGACGCTAAAACAGACCAGGATAAAAAAGACCTTTACAGTAAAGTGCGTACTGGTACTGTCCGAGTCTTGCTTGGTAGTACAAGTAAAGTTGGTACTGGTACGAATATTCAAGATAAGTTACTTGCGGTTCACCATATCGACTGTCCCTGGAGGCCGTCTGATATTGAACAACGGAACGGAAGAATCGTTCGACAAGGAAATGAAAATAAAGAAGTAGAGATTTTTCAGTATGTGACTAAAGGCACGTTTGATAGCTTTTTATGGCAAACACAAGAAAATAAACTCTTGTATATTAATCAAATCATGAATGGTAACTCTTTGGCCCGTTCTAGTGCTGATTTAAGTGAAACTGTATTGAGTGCTGCTGAGATAAAAGCTTTAGCAACTAGTAACCCTTTTATTGCAGAAAAAATGAATGTTGAAAATGAGCTGAATCAACTCCGTTTAGTTAAGAATCAACACACTCAATCACGATTAAAGACAATGAAGAAAATTAACGAAACGTATCCTAATCAAATTGAACTTAGTAACGAAAGAATAAAAAACATGTCATTAGATGTGTCGAGCTTTACTAAAACTGATGAGTTCAACATGACCATTGCTGGTACTACGTTTACAGAACGTAAAGAAGCAGGTGACTATTTGATTAGCTATATAAGTAATAGTCATCTTTTATCTTCAGATAAAATAGAAATAGGAGAGATTGAAGGGTTTAAATTGAGTGTTCAGCCCTCTTCATTTTCAACTTATATTATGACTATTAAAAAGAACCATGAATACCAAGTAGACCTAAATCTTCAATCTGGAACTGGTAGTATTTTAAGAGTAGAAAATGTCATCAATAAAATTGATAGCATGTTAGAATCTGAAAAAGAATCTGTTGAAATGATGGAAAAAGAACTAGAAAAAATGAAAGAACGAGTGGATCAGCCATTTCCAAAAGAAGAACGATTAACGACTCTTCAGAAAAGACATTTTGAGCTAGAAAGCTTAATTGAAAAGGGAACACTTGAAAAAGAAGCTGAAACAGCAAAGAAATTTGTAGAAGGAAAACAAAAATCTCAATCTCAACAAGTCAAATCAATTAGCCATAAATCGCAAGGAATGAGTATGTAGTTGCGTTTTATTTAAAATGATGTTACTATTTTACATATAGATAACATATAGTTGAGAGGGAATTTTTATGAAATTAGAAGATGACTATATTTCCGTTGATGAAGCTTACTTTTTGTTGAAAGGACTAGGATTAGTATCTCAAGAGCAAACCGTTAGAAGATGGATACGAGAGGGAAAAATTAAAGGTCACAAGGAATCTAATAAATTAGGATACCTGGTGTCACTTAACTCATTAGAAGATTATATTTTAGAAAGAAGAAAAACTGAGCTAAGTAGACAATTAGTTTATCGAAAAGGCTATATACAAGGTTTTGAGGACGCAAAGAAATTAATTGAATATAGAGCCAAAATAAGAGAGGATAGTGATTAAAATGATGATTCTATCAGGAATTAGTCGGTTTGTTGGTGAAGTTGTTGGTTTAGTTGATTTGATTGCAGGGAGTATTGTTCAATTTATTTTTTGGTTGTTTAAGATGTGGTTTAGCTATTTATCGACGACTATTTCTACTGGAGGAGCGTTAAGCGTATTGGCATGGGGACTAATGATAGGAAGTATTCTGGTATTTGTAGGTGCTTTGATGTATCTATTTAAATATCTAGGTATTTGGTTATTAATAGTCGTTCCTATTCTCACGTTCTTTTTAAAAATCTTTATCATGATTTTTATCTTTGGTTTAATGTTTGTCATGATTTCAAATGTAGTAAGAAGTATTAGAAATAAATTTAATAGAAAAGAGGATAATCATTATGCTTAAATTAAGTGAAGTTGCTATTCAAACAGATAAAGAGAATGCAGAAAAAATGGACTTTATCAATGTAGAGAAAATTGGTGCGGGAAGATATGGAGTTGTGGCTTATGAAGCTCTTAGAAATTATCAGCCCTCAGTTTATTGTAAATTTGGTTTTGAAGAAACATTAGAACAATGGGTGCTAGACCAAAATGACCATTGGACCAAAAGAGAAATGGAACTATTTAGTCAGATTAAATCTAACAGTGATCAATTATTGGTTATTGATCCAATGGAAAGGATTAGACAAAGTACGTATGCCCAGGAGCAAGCTATTGAACAAGTCAGACAAGAAATTATTGAAGAATTACCTACGTGGGAAAGTTCTTTGACTTTGAGTGATAATGTAGCTAGTTTTTAATTTTACACGTTGTTAGAGGGCGATTCTAAGGCATTTAAAAATTGTTAGGTGGATAATTAACTGAGTATTACAAACTAAAAAGCACTTTTTAAGTGCTTTTTTTAGTTTGTATATTTTGTAATTAAATGATTTGCACAAGTTGTATTTTGAAGCTTATTTAGAAATTGGCAATTAATATCAGCAAAATCATCATTTTCAATAGTCAGCAAGACCACATTACCAACAAATTCATGAGCTACACCGTGAATTGTAAGTTCCATTATGGGCTGGTTACTTTTCATTTTACCATTTTCATCAATGACTGCGAAAAGGTTATCTATTATATGGACTAATTCTATTGTGTCAGTTCCAATTAATTTATAAAGTTGATTAAGTGACTCTTCATTGCTTTTCTCAATATTGAAATATTCTGTTTCTACTATACTTACATTAAATTTATTAACTACTTTGAATAAAATTGATTGGCTTTTGTTTGTCATTTTGATAACTTCCTTTCTATTTATCTAACTAACAATCCTGATAGACTGCAGTCTTGTTAGTTAGTCTGTATTAAATAAATGCCTGGTATTTTTTATAAGTTATTAGTATGCCATGTTCTCTAATATCCTGATGTAAGAAAGCTAGATTGTCATCTGAAGTTTTTACATACGTGTCATAGATTAGATTAAGAATTTCTTCCTCGTTAAAGTCTGTGATGTCGTTAATGATTTTTTTGAAGATTAACTTAGCTAAATTTTTGTGACCATACTTGGATAATTTTTTTATAACGTTTACTAGTTTCATTTTTGCCACGTTCCTTTCTTCTAAAGTTGTTTTGAAATTATTTTTTAG
>ERZ1032794.554-NODE-554-length-10784-cov-10.682822_pt1 | contig 10784 bp, 10 predicted proteins | sample MGYA00516957_ERZ1032794 | MGnify/ENA primary metagenome ERZ1032794 (study PRJEB33719, sample SAMN04262543) | wastewater metagenome | biome: sewage system; feature: street-access sewage; material: sewage | place: Peru: Lima | collected 2013-01-15 ... | reverse complement strand
GTATGGTAAAAGTAGTTTGATGCTTCTGATGCAAAAAGAGGTGGATAATGAAATTGCCAAGCAGAAGGATGCTGGCAAGGAATGGCGTGTCCTTCAGGTGCGTTTCAATGGTTGGCAATACGAAAACTATGAGTCAACAAAGTATTCTCTTATTCAAGTACTTTTAGATTCTGTGGAATCCTATCTTTCTGCAAATAAAGGCTTCTTTGAAAAATTGGATGGGCTTTTGCGTCGAATCAATTTACTGAAGGTAGGTGTTCTTTTATTCAAAAAATATGCATGGGGACAAATTCCTTCTGAAATAAAAGATCATCTTCCATCTTCTGATGAACTGAAAAAGTGTATTGATGTTGATAATATCGATAAATTTAGGGCAGAGTTTGTAAATGATCGAACATCCTTATTTGTCACTTCTTTTAGAAAGTTGTTTGGGAGCATAATAAAAGATGCTCAATTCAAATCAGTCATTGTTTATATTGATGATTTAGATAGGTGCTCTGGTGAAAGAATGATTGAGTGTATTGAGGCTATCAAACTATTTCTCAATGTTGATCATACTGCCTTTGTGCTAGGTGCTGACGAGAGAATGGTTGAGTTGGCTATAAAGGAACACTATCCGGTTCAAGATAAAGACAAATCTGTTATATATAGTCCTTTTTCTGATTATTTGGAGAAATTGATTCAGATTCCATATCGTCTGCCAAAATTGTCATTTAGTGAGCAGGCGACATATATTATGTTCTTGCTATTGAAAAGTAAATACATAAATTACTTTGATGGAGTTCTGGCTAAATATTATGAGTTTAAGGATAAAGAACCTTTTAGACCATATAACTATACGCAATTGAAACAAGATTTGAATGGTCAGAAAATCCCAGATGTAGAGAAACTTCTAGAGATTGTTCCTATGATGAATCGGTTTCTAAATGGAACTCCAAGACAGTTGAAACGCTTTTTGAATACATTTGATTTGCGCTTACGAATGGTCAAGGTTGCTGGTATGCGTGAAATCAATAATATTATTTTGGCTAAGCTAATGCTTCTTGAGTATAATTTTAAGTACCAAAAGTTATTTGAGGTATTATACGGCATGCAACTTACAAACAATGGTACTATTAAGGACATAGATAAAGTAGAAGAAAATGCCAAACAAGATAAAAAGTTAGATGATAGTCGCTGGGCAGAATGGGCAGAAGACAAATTGGTTTGGGAATGGCTAAAAGTTGAACCAAGCCTTTGTGGAGTTAATTTAGCACCATATTTTTGGATAGCAAGAGACTCCTTGAAGAACTCAGTACCAATAGAGAACTTAGTTTCAAATTCTGTTAGGTTATTATGTCAAAATCTTCTTCATAAGCAGAGTATTAATGTAATGAGGAAATTTATACAGGAGGAAATGGGAAAATTTGATGAAAGAGAACGTCAAATGCTTATCTTGTTACTAAATCAAGAATTAATCCATGACCCTAACAATACCAAGGTGGTGGACATAATTCAAGCAGATGACTCTCACCTCATTGTCCAGAATGAAGAAGATTGTAATTTTTTGTTCGATAATATCAATACAGAAGATTTGGCTCCAACATGGGGTGTTATTCTGAAGAATTATAGAACTGTTGATGCTTGGAAAAGATTTATAGAAACAAGGATTTTTGATGAGAAAGTTAAACGAATAATTTAAAAGTTGAAATTATGGGAACATCTCAATCTTTAAAGTTAAAGACGACTCCTAACTGGGCGTCAGCAAAAAGAGCTATGTCAACAATAGTTCAACACCGCAATGGGATTAATCAGCAACATGTGAATAATCTCTTGCACAATGAGGCTAGAGCTATTATTCATGACTCTCATTCAAGTTATGGTAGGTCAGGTGGAAGAGTGGCAAAGAATTTCGTAAAGTTCATTTCTTCCGTTCGCAACAATGGCTTGGCAGCTTATGTTGCGCAAGTAAGTCCTGATACTGCATTTGATAATTTAAGTGTTAGGGATGTACTGGTCTTAATTAAAAGACAGGTTTCAAATCCCGAGCCAAATTCTGATCATTCCACCCTTGATGACATAGCGGCAAGAGTAGCCTTTGAGAAACTGATTGGGATGATTTTCTCTGATATTGAGACCATTGACGACATTGAGAAAGTATTGCAAGATGCAACAGATGAGCAAATAGAAGGTTGGATGGTAGATTTCCAAGTGGAGTATATCATGGAATTGAATGGTATTCTGTTTGATGCTCAGATTTTCTCAAAAGGGGTTGATCCAGACCAAATAGCGTCCCAAATTCGTGGCTTTATCAGAGCCAAGATCAATGAGGCTTGTTTGGAACAACTTCATCAAGTAAACCTCTTCTCACCAGTAGGAGAAGATTTCATAGAAAGTTTAACTCAACAAATATTAGAAATATGGGCGCAAGAGTGAATGTAGTTTTTGAGCCTTCACATGAAGCTCAAGATAGATGTTTGGGTAAGTTTAGCTTGCATAGTTTTGATATGGATGGTAATCCAATCACGGCAGATTTAAACTTTGACTTCTTTCCTTTATGGGAGTTTTCACAAGATACCACTTCTGTATATTTTGACATTCTGTTATTGGGACAGGTTGTGTATTCTACAGATAGAATACTCAATCGGCTAACTTTCTCGGATGATAGTTGGTGTCGCAATATCGACTTACTGAATGTACCAGTTGTAAATGCTGCCATATTTTATCAGCACAGTGATGAGCTTAATACGGCCTTAAGTTATCTGACAGGAGATAATTGGAATATTACATTTGTACAGATGCCACAAATAGCTTATGCACCAGAAATTGAACACCATTATCATACTGATGAATATGAATGTGTATCTTTATTTTCTGGTGGGTTAGATTCTTTGATAGGTTTTGTGGACAAAGCTTCAACTTTACAAGAAGGCAAGAAGGTCTTACTTGTATCTCATTATGACATGGGTAAAGAATGCATGGACCAAGAAAGAATCTTCCAGGCTTGTGCAGCAAATAACTACTTTTCAGGAAAGTACGATTCAGTAAAGACAAGAATTGGCATAAAAAGTTGTGCTAAAAATAGAAATGTAAAGTATGAGAACACATTTAGGTCTCGTTCATTTTTGTTCTTTGCAATGGGATTGTATTGTGCTCAAAGCATATCAGAAACCCAAAAAGTGATAGTTCCAGAAAATGGTACAATATCTATCAACATTCCTTTGTGCAAATCTAGAAGAAGTTCCTGTAGCACACGCACAACCAATCCTGTTTCCATGAAATTAATCATGCGAGCGTTGGAGAGTGTTGGTATTCGTAACCCTTTGGTTAATCCATATCGTTTCAAGTCGAAAGCAGACATGATGATTGATTGTGCGCAAGATGAAAATAAGAAACATATATTGGAAGTTTTAAGCCCTTTATCTTGTTCTTGTGCTAAGCGTTCTCATAACCGCTGGTGGGATAAAGACGGAGCATATATCCACGAGAATCAGATTCATCATTGTGGTATGTGCATGCCTTGTATCTATCGTAGGGTTGCCATGCATGCTATAGGTTTGGATAACCCTGCAGAGCTTGGCACTGACATATTTCATGGTACACGTTATTTTGACATCAACAACTTGCAGAGAAAAACGAGCTTGGATATTAATATGTTATTGCGCTTTATTCGCAAGATAAATAGACCTGCAGTTGAGAATGAGTTGTTGGCAGAAGGCATTGATGAAAATGAGCTTGATAGATATGTTGATCTAGTAATGCATTCTTATCAGCAAATCAAGGATTGGATTTCCCTTAAAGCGGATGATAATATAAAACGAAAGGCAGGTATTTTATGATAGATACACATTGTCATTTTGATATGATGCCCAATCCTGAAACGTATATTCGAGAAAGAGAACGACAGGGTGATATTGTCATAGGCATGACTAATGCACCTAGTCATTTTCAGATGGGATACCAATATGTGCAGCGTTTCAAGCATATACGTCTAGCTTTGGGCTTTCACCCATTGTTGGCACATGAATTGCAAGAAGAACTGTCTTTGTTTGAGCGTTTAATAGATAAGACATCTTATGTCGGGGAGATAGGGTTGGATTTCTCTCGTGAAGGTGTGTTAACTCAAGAGATACAGATTAAAAGTTTGGAAAGGATATTGGCGATAGTATCTGGTAAGAACAAAATAATCAGTGTTCATTCTCGCAATGCAGAACAGCAGTTGCTTTCCCTATTGAAAAAATATCATATTAAGAACGTTATTTTCCATTGGTATTCTGGTGAATTGTCCTTAGTTCCTGATATTCTGGATGCAGGTTACTATTTCTCTATCAATGAAGCTATGGTATCCACTTTAAAAGGAAAAAGAATAATAGACAGACTTCCATCTTATAGGATTCTGACGGAAACAGATAGTCCATTTAATAGGAAGAATAATTTGAATAACGTTTATTCATATCTTGGTAAGATAGGATGTAATGAGCAAATGATCTATAATAATTTCAAAGAATTAATTGCTAATTTATGAAGATGACGGAACGGCAATATACTGGATTACAGAAAGTTTATACCAAGGGTACTTTATCTGGCATAATAAAGATTAATATACGCATAGGTTTCTAGACCTTATGTAAGTATGTATTATAGCAAGAAGTTTGATAATTTCAAGGAAGTTAGTCAATGAATAAATCATATTTAGAAAAATATATTATGTATGATATTGATACCGGGGTAAGAAAACACCATTGTCGTATTACTTCTTCTGTGAAGCGACATATAAAGGCTCGTGTCCATCAGTATGTCATGAGTTTGAATGATAAGGATTTTAAGTCACCTTCTTATGTTTCAGAGATGATTAAAAGGAAAAATGAGTTTGTTGCAAAGTTGATGCGTAATGCAGAAAATTGTTATATAACAACTCGTTCTTTCAACGTAACAGAAGCTAGTTATTGTAAAACCTATCCTTGCAAAAATGATTGATGAGAAAACTGCTTTTGCAAAGGCTGTAGATTTGGCGATTGATACCACCAAGCTGATAATAACATTATCGACAACGATTATTACGTTGAGTGTAACAGTTCTTAAACTGTTTATAAGTAAAATCTGTTTTTGTAGTATGTTGTTTTTAAGCTTGTCTTGGTTATGTTTCCTTGCGTCAATAATCTTGGGATTCTTTTATATACTTGGAATTACCGGGCGATATGCGCTTATTGGACAAGGAAGTACAGCTTTGGCTTTTAAACGTCTTGGCATCAATGAAACGGTTAGTAGGCAGAAGTTTGGATGGATGTTAGGTACTTTTGTTCTAGGAATAGTCTTTCTTCTGATATTTGGAGTAAGTATTACCACCATTAATTTGGAAGGAAAAAAGTCTCTAAAGTTCAATAAGGAGCAGAAAGAACAGAAGATGCAAACTCCCAAATCAAATGATAAAACATTTAATTCTTTGTCGCATTAGCAATTGTCGTCTTCCCCAGGCGGTCCCATCCCGCACAATCTGGCGTAGACCTTTGATTGGTCCGCCAACCTTATAGCGTAGCGGTTCTGAGCACCGGAGGGCGGTTACATCCTCTCGTCCCTGAGGGAAGAGAGGCTTGGTGAGAAAGGTGGACCTCCCTTTGGCTAAAGGGAGACGGAGGGATTCGAAAAAAAACATCTCCTTTAAGGAGACTAAGAGGAAAAAATAACAAGATCAATGCATAATTTCAACGATACACAAATCATAATCATGGCCGGCGGCGTAGGCAGCCGCTTTTGGCCAATGTCAACCCCCGATTACCCAAAGCAGTTCATTGATGTGATGGGTGTGGGTCGTTCCCTCATTCAATTGACAGTAGATAGATTGAAGCCAATCTGTCCTGTCGAGAACATGTGGGTAGTGACAAACGAGAAATACATTAGCATTGTCAAGGAGCAAATCCCTGACATGCCAGTAGATAACATATTATCAGAGCCGGAGGCTCGCAATACCGCTCCATGTATTGCTTATGCCTGCTGGAAGATCCAGAAGAAGCATCCTGATGCCAACATCGTGGTGACACCATCCGATGCTTTGGTCATCAATACCTCGGAGTATCAGCGAGTGCTCAGCAAGGCATTGAGCTATACTTCCGATAAGAACGCCATCGTTACTATCGGTATTAAGCCAAGCCGCCCGGAAACAGGCTATGGCTATATCGCCTCAGCAGAGCCAACATCCGTAGATGAAATCTACAAGGTTGAGGCTTTCAAGGAAAAGCCAAACCTGGAGACAGCCGAGCAATACCTTGCCGCTGGCAATTACTATTGGAATGCCGGAATCTTTGTATGGAACATTGATACCATCAGCAAGGCAATCCGCACCTTCCAGCCTCAGCTTGCCAGCATCATGGACGAGATGGCACCTTCTTTCTATACCGAACAGGAGAAAGAGGTAGTCGGCAAACTCTTCCCAACCTGTGAGAAGATAAGCATTGACTATGCCGTAATGGAGAAGTCGAAGGAAATCTATACCTTGCCAGCCGAGTTCGGCTGGAGTGACTTAGGCAGCTGGGGTAGCCTCCGTACCTTGCTTCCACAAGATGAGGATTGCAATGCTAAGGTAGGTAATGATATCCGATTGTATGAATGCAAGAATTGCGTCGTTCATGCAGCCGATGAAAGCAAGGTAGTAGTTCAAGGCTTGGATGGCTATATCGTTGCCGAGAAGAATGGACAACTGCTTGTTTGCTCTTTGAAAGAGGAGCAGAGAATCAAAGAGTTTGGAAAGTAATGGCACAATCAGTAAAAGTTAATTATATACTCAATCTTATCAATACGGGAACGCAGATGTTGTTCCCATTGATTACCTTTCCTTACGTTTGCCGAGTTATAGAGGCAGATGGTGTTGGACAAATCAATTTTTTCCAGTCTATCATCAGCTATATCTCCTTGTTTACTTGCTTGGGCATACCGATGTATGCCATTCGAGAGATAGCAAGAGATAGAAGTGATGTGGTACAGATGAATCGAACGGCGATGGAAATTCTGTTGCTGCATTCGATGCTGACATTGGTGGGATACGCTATAGTTGCCATCCTTTGCTTGACAGTTCCGCAGATTCAAGTCAATATTCCATTGTTCTTGATTCTGAGTCTTACCATCTTCTTTACGGCAATAGGTTGTGAGTGGTTCTATCAGGGGATTGAGGATTTTAAATATATCACCATTCGAGGATTAATTATCAAGACGGTCTCGGTAGTACTCTTGTTTATCTTTGTGAAAAGCAAGACGGATTTGCTTTACTATGGTTGCTATACCGTCTTTGGAGTCTTAGGTGGAAATATCTTCAACTTCTTCCGACTTCGTAAGTACATCCATCGTGAGAACATCATCTTCTCAGAACTTCATATCAAGCGACATATCAAGCCTGTATTGAAGGTATTCTCTTTCTCTGTAGTTACTAGTATTTATCTCCAACTTAATACGGTATTATTGGGATTCCTGAAGAATGCATTGGCGGTAGGATATTTTGCTGCAGCTACCAAGGTGATGCAAATGTTGTTGACGATGTCCTCTTGTTTGGGCTCAGTCATGATGCCACGAGCTTCACATCTTATTGCAGAGAACAAGGAAGTTGAATTCAATCGATTGATTCAAAAATCATACGATTTCACGTTGGCTATAGCTCTTCCAATGACTATAGGACTTATCTTCTGTGCTCCAAGTCTCATTACAGCATTATGTGGTGTTAAGTTTGAACACTCCATCTTGCCATCGCAGATTATAGCACCTATCATATTGATGGTAGCAATATCTAATGTCTTTGGCATTCAAGTTTTGTTTCCTAAGGGAAAAATAAATATAGTGACTTTGTGCTGCGGTATAGGAGCGCTAGCCGACTTGATACTCAATTTGTGTTTGATTCCGTTCTTCTCTTATATAGGTACATCAATTGCATATCTAGGGGCTGAGGTAGCAACCACGGTTTCAATGTATTTGATAGGTCGCAAGTATATTCCTATTATATATTTTAAGAAATCTCATCTTACTTATGCGTTGGGGTGCGTAGTGATGGCTTTAGCCTTATATGGCATAAGCCTCTTGCAGTTGCCTACGCTAACAACTCTTTTGGTTCAGGGCTTTTGTGGTGTCTTGACATATTTTATTATCCTATGTATTTGCAAGGATGAGATGTTAGTTCAATTATTGTCAAAATTTAAACGATAACTTTCATATGGAAAATCATTACGATTACTTAATAGTAGGCTCCGGCCTCTTTGGAGCCACTTTCGCCCATCTTGCTCATAAACAAGGTAAGAAGTGCCTGGTGATTGACAAGCGTTCTCACTTGGGTGGCAACATCTATTGTGAGAAGATTGAAGGTATCAATGTGCATAAGTATGGCGCACATATCTTCCATACTTCAAATAAAAAGGTGTGGGACTTCGTGAACTCTATCGTGGAGTTTAACCGTTATACCAACTCGCCTGTGGCAAATTACAAGGGCAAACTCTATAATCTGCCTTTCAATATGAACACCTTCTACCAGATGTGGGGCGTAACTACACCAGAGGAGGCGCAGGCAAAGATAGACGAGCAGAAGGCGGAGTATAGTGAAGAGCTGAGAGTAAAGAATGAAGATATGGGCTTACCTAATGAGCCTCATAACTTGGAGGAACAGGCGATGCTGCTCGTGGGCAAGGACATCTACGAGAAGCTGATTAAGGGCTATACCGAGAAGCAGTGGGGCAGAAAGTGTACCGAACTGCCAGCCTTCATTATCAAGCGATTGCCAGTGCGCCTTATCTTTGACAACAACTATTTCAATGACAAGTACCAGGGCATTCCGGTGGGTGGCTACAACAAGTTGACAGATGGCTTGCTGGAAGGCATCGAGACCCTAACGAATGTTGATTTCTTCGAGAATCGCAAGTTTTGGGAGGGTATCGCCGACAAGATAGTCTTCACAGGTAAGATAGATGAGTTCTATGGCTATCAGTTGGGCAAGCTCAATTATCGTACCGTCCGCTTTGAGCAGGAAATCATCGATAAGTCTAATTATCAGGGCAATGCGGTGGTGAACTATACCGAGCGTGAGGTGCCATATACCAGAGTGATAGAACACAAGCACTTCGAGATGTTTGGAGCCGAGGTATATGAAACCCCAAAGACCGTTATATCGAAGGAGTACAGCACGGAGTGGAAGGACGGTATGGAGCCATACTATCCTGTCAACGACAAGCAGAACTCTGAGCTTTATGCCCAGTACAAGGCTCTTGCCGAAAAGGAGGAGAATGTCTTCTTTGGAGGCAGACTAGCTGAGTATAAGTACTACGACATGGCTCCGATTATCGAGAAGGTTTTAAAAATTAAAGAGTTTTGATATGAAATCTGAACGTATTGCCTGGATTGATGAAGTAAAGGGGGTGTGTATGCTGTTAATATTAATTTCACACAGTATTTCATTTTCTGGATGTGAATATTTGTACGATGCATATATATTACCTTTCTTTTTTGTTTCTGGCTTGACATGTAAATATCCAAATATAAATCTAGCAAAGAGATACAAACGCTTGCTTGTGCCATATGCATTTTATTCTTTTGGATATGTTGGATTGTTGTTTTTAAAGGATTTTAATGTTAATAATTTAGCCAAGAATATAGTTGGTGTTTTCTATGCGAGAGCATGGATACTTAAGGACATTCATTCTGTTCCAAATCTTCGTTTTGATGTAGCTTTATGGTTTTTGCCAACAATGTTTGTATCTTATGTGATTTTGAAATATTTGACTGAGGTAAAATTGTGGATATCTTCAATTTTGTTGCTACTTGTTAGCTATTTGCTTTCTTTTTCACCATTTTTGTTACCCTGGGGATTAGATATAGCACCGTTATGTGCATGGTTTATTCTATTGGGATGTAAATCAAAGGAAAAGGTAGAAAAGATTAGATATTCATTTTCACTTGTTTGTGGGGCATTAATATTATACATGTGCTTGATTTACGTGAATGGTAATATAAATCTCTCTGTGAGTGATTTTGGACAAGTTAATCTTTTTAGTTTCCCTATATGCGTTTTGATAAACCTACTTTTTACATATTTAATTGTAGTCGTTTTTGTTCATTATGGGGGGGCATGTTCTTTAGTAAAGCGAGTCCTACTATATGTAGGTACCCATTCTTTGCGTTTGTATTGCATGAATTTCTTAGGCTTAATTGTTGCAAGTATCATAGTTTCGCCAATGAAAATTCCTGTAGCAGGTATTGATGCTTCAATTCGCCTAGTTATAGTTTTACTGGTACTTTTTATAGCAGCTAGAATTTTAGAATTTATGTCTGTAAAAAATAATTTTTCATTATTTAAATATATTTAATATGAATTATGCACTAGAGGAGAATTTTCTTACCACATTTAATGCTATTTCTAAAGCAAGAAACGATGTTTCGCTGTTTGTGACTAAGGCAGGATGGAAAACTTTAAGAGTTGACGATAAGACAAAAACAAAATGGTTTTCTTCCAAATTGAATACACTTCGTTTGTTTTTGAGTGTTTGTGTTCTTAATAAGAAGGATGTTCTGTTCACTCAAGTTTCTAATAGAACATTGAAACGCTTGTTGATATTGAAAAGAATATTTCGATTTAAATTGGTATTTTTGATACATGACTTGTATTCTCTGCGCTATTCGGAAAAAGAAAGTCGAAAAAAACATAGAAGAGAAATTGAAGATGATATTTGTATGTTGTCACAATGTGATTATGTTATAGCTCATAATTCTAAAATGATAGAAAGACTCATGCAAAATGGTTGTCATTCAAAACTTATCTCTTTGGATATATTTGATTATTC